>Ga0116217_10002252_pt1 | contig 18003 bp, 16 predicted proteins | sample Sb_taG_6_FD_89697 | JGI IMG/M metagenome (GOLD analysis project Ga0116217, IMG submission 89697) | Peat soil microbial communities from Weissenstadt, Germany - Sb_50d_4_PS metaG | ecosystem: Environmental > Terrestrial > Soil > Wetlands > Peat | place: Germany: Weissenstadt | collected 2010-09-21 | reverse complement strand
GTGCGCCGGGCCCGATCCGGCTGGCCGCATCTCGGTTACCGCACCGAGACCGCCAGTCATGGCACCTTGGTCATGCCACCTTGATTCGGTAGGACTAACAATCCTCTATTTCGAGGGGAGGAGCACCCTGGAGCCAGTGACAAACCAAGTGACAACGGCTCCAGGCAACGGCCGACACAGCGCGACGTACCTAGACACCGAGATCCTTCTGAACTGCGGTAATCAGACTTGATGCGACGGCGTAAGACGTAACTGGCATGCATGGTAAGGAGAAGGTCTACGGTTCGATTCCGTAACGGGGCTCTCCAGCTAGACGACATTATTCGAAAAAAATTCGCGTGAGTCATGAGCGTGCAGGTGGGGTCTAACGGCTGTCGGCAGGGACATGGACAGCTCAGCCGGCGCCGCTCCCGCGAGATCCTGCGGGCAGGTTCGGGGGACGCCTTGGGCAGTCCGTGAGTTCCTGGGCTCCTTCGTAACCAAGGGAACAGAGCGCCGGACGGGCGCGCATCGGTAACGGCACAGTCAGTTGGACGGCGGGTGACTGCCCTAGCCTGGGCGGCCTATCCCAGAAGATCACGATCAGGTCGTGGTCGATCTCGTGCAGCAGGTCGCCGATGTCCGGTGACGGCTCGACCTGGTCATGGCGGTGAAAGCGCAGGTGACGGTCGCGCCAGTACAACATCCATGGTGGCCTGGGCGTAGCGGAGCCGGGCGATGGGAAACCGCGTCCATCCGCTGCCGATGCCCGGGCACCAAGGCGGCCGGTACACCAGGATCGTCAGGTGCCGGCACCCCGATATCGCATCCACCCGGATCTGGTCGCGGGCATTGTCTGGGACGCGTTGCTCGCACCAGCGGCGGGCGCGGGCGATGCCGGGTTCGGGCACTGAAGGCATCTGGCCAGTGTTCCAAGTCGCGGCTGACAGTGGCGGCGTAGCTGGCCCAGTCCCGGCGGAGACGAGCTGCCAGACGACGGCGTCCTTGACGCAGCCGCCGCGCATGCGTGCCAGAAAGGCGGCAGACAGCCCGGTGGCCAGCTGGCACAACGCTTTCGAGCCGGCTTTGCCCGTGCTGCGAGCCGAGCTCGCCGAGCTTGCTGGCGCTGACCGGCGGCCGGGCTAACAGCCACCGCAAACTGCCCCGGGTCACCGGGCACGGTGTTGCCACACCACGCGTCGGCTAGGCCGCGGATAAGAACGGCCACGGGTTCGGCAGCACGACGGGCACAGACCCAAGACCCAGCTTGACCACGCCGTCGCTGGTATCGAGGCCGCCAAGGGTAAGGTCGGCTGATCAGGCTGGAAGAAGACGTCGTTCCTGCGCGTCACCGTCGGCGCAGTCGGTCCCCTGGTGCGAACGCGTCGGTGTGCTTGGCGTCCCGGTCTCTGATCAGGAACTTTAGGCCGTCGGCCCGCTCAGCGACGTCCATGAGGACGTTCCGGCCTGCTGGACCGTCCATGCGGCGGTGGGGTAGGCGGTGATGCCGGCCAGGTGAACGCGGCGATTGTGGTGCTCGATGACGAACAGCACGTAAAGCCGACGGAGAAAGACGGTGTCGACGTGGAAGAAGTCGACCGCGGCGATCGTCTTGGCCTGGGCGGACAGGAACTGCTTCCAGCTGGCCGCCGCGCGTTGCGGTGCGGGGTCGACGCCGGCGGCCTTAAGGATCTCCCAGATGATGGAGGGCGCGATCTTGTGGCCGAGGCCTGTCAGCTCGCCGCAGATCCGCCGGTAGCCCCAGGTGGGGTTGTCGCGGGCCATCTCCAGCACGAGGCGGTGGATCGTCGGGCCGGTGCGCGGTCGGCCTGGTGCCCGGTGCCGGTAGGTCCAGCGGCGCCTGACCAGCTCGGCGTGCCAGCGCAGGAGCGTGCGAGGGGTGACGATCAGGGACAGCTGGCCGCGGCGCGCGGCGGGCAGCGGCCAGGTGAGAGCGGCCAGGATCGCCCGCTCGGCCCGCGACAGCCGGGGTGATCTGACCTGGCGTTGCAGGACGGCGATCTGGTGGCGCAGCACCAGGATCTCGGTGTTCCTGACACTGTCAGAGCGGGGCAGCAGGGCCAGCCAGCCGCACAGCCGCGCGAAGATCAGGTAAAGCAGGCGGAAGGTCACGAGAGCTGATCGTGCCGGAGTCGGAGTCGGCCCGCTGCGGCTTCCGCATGGCCCAGTCCCGGAGAGAAGGAAATCCCAGCTCAGATGCGGATGGCACAGTTTTCGGCACCCACAGGCACGGCAGCATCTCCAGGCACTGCTCACCTCCGATGTCCGCCCCGGCCTGCACCTCACCCAGCCGCCGGACATCCGCGACCACGGCCAGCAGACCGTCAATTCCAACGACAGGAGGATCCCCTCGGCCCGATTCGCCTATGTATGCAGTCTGCCTTGCTCCTTGAGCGGGACTTCCGGCACATCAAATCGGACGACCTGGACCTGCGGCCCGTCTTCCACCGTCTCGAAGAACGCGGCAAAGCGCACGTGCTGATCTGCATGCTCACCTGCCACCTCACCTGGCACCTGCGCCGCGCCTGGGCCCCGTTCACCTTCACCGACGAAAAGCCGCCCGAGCAGGACAATCCCGTCGCCGCGGCCCGCCGCTCGGCGGCCGTCCAGGCCAAGGCGTCATATCAGCATGATCCGGCGGGGCGCCCTTACCGCAGCTTCTGCGGCCTGCTGGAGCACCTGGCCACCCTGACCCGCAACCAGGTCCGGTACACCGGAACCCAGGTCACCATCGCGATGCTCGCCGAGCCGACCAGCACTCAACGGCAGGCCTTCGAGCTCATCGGCGCTCCGATCCCGCTGACCTTGACGTAGCCAGAACGCCACCTGGCCGAACCAGGCAAAATACCAGGTCAGACCCAAGATCGCCTGCCGAATTGGCCGTAACTTCGGCCTAGGAGCTAGCGGCCCTACAGACTGCCTCGGCGAGGTCGCGGTAGCGGCCCGGGGGGAGAGGAGCCGGGCGGCCAGCTCGGTGCGGGACCTCACCCTGAGCTTCTGGAAGATGTGCTGCATGTGGGTCTGCACCGTGTTCTGCGTGACGAACATCGCCGAGGCGACCTCGCGGTTGGTCTGTCCCTGGACGACCAGCGCGGCGACCCGGCGCTCCGTTTCGGTGAGTCCTTCCATCGGGGTGCGGACCGCTATCGCGGCCAGCTCGCGGCGGGCCTTCCCGGCCCACAAGGGCGCCCCGAGGTGCTCGAAGATGGCGAGCGCCCGGCCCAGCGTCGCGCGGGCTTCCGCCTGGTGCCTGCCCCGCCGCTCGATCGTGCCCTTGACCAGCAGGGTCCGCCCCAGCTCGAACGGCATCGGCAGCCGCTCATGCTGGGACAGGGCCTGCTCACAGGCGGCCTGGGCGCCGTCCAGGTCGCCGTCCGCGCCGGCCAGATAGGCGCCACATCGCGCCGCGGTGGCCAAGGCCCACGGACGCCCGAGCGACTTCCCCTGGGCTTCGAGCTTCCGGGCCAGGGACCGCGCCAGATCGATATGGCCCAGGGCGGCCAGGGTCTCGATCTCGTCGGGGAGGAACTTGAGCACGCTCGGTTCCCCGAGGCCGACGGCGGCCGCCATCTCGGCCAGGCGGCCCAGGTGGGAGTGGGCCGCTCGGGCGTCGTCCAGCGACACGGCCATGAACCCGAGCACCGCGAGCACCATGGGCCTGACCGGGATGTTCCCGGTGCGCTCGCACAGGGCGAGCGCCTCGCTCGCGTGTTCCCTGGCTTGCTCGACCTGGCCCCGGTGAGCGCGGACGAGGGCCAGCGCATACAGGGTGGCGGGTTTCATGCCATGCTGTCGGCTCTCGTCGGCCACCCGGCACGCCTCCAGCGCGTATTCCTCGGCGGTATCCCAGTTCCCCGCCCAGCACTCCAGCTCGCTGAAGTGGTAGAGCAGGAAGGGCAGTGACGCCTCGTCCCCGCATTCGATCCCGTGCCGGTACCGGTCCGCCAGCCTCAGCCGCGCCTCGTCCAGCTGGTCGGACCATTTCAGGACGAGTCCCCTGACCACGGAGGGGTCGAACCTCGGGAGGCGGACGAGCGGCTCCGCGCTGGCCGCGGCATCGAGCGCCTCGGCCCGGTCCAGCAGGTCCAGCCGCGCGCCGTGGCCCTGGAGGAACTCGAGGATGGCGATCCTGGCCAGCGAGTGCGCCACGAGACGCGAGTCTGCGGCCTGCTCGGCCGAGCGAAACGACGCCTCCGCCAACCGGGCCGCACCGGGAAGGTCGCCTGCCACCAGCCGGGCGAAGGCGAGCTCCTGCTCGGCGTACGCGCAGAGGGCCGGGTTATCCAGCGCTTCCTCCGCTGTCGCGCGGAACGTCTGCTCGGCGAGCGGCCAGCCGCTCTGGTGGTAGTAGATCGTGGCCAGCCGGAGCAGCAGCGACGCGCGCAGCGGGCCGGCCGGGCAGGCGGGGAGCGCGGACTCGATCAGTTCCCTGCTGCGGGCGATGTCTCCACCCAGGAAGTGGTAGTCGGCGGCGCGCATCGTCCGCTCGCGGGCCGGTCCGGGTCGGCTGGCCGGAGTCAGCCGGACGGCTTGCTCCGCCAGCGCGGCCGCTTCCTCGGACGCTCCTCTGGACGCCGCGCGCCTGGCCGCGTGCTCGAGGATCCCGGCGACCTTATCGCAGGGCCGGTCCGCACCGAGGGCGAGATGCCAGGCGCGTTCCTCGGCGTCCTCGGTGGTGGCCGCCAGCCGCTGGTGCGCCGTCCTGCGCTCATCCGGCGTCATCTCGCGGTAGAGGACAGAACGCAGCAGCGGATGGGTGCATCGCAGCGCGTCACCGTCGCGTTCGATGACGCCACCGTCGATGGCCTGGTCGATCGCGGCCCAGGACTCGCCATCGCCGTAGGCCGTACGGATCAGCCGTTCGCGGGGATCGGGCGAGCTGGCGACCAGCCGCCCTACCTGCCGTACCTCGGGCGTCAGCTGGCGCACGCGACACCGCACGAGGTCGGTGAGGCTCGGCGGGATGGGGATGGGTTCGTTGGTGACCGACCGGCGCGGCTGCTCGAGGAGCGCCCGCGCGCACTCCAGGGCGTAGTAGGGGTTTCCGCCACATGCTTCATAGAGCCTGGTCAGGGTATACCGGGGCAGCGCGGCCCCCAGCCTTGACCGCAGGATCTCTCCGATCGCACCCAGGCTCAGCGGATGCAGCGGCAGGCGCCTGAGGCGATCGGGCGGCAGGGCCCGGGCCAAGCCGAGCGGGAAGACGCCGTTGTCGTTACGGAAGGTGAGCAGGATGAAGACACGTTCGCAGGTGAGGCGGCGGAAGCAGAATTCCAGCACGCCGGCGGAGGGACGATCCAGCCACTGCGCGTCGTCCACGGCGATGAGCAGGGGCCCCTGCGCCGAAAGGATCCGCAGCGAGTCCAGGACCCCGCGCGCCAGCACCCGCCGCTCCGACGGCGGGCAGGGGGGCGGCGGTCTGGTGGGGGTCCGGCGGCCGAGCGCGGCCTCCATGGCCCGTCTCCGGGGACCTGGAAGGGCCGGAAGGGCCTCGTCGGCCACGTCGCCGAACAGGTCGTCGAGCGCCGAGAAGGCCAGCAGCCTTTCGGCCGGGGCGGGCTGGCAGGACAGCACCCGGGCCGAGTAGTCGGCGATCTCGGTCACGTGCCGCCACACCACCGTCTTGCCGATTCCGGCATCGCCGGTGATGGCGAGTGCGGCCAGCGGTCCGGGGGCGGCCGCGAGGAAGGCGCCGATCTCGGCGATCTCACCATCTCGTCCGATCGGGCCTGCGGGCACCGCTCCACCCCCCAGGCACCGGCGAGAAACCTGGCCTCGCACTCCATAGCTACGGAGGCAGACCGGAACCTCCCTGATACAGGGGTGATGGCCGAGGGGTGCTTACTCCTGAGGCGTCCTTACCTCGGTGATAACCAGCGGGCAGACCCGGCACGCCGCGGGCCCCGATTGCCGGAACCAGCGGCATGAACCGCGGATGCCGCAGGCAGGCAGAGCGGCCTCGTCGTCGGCGACGACGCCAGCCGACAGGGCCAGGTCGATTGCACCGCACCGGCTGTCGGTCCACTGCGCGCACCGGCCTTCCACGCACGGGCCGGCAAACCGGAATCGCTGCTCGGGACGGCCCCCGGTGGCGCTGACCACGCCGAGGAAAGCGACATCCACCGGCATCGGCGGCCGCACATATCCAACTCGCCCATCCGGACCGACGATCCCGAACAGGAGGGCATCCTCAGTACAAATCGAACTGGGGCATGTGCACGATTCCTTGGACATTTGTATTGTCCCGGTCAGCTGTTATTCCGGTCCCTCGAACGGGCGGAAGATAATTCCCAGGATCGGCGGCCTGGGGAACAGTATGCCCATGCTTTCCGGGAAGTCCAGGCTGGCTATCTCGGTCATGACCGCGGTCCTGACCGCCCGGTTTATCCGCTCCACGTGTTCCGGCGTGAGGTCGAGACCGCTGATTGTTACGTGGAATTCCTGATTCTTGGGCGCATCGGCCATGGCCTCGCTCCTTCAGCGTTCGTCCCGCGGCCTGATGCCCGCCACGATCCCTGGCCGGGAATGCGAGTGTCAAGCCCGCGCGCTCAATATCACTGATTCGGGTGATCCCAGTGCCCGTGCGCCGGACTACCGTCAGGGTGGTGGAGAGTCGTCGAGGTGCTCGGATGAGCGCGGCGGGGCTGGGCCAGGGTGGCTGGTGCGGTGGTTTCCGGCGGTCCCGGAAGTACGCCGGCTACGGCGTGGTCCGCACGATACCGCCGACGCATACGATCCGTCGGGTCCTGCCCTTGATGGGCACCATAGGCGTGACGCGGATCGCGGATATCACCGGTCTGGATTCCATCGGAATACCGAACTTCACCACCGTCCGGCCTCGCGAACAAGGCGAAGGGATCTCGTACTACAACGGCAAGGGCGTAACCCGCGCGGCCGCGAAGGCAGGAGCGCTCATGGAGGCCATCGAGCGCTACAGCGGTGAATTCTGCGATCTCCGCGTCTACTATGGCACCCGCGACGAGACGGGCCGCAGCAGGCCGACGGTGGATCCCGCCGATATCCTCGTGCCCGCACTCACCGCATACCAGCCGGACAATTCCCTGGAGTGGGTGGAAGGCTTCGACCTGATCTCAGGTACCGCCACCTTCGTCCCGCTCAACATCGTCATATGCCCCTACGAGCCGCCACCAGGACGGCCGAGAATCTTCTACGAGAGCACCAATGGGCTGGCCTCGGGCAACACGCGGGAAGAGGCATTGTGCCATGCGCTATGCGAAGTCATCGAGCGCGACGCGATAGCACTCGCCGCCGCGTCAAGGGATCTCGGCCCGGCGGTAGCCCGTGTCCTGGCCCAGATGGGGGTCAGCCCTCCGCCCGCGGACCGGGCCGCCCCGGCGCCGGGCCATCCGCTCATCGACCTCGATACGCTGCCGCCGCGCCCGCTGGCGCTGGCCAGGAAACTGCGCCGCGCAGGGCTGCGCGTGTACCTGCGGGACGTCACGTCCACGGCCGGCATCCCGACCATGACCTGTTCGATCGTCGAACCCGGCGTAGACGGGCAGCACGTCGCGCACGGCGGTTCCGGCTGCCATCCCGACGCCCGCGTCGCGGTGGCGCGGGCCCTGACCGAGGCCGCGCAGAGCCGGGTCGGGCACATCCAGGGCGGCCGGGAAGACCTGCCCGCTATCGCCACGGCGCCGAGGCGGTTCGATCCGGAGCAGGTGTTCGGCGGCGGGGACCTGGTCCCGTTCTCTGGCATCGCCTCCTACGAACAAGAATGCGTGGACGACGATATCCGGCTCATCCTGACCCGCTTGGCCGCGGACGGCTTCCCGCAGGTCGTCGCGATCGACCTGACCCGGCCTGAACTGGGTATCCCGGTCGTGCGAGTCGTGATACCTCGCGCCGAGGCGTGGAGCGTCTACTACACGCATATCCAGCGCACGCGGCTGGGTGCGCGCGCCGTCCGGGCGCTGAGCGAGACGGCGGGCGGGAGAACCTCCCCATGACCGCGCCGACGCTCATCACGCTATGCAGCGCGACGCTGGGCGAGGATGACATCTGCGAGCCTCCGCTCGGGCCACTCTATATCGCCGCGGCGCTCGAGGAGACGGGCGTCGCAGTCGATTTCCGCGACTTCCAGCTTGATACCAGCGCGCACGGTCTCTCGGGTGACCGACTGGCCGGGTACCTGGCGGATCATGCCCAGATCGTGGCGATCTCGTGCTTCGTGGACATGCTTCCCGCCGTGGTCGACGCGACCCGGCGGCTGCACGAGGAACGGCCCGACACGGTGTTCGTCCTCGGCGGGCCAGGTCCGACGGCATCGGCCGTGCGTATCCTCGAAGAGTATCCCTGGATCACCGCCGTCGTCCGCGGCGAGGGTGAAGAGACCATCCAGGATTGGGTGAGACTGCTACGCGTCGGCCGCGAAGGGCCGGTGCCCGGGATGGTCTGCCGCGGCCAAGATGGCCTGCTCGACGGCGGAGACCGGCCACGGAACCGGGCGATCGACAACGTCCCGCTGCCCGCATACCATCTGCTCGACTGGAGCCGGTACTCGCACGCCAGGGTCATCACCACGCGTGGCTGCTCGTACCGGTGCTCCTTCTGCGACGTCACGGCCCTATGGGACAACCGGAGCATCTACCGCTCCCTCGAGGCCACTATCGCCGAGCTCCAGATGATCACCGAGGCATACGGGAAGTCCGCGATCAGCATCGTGGACGACACCTTCGTCCTGAACCGGAATCGGGTCCGTAATTTCTGCCGCCTGCTGCTGGAGCGGAACTTGCGTCTCGAATGGGGCTGCTTCGGCCGTATCAACCTCATGACAGAGGACCTCATAGAGGCTATGGTTGCGGCCGGCTGCCGGGCGATCTTCTACGGCATCGATTCCGGTTCGCAGGCCGTCCTCAACCGTACCGTCAAGAGGGTCCGCGCCGAGGACGTCCTCCCGGTGCTTGAGCTCTCGGCCCGCCATTTCGACAAGATAGAGGCGTCATTCATCTGGGGATATCCATTCGAGACCCTCGATGACTTCGAGAAAACCCTCGACCTGGCGGGTGAGGCCTCGATGCTGGCCTCACGCGTCAACGTCCAGCTGCACATGCTGAGCCCGCTGCCGCTTTCGCCGATCTACCGCGAATTCAACGGGACGCTGCGCCTGCCCGAGTCCAAGGACCGAGCGTGGCTTTTGCTGCCCGCGCTGCTGCTGGATGAGCGCGCGGCCGCGCTGCGCGCCATCGTCAGCAGCGCTCCCGACATTTATCCGGGCTTCTACTCCTTCCCCACGCCGGCCAAGGAAGCGAAGCGGAGCCTGCTGGAGCAGGCGATGAGTACCCTGCACCGGACCGTGGGGAGCACGTTGTTCGATCCCTCCGTAGCGGCGCTGCTCAAGCAGGACGACGCCGACCTCGAACGTGCCCTCCTGGCCGCCCAGCACGGTGCCTGCGACCGCATCGGGACAGGCCTTGCGCTTGGCCTGTTCCGGCGGACCCGCCGACGGGCCAGCGCCGTTCCGCCTCCCTTCAGCGAGCATCGCGGTCCGGCGATGGTGCGGGAACGCCCGGAAACGAAGAGCGCTCCGGCATGGCCATGACCGCGCCCCCGCTGGTGTACCTGGGCCCGAGCCTGCCGGTGAGCGCGGCCAGGTCGATCCTCCTGGCCGATTACCGCCCTCCCGTCAAGCGGGGAGATCTGCCCGGCCGATACGACGGCATCATCGTTATCATCGACGGCGAGTTCGGGCAGAACCTCTCCGTCTCGCCGAAGGAGATCTTGCGACTGCTCGACAACGGCACCCCGGTGATCGGCGCGGCCAGCATGGGCGCGCTCAGGGCGGCAGAGCTTCATCCCTTCGGTATGAGCGGTTACGGCTGGATCTTCGAGGCGTACCGGTCCGGGCGGGTCATCGCCGACGACGAGGTGGCGGTCACCTACTCAGAAGACAGCCTCGCGGCGCTGACCGTCCCGCTGATAAACGTCCGCTACTGGCTCGAGCGGTTGCAGGCCGACGGCGAGGTCGATGCGATAACGGCGCGCCGGATCCTCGCGCGGGCCGGGCGCGTGTTCTATGCCGAGCGGACCCGGCACCACCTCCGTAAGGAGTGGGAGAAAACGATCGGCCAGCCGGAGGTAGAACGACTGCTGGCCGCCGGTGATGGATGTATCGCCGACATCAAAGCAGCGGATGCGCGGCTCGCGCTGGCCGCGACACGGGACATTCATGAACGCGAAGAAAGGGCGGATCACCATGGACGCTAGCAACGCTAGCCCAGGGCTTACCGAACTGCTGGGCCGCGCGCTGACCGATGCGGAATTCCGCGACCTGCTGTACAGCGACCGTGATGCCGCGGTCCGCGACTACCAGCTCACCGAGACCGATCTTCAGGCGCTGCAGAACCTGAGCCGCGAGGCCTTGGATGAGCACGCACGGCAATTCGCCGAGGGCAGCGCGACAGAAATCACCATTGCCATCGTCATACGGGTCAGGTTCTGAGCCACCGGATCAGGTTCGCAGCGACCAGGTCAGCTCCTGACCCGCGGACAGCCGTCTCGATACGCTTCACATTACTAACAGATCGTTCGTATCGTGAACATCACTGGAGAGCGCCCGATGGACATCCCGGCCTGTACCGCTTCAAGCCCGCCAAGCGGGACTCGCCGCCACGGATACCCGATGCCGAGCTTGACACCGTAACAACAACTAGCCATGACCACCACTCCTGCCAGCGACAGGATCATCAGCACCAGCCTCCAGCGGCCCCCAGATGCGGCCTTAACGAAACCGGATCTGTAACAAAGAGTCAGATACGGCTCATATTGGTAGTAAGTACAACGTTCGGGCTCCTCATCAGCGGGCTCAGTAAGGTCCTGATCGCCTCTTACGACACGCCCCATAGGCAGATCGAGCTCACCTCGGCAAGGCGCCCGAGGACGAGTGACGTTGAAAGAACGGAGAGAGTTCATGCCCGGACACTTCACGCATCTCTATACCCAGCGACAGGTAGCGGCCTGGCTGGCTGGCCAGACCTCATTCAACCCCGACGACGTGAGCGGCGAGCAGGGCGTCGGCCGACTGACCGGTGGATTCCTGGGGATCGACCCGGCCCGGGCCAGCCAGGTGATGACCGAGTGGCCGACATACGCAGCAGTAGGTGCCATCGGACCGGACCTCTTCTTCTTCTGCCAGGATTACTCGTCTGGCCCGCTGGCGGAGTTCCCCTTCCAGGACGACCTGCTCATGTTGGCCATGAGAGTGGCCTACTGGGTCGACAACGACCGAGACGCGAACTACGAGCCCCTCCTTGTGCTGCTGGCCGAGGTGAACCAGACGTTCGCCAACATCGTGCGTTTCCTGCTCAAGCTTCAAGCCATCTGGGATGACTTCAAAGCGGGATGGGATGCCACCATCGGCCCGATCGTCAGCGACATCACCTCAGCCCTGAACGACCTAACGGGCGGAGTCATTGATGCAGCGGGGTCGGCCCTCAGCGAGCTGGTAGACGCTCTTGAGCAGGTCGCCATAGAGGAACTAGCGACGTTCGCCGACATCTTCTCCTGGTTCTCACTGAAGATGCGGCTGGGTTGGGACGAGAAGGCTTTTGTGTGGAGCGACATGCTTCATTACCGAAAGACCAACCAGATGGTCAGGAATCTTCTCAAGGAGGCGGAGCGGCAGCTCCAGGAGAATCAGGACGAGACGCAGTTCGCCCAGTTCCAGGCCTTTGCGCTGGGCTGGATCTGCCATGTCGGAACCGACGTGGTCTGCCATTCCTTCGTCAACGAACAGTGCGGAGGGCCATTCCGCACGCACTGGCAGCGTCACCACCTCATCGAGAACCACATTGACGCCTGGAACTACCGCCAGGCCGGTACTGTGGCCGGCCAACGCGGAACCCTCCCGTCGGATCCCATTGCAGGCAATGACGACTACACCGACGTGGGAGTATCGGCCCTCCAGTTCGCCGTCGCACTCGATCCGAACCACGACAACGTCCACAACAGCGGCCAGTCGGGTGAATACGGCTGGACCCAGACGCCGGACGGGTGGGCGCGGCCGAGCAGTCTCCCTGACGACTCCGCCGACCAGAAGGACGCGGTTGATATCGACGGCGAGATGCCCGACTGGCTGGCCGAGGGGATCGTCAGAGCCCTGATCGCCACTTACCACGACGGCGGCCCTGAGCCGCAGAACCTGGGAGGTAGCGCCTTCCAGACCGGAGCGGCAGAGGTGCTGGCCGGGCTGGAGAGCCTGCTCAACGCTGCGGGCATCCAGATCAACGAACCCCTCGACCAGTTCGTGGCCCAGGTCGCGCCCGCTCCTGACTTCGAAGTGCCATCCGGTTACCCCCTGCCTTGGGAGGTACAGGTCAGCTACCGGTTCATGATCACCTACTACAAGCTGGCCTTCTGGAGCAGCTTCGATCTGGACAAGCCGCAAAGGCCCGACGTGATCATTTGGCCTCCTGCCTCGGACTTCAGCAATCTGGCGAGCGCGCCAGATCTGTCTGGCGTCAACAGCTCGGACCCGCTCGAGGATGTCTGTGACGCCATCCTCGCCATCCTCGACTGGATCGTGAAGGAGGGCGAGGCGATCGGCCAGCTGACGGGCGACATCGTCCAGGCCCTCCTGAGCCCGGCTACCTATCCGCTCCGGTGGGCGCTGTACCAGCTGGCCATGTGGGCGTGGGACATCGTTTCCACTACCCACGACATCCTGGCGCACACCGGGTTCATGCTTCCCCACGGGGAAGTCGACTACGACGACGGAGAGCTGCGTTTGGCTAACGAGATCGATCAGGGGCTCGTCTCGTTGGGCAACAGCATGGACGGCTCCTTCGCCCAGGCGTTGGCCGACGCCGTGGACCCCTTCGGCAACCTGGACAACGACCCCGCCCTCCTTATCCCTCCGCACAACCCGAGGGACATGAACTATCCCTTCCTGCCGTGCCGGCCGGCCCAGCTCCCAGACGGCACGGTGGCCGCCACGGCGGCCGGACAGGTCACCGTCTCGGTCAACGAGTTCCACCGGCCGTGGGCCTATCCCAGCCAATCAGCCATCAACAACCAGCTCACCTACAACACACCCGGCGAGGTGAGCGATATCCGCGCCGAACTGGACTTCGCCAACCTCGGCCAGGACCTCTCGAGCATCCTGGGGGCGGGGGTAGGGGCCAGCGCCGGCACGGTCAGTGGGCCCTACCCTCAGGGGGCCACACCCGACGAGGTGTTCTTCCGGATCGGGCGGCCGGTGCAGCCCAACCAGAGGGCCGAGTACGAGAGGGCATCCACTCCCGCCCACACCGATGCACTGAACGAGACGTTCATCGGTCGTTCGGCGACCACGGACCACAGCCCGCTCGGGGACCCCATGCAGCTGTGCGCCTACTTGATGGGTCAGGTCTGCGCTCCGGAGTACGCCTACGACACGGACTTCAACCTCGACGCCGACCGCGGCTACGGGTACCGGTGCTGGGACTGGATACGACAGGCAGCCACCAATACCGACCAGCGCGGCCAGACCTACAACGTTCCGGTCGTCGCCCCGGAGGGATGCGGAACCAGTTTCGAAACCACTCCGGTCGACGAGAGATGGAGCGGGGCGAGTCCCAACGCCCGGCAGACCCCCATCCAACTCCGCTACATCCCGACGAAGGTGGAGGAGGGATGAGATGACGCACCGCCCTGAGCACCACCATCCGCCGGAGCACCACCACACCCACGGTCACGGGTCCGACCACCACGAACACTGCCAGTGCGGGCATGAGCACCGCTCCCGTCCCCACGACCACCACTGCTGCCACGCGTGCTGCTGTTGCTGCCATGGCCACTGCGGCTGCCATGGCCCGGGAGGCTGGGGCCCCGGCGGTCCCGGTGGTCCGGGAACCGGGCGGCCGACTCGCCAGCCGGGCACCAGCACCGGCTCGCTCAACGGCGGCCCCATCACACCGGGTCAGATCACCGGGCCGTCCTCACCTACGCAGTGGCCCGGCACTCGCCCCCAGATGTGGCTTCCGTACATCCTGATGCGGGCTTTCCCCGGTGACACGGGCGCCAGGCCGGTGAACGGAGTGTTCTGGGAGAGCCCCGACGTGTACATCCTGGCCGGGGTCGCCCCGTCCGCCGCACCGGCCGTACCCACCCAACTCGGTCAGGTGGCGCTGGCCGGGCAGGACAACACCGTCTACGGCCATGTATGGAATCTCGGTCGGGGCATGGCCCGTGAGGTGGTCGTCGAGTTCTACTGGTGTAACCCGTCCCTGGGCTTCAACCCGATCGGCGCAACTCTCATCGGCTCCGCCTTCACCGTGCTCGGGGCCCGAGGCAGCGGATACTGCCATCAAGTGGTCAAGTGTCCGACCAGCTGGGTGCCCACCTTCGTCAACGGCGGGCACGAATGCCTGCTCATCCGGGCGTGGGACGTGGCCGCCGATCCCATGACCACGCCGGAGTGGGATGCCTCACAGAACAGGCATCTGGGCCAGCGCAATATCCACGTCGTCCCCCCCGGGCAGTCCCTGACGAACCCCCTTCAGCTCTCCGTCGGGCTCCTTTTCGGCCAGCCCGCAGAGGTGGCGGTGACCAGGGCCCAACCGACGACGATGCCGTGGCTGCAGTTGCATTCGATGACGCGGGGCGCCTACCCGGCACCGGCGCCGACCACCGGAGTGGTCGGTATCGGGTCCTCGGGGGGATTGCTCGACCAGGCCGCCCTCCAGGTCACCTCCGATGGCCAGACCGTGTCGCTCGGGACGACCGACAGCCCGCCGGCGCCGGGTGCTGCGCACGTCTACCGAGTCACCGCCAGCCAGGGCGGCCAGGTCTTCGGTGGCTACTCGGTCGTCGTCCTCGGCTGAAGGGCACAAGTAACGAGGAGGGAACGTGGCACTCAATCTGACGCAGGCGATCCGCACCTACCACTTCGCCGGTCGACCGGTGATCGACGTCGGGACGGTCGACAACCTCGAATCCCGATTTTGCCCAGCTGCTGAATGTGAACTCGCTGATGGCTGCGGGAGCATCGGACCTGGCCGCCCGTCGTTACGAATCGGCGCTCACCGCCTACCACGCCGCCGAGTCGCTCATCTACTCGATGCTAGACCCGCAGTGGGTGCCCGACATGGGAACCAAATTCTGGCCCGTGCTCAGCCGGGACGCATCGGAACAGGCGGCACAGGCGGCCGGGTGATGGTGCCGCTGGCCTGCCACGCGAACAGGTGGCTGATCAGGGGGCTGGCGGTGATCGTCAGCCCATCGAAGCTCGCCGTCCCGCGGGCGAGCGCCCCGATCGGCGCGCTGCCCGGGCTGAGCACCTGCGGCGGGACCGCGTTCGCCCACACGCCGGTGACGCAGTACTGGTACTCCTCGCCCGGATCGGCCCTGGTGTCCACGAAGTACAGGCCGAGTACCCGCGCCAGGTAGGGGCTGAGCGCCGACAGCTGCAACTGTGAGACCAGGCGCAGCGACAGTTGCGGCGCCGCGGTCTTGTCGTCGGAAGCGTTGAGCCCGACGGCGTAGTTGGGCGTCCCCGGCCAGTCCTGCACGAGCCGCGCGCACTCGGCGCGCAACTGGCTGAAGTAGCCCTGCTCGGTCGTGGAGTCCATACCCGCAAGGAGGTCGAGGGCGCCAAGGCGCTGACGGCACTCAAGCACGTCCCTGGCCGCGAGGACCGGGTCTGAATGGGTGGCCGGACCGAGCGCGCCGGTGTACCTGGCCGGCCACTTCACCTGCGTCACCGGCAGCGTGAACGGCTCACCCCAGAGCTGCCAGCCGCACTTGTCCGACGGCCCCCACTCCGCTGGGTCGGGTCCCCAGCCGATCCCGGCGACGGTGCCTTGCGGGTCCTTGCCGTCGTTCCGCTGATCCTCGACCGCCTGGCTGACCGCCACCGGCGGGTCGTTCGGGCCGCAGCGGGTATCCCGCAGCGACCGGCGGAACAGCCAGAAGGCTCCCGGCGGAAACCCAAGCTCCGGCGCGAAACGCCCACCGCAGATGGACACTATCCTGCATCGGCTGGCCGTCAAAGGTTGGCTCAGAACCATCGGCGATAGCAGCCTGAAGACCCAATACCGAAAGCGGCAAGGCGGCCCCGCTCCCATTATCGGATCCGCCTGCGAACGCAGGCGGTCTCCCTCGTTGTTTACCCTGCTCTTCGGCGTGCGTTTCCGTAAGATGTCACCTAGCGAAAATAATTCCGCCGCACCGCCTCATCCGCCATAAACCTTTCGCGATCATCGGAGGCGCCCGAAAAGGTCCCATCCGGCGGTTGCCTCGATTAAATGTACGGCGTTTAAGTCATCTCAGCCACTAGAGCGTCATACATTTCGGAATCTGCCCCGAGATAGGCTTGTTCACGAGCCGCGGCAATCCCGCTGCCTGCGGATCGCGCAAACTGTTCCTCCGTACTACGCCGAGTCGCCTGGCCTGGCTGCGGACCGGCGGCGGAGCAGCCGGCGCCGACAAGGACGGCTACTGAGGCTAGCACGGCTAGCGGCCCCCGACCTTGATCGTCGGCGTGAGAGAACCATTCCGATTAGACGGCCCCACCCGCGCGGTTCCCCTGTCGCGCCGGAATGACTTTCGTGTGCAGATCAGCTGCCGATCGCTAGCTGGCAAGAGGTAATTTCGGTGTCTCTGGCCAGTCGCGCGCTGGTGGAATCAGGTGCGAAGTGATGTGCTGGTACTCAGACGTCCGGCGGCAAACGGGTTCTGGGACGCCTGCGTAAGCAGATCGACGTCCAGAATAACATATTCTGGACGGGGTACTCCTCTGCAATAATCAGATATCACTCGCCCGTATTCGGCAGGGAGAGTGTGGATAAAACTTCCGGCCCGGCTTCCCTGATCTTGACTGAACAGGGGCGTAGGGTCGGGAGCCTGGGTCCCGGCGTTATGCGGATGATCGGAGATCACCGAGCCCTTCGGGCCGTATAACGCCAGATATACGGGTGATCATCGCTCATTTTTTCAGTCTGATATGCGGAAATGATCACCCGTATATCACTCGATCTGAACTGGTGGCGGCCGGCGAATGGTCACGTTGCGTGGTGGCGTGCCGGATCGGCTGGATGGTCGTCGCCTGCCGGGCCGGGAGGTGAGGTAACCAGGGATCGGCGGTTGGGTTGTGCGGGTACTCGGCGGCTGTCGGGCTGGGGCGGGGTTAGGTTGCTGTGAAGAGCTGGTCCATGATTTCGGCGCCGGTGGTGATGACCGGCCGCAGTTCCCGCCGGTAGACGATCTCGGTGGTCCGGGTGGAGGCGTGTCCGACCAGCCGGGCGATCTCCTCGATGCTGACCCCTTGGTGGCTCATCAAGCTGACGAACGTCGTCCGCAGCTCGCGCGGTGTCCAGCTGTCCCCGATGTCGGCCTCGGTGCAGGCCCGTTTGAACATCTTCCGGACGTTCCCCGCGTCCAGCGCGGCGCCCAGATGGCTGGTGAACACCAGCCCGGTGTCCTGCCACCCGTCCCCGGCCGCGAGCCGCTCGCCGGCCTGGCTGCCGGACCAGGCACGCAGCGCCTGGACCGCTACCGCGGGAAGGCCGAGGGTGCGGCGGGACCGCTCGGTCTTGGTCTCGCCGTGCACGCGGACCGACCGCCACACGGCCACGTGCGGCGGGACGGGCGGGCGGGCGGCCGGGTCGCCGTCCAGGTCCACGTGGGACCAGCGCAGGGCGCGGGCCTCCTCGGTGCGGATCCCGGTCAGCAGGCTCAGCACGATGTAGGCGTGCATCAGCTCGGCCGGGCGGCGGACGTCCTTCAGGCCGGGGCGCAGTTCCATGACGGGAAGGGTGCGGGCGGCGGTGATGACTGCCACGGCCTGGTCCAGGGTCAGGGACTTGGACGGGCGGCCTTCCTGGCCCTTGGGGGTGTCGGCCAGGACGGCGACGTTGCGGGCGACCAGGTCGTTGGCTTCGGCGTGCCGGATGGCGCGCTTGAGCGCGAGATGCCCCATGGCCACCGCCGCGGTGGAGTACCCGGCGGCCATCGCGGCCAGGGCCTCCCGCACGTCGGCCGCGGTCAGCTCGCGGAGCTTGCGGG
>Ga0116217_10002249_pt1 | contig 18018 bp, 13 predicted proteins | sample Sb_taG_6_FD_89697 | JGI IMG/M metagenome (GOLD analysis project Ga0116217, IMG submission 89697) | Peat soil microbial communities from Weissenstadt, Germany - Sb_50d_4_PS metaG | ecosystem: Environmental > Terrestrial > Soil > Wetlands > Peat | place: Germany: Weissenstadt | collected 2010-09-21 | reverse complement strand
GCCTTGCCGCCGTTCACCACGCGCGAGAGCATGAGCACGAGCTGAAGCGGCGTGGTCAGCACGAAACCCTGTCCGATGCCGGTGACGAGCGTCTCGCCCTGCGTCCAGGACTGCCCGAGCGTCGCCTTCTTCCACGCGCGCGTCGGGATGAGGCCGGGCCGCTCGCCGGTGAGATCGATGCCCGTAAGCGCACCCATGCCGAGACGGCGCGCCATCTCGGCGATACGATCGACGCCGGTGCGCCGCGCGGTCTCGTAGAAGTAGACGTCGCAGGAGTTCTTGATGCCGCCGTGCATGTCGAGCACGCCGTGGCCCTGGGGCTTCCAGCAATGGAAACGCGTATCGCCGAGTTCGAGGTAGCCCGGGCAGTTGAACTTGGTGTTCGGCGTAGTGGCGCCCGACTCGAGTGCGGCCAACGCCACCGCCACCTTGAAGGTCGAGCCCGGCGGATACTGTCCTCCGATCACCTTGTTGGTGAGGGGGGAAAGCGGGTCGCTGGTGAGGGCCTGCCAGCGCGCGGCCGAAAGACCCTCGTTGAACTCGTTGGGCTCGAAGCTCGGAGTCGAGGCCATGGCCAGTACCTCGCCCGAGCGCGGGTCCATGAGCACGGCGGCGGCACTGCGCTCATTCGCGATGCGCTGGATGAGGAACTGCTGCAGGCCGAAGTCGATGCTGAGCGTCACGTCCCTGCCGGGCTCGCCCTCGTCGCGCGCGAGCTCGCGGATGACCCGTCCGCGCGCGTTCACCTCGACCTGCGACGTGCCGACCGAGCCGCGCAATGCCAAGTCGTAGACCTTCTCGGTACCCACCTTGCCGATGCGGAAGTCCGGCAGCTCGAGCAGCGGATCGCCATCGAGTTCCTTGTCGGACGCCGCGGCCACGTATCCCACGATGTGGGCGAAGGACGGGCCGTAAGGATAATCGCGGATGCGGCCGACCTCGGTGCGCACGCCCGCGAGATCGGGCATGTTGACCTCGACGCGGGAGAACTCCTCCCAGCTCAGGTTTTCGCGCACCGTGATGGGGACGAAGGGGCGATTGCGCTCGGCATCGCGGAACACGCGGCGCCGCTCGGCATCCGCCAAGGGGAGGACCCTAGCCAGGCGGTCGAGGGTGGCGCTCAAGTCGCCGGCGTCCTCCGGCACGATGACGACGCGGTAGTTCTGCCGATTGAGCGCCACGGGCCGCCCGAAGCGGTCGAGGATGCGCCCACGCGGCGGCGGCAGGAGGCGCAGATTGATGCGGTTGTCCTCGGCAAGCGTCTGATACCGTTCCGACTGCAGGACCTGGAGATAATACATGCGGGCGACGAGGGCCGAGAGCAGCGCTACTTTGCCGCCCACGACGAAGGCGGCACGGCGGCCGAACTGCTTGCTCTGGAATTGGTCGAGCTGCATCGGGAGCTCAGTTGCGCCTGAGGAAGGCGCGCTGGCCGGCGGCAAAGAGCCAGGTCATCCACGGATAGAGTGCGAGCGTCAGCAGGCACTGGATGAAGGCCGTGTGCGCCGGAACGAGCCGGCCGGCGAGTGCCGAGGCGAAGAGCCAGTGGCCGAAGCTCGCGGCGGGGGCCACCACGAAGAAGCCGAACCACATGACCGCGAACGGCTTGCCGAGGAACGGCCGGCGCTGGTTTCGCATGACGCCGTAGACAAGGAGGAGGACGAGCGTGTTGAGGCCGGTCGGCGCCCCCGTCAGGATGTCCTCGAGCAGGCCGAGGACGAAGACCGCCGCCGCCGGCAGGAGATCCGGCCGATGGATCGCCCAGTAATACACCGCCATCAGCGCGAAGGAGGGCACGACGAGGCCGTAGCCCGGAACCGGCAACGGCACCACGCTCAAGACGACAAGAAGTGCTGAAAGCGCAAAAGGAAACAGCCTGCGCGCCACGCGGTCGAGCTGGAGTGCAAGCACTGCTATCATGGCCGCGCCGCGCGTTTGCCGCGGACGGGGGCGGGCAGCGGATCGAGCGGGCCCAGGATGCCCTTGAGGCCGTAATCGATGATCCGGACGTACTCGATCCGGCTCCAGTTGGCGAAGGGCTGCACGCGCATGCCGCCGTCGCCGGCCGAGGCGATGGTGCCGATCGGCAGGCCCGGCGGGAACGCCCCGCCGTCGCCCGAGGTGACGATACGCGTGCCGGGCGCCAGCGAAAGGTTGGGCGGAAGATAAAGGAGCCGCGGCAGGTCGGTATTGTCGCCCCCAAGGATGGCGTGGTCGCGCGTCGATTCGACGACCACCGGAATGCGCGAATTGAGGTCGGTGATGAGGAGCGCGCGCGAGGAGATTTCGCCCACTTCGGCGATGCGCCCGATGAGGCCCTGGCCCACCACCACGGCCTGGCCCTTGGCGACGCCGTCCCGCGTGCCGGCGTCGACGAGCAGGCTGCGCACGAAGGCCCCGCCCGAATCCGCGATCACGCGTCCCGTAATGCTGCGCTGCTCGCTGTGCGGCACGAAATTCAGGGTCTCTCTCAAGGCCTGGTTCTGGGCCGCGAGCTCGCGCGCCAGCTGCTCCCAGCGCTTGAGCTCGGCGTTGTCTTGCTGCAGGCGCTCGTTCTCGGAGCGCAAATGGACGAGCGCGCGCACCTCGTCGATCGCGTGCTCGACGGTTGCCATCGGCCGGGCGAGGCCCGCGAGAATGGGGGCGAAGGCGTCGGTCACCGCGACGCGGAGGCGCTCGATCAAGATGGCATCGGCCTTGCCGAGAATGATGAGGCCGACGGCACCCGCGATCAGCATGAGGAAGGCAAAGCGCTGCGCCGCCGCCTTGAGCGGCGCTGCGTAGCGCATGATCGAACCGCCACGCGGCTTCACGTTCCTCGCCCTTCGTTGAGCGCCCTGATCCGCCGAAAGGCCCCCTACGCCGGCAACTCGGCGTAACCGCCCTTCGCCCGCTCAAATATAACACTAATAAGGCGAGATGAGCACGTTCTTCAGCGTCTTCATCTCTTCGAGGCAGCGCCCGGTGCCGAGGGCCACGCAGGAGAGCGGGTCGTCCGCGATCGAGACCGGCAGGCCGGTCGCGTGGCGCAGCACGTGGTCGAGGTTGCCGAGCAGCGCCCCGCCGCCGGTGAGCACGATGCCCTTATCAACGATATCGGCGGCGAGCTCGGGGGCGGTGTGCTCGAGCGCCACCTTGACGGCCTCGATGATGGCGCTCACCGGCTCGGCCAGGCTCTCGGCGATCTGCCGCTCGCTGATGAGGATCTCCTTGGGCACGCCGTTCATGAGATCGCGGCCCTTGATCTGCATCAAGCTGCCGTCTCCTTCGTTCGGTCCGCAGGCGGAGCCGATCTCCTTCTTGATGCGCTCGGCGCTACCCTCGCCCACCAAGAGGTTATGATTGCGCCGGATATAGGCGATGATGGCCTCGTCCATCTTGTCTCCGCCGACGCGCACCGAGCGCGAGTAGACGATGCCGCCGAGCGAGAGCACCGCCACCTCGGTCGTCCCCCCGCCGATGTCGACGACCATCGAGCCCGTGGGCTCGGTCACCGGCAGGCCCGCGCCGATCGCGGCCGCCATCGGCTCCTCGATGAGGTAGACCCGGCGGGCACCCGCCGCCTCCGCCGATTCCTGGATGGCGCGGCGCTCGACCGCCGTCGAGCCCGAAGGCACGCAGACGATGACCTGCGGGCTCGCGAAGCTGCGGCGATTGTGCACCTTGCGGATGAAATGCTTGATCATCTCCTCGGCGACCTCGAAGTCGGCGATGACGCCGTCGCGCAAGGGACGGATCGCGGTGATGTTGCCGGGCGTGCGGCCGAGCATCATCTTGGCCTCGTCGCCGACGGCGAGGACATGCTTCTTGCCCTTCACTTCGGCGATCGCCACGACCGAGGGCTCGTTGAGCACGATGCCCTGCCCCTTGACGTAAACGAGTGTGTTTGCCGTGCCGAGGTCGATCGCCATATCGGCGGACAACATGCCCAGTATTCTTGAGAACATACGAATCACTTCCTTGAGCTTCTATTCCCGAACCGGGCATGGAGTGCCGGCACTCAAAATCGCGACTTGCCCCTCACCCGCCCGCTTCGCGCTTGCATCGACCCGCCTGGCGGCCTTGACCGCTCTGCGGCTCAATCCCATCGCGAAGCGGCGGCAGGGTGAGGGACCCTGGCGTATCACGTATTTCTCGGTCCGAATAGTCACGATCAAGCCGAGAGTGCTGCAGGCTCGGTCTTCTCCCGCTTGATCAGCAGCTTGTTGAGCGCATGGACGTAAGCGCGACACGACGCCACGAGGGTGTCGGTATCGGCACCCTGACCGTTCACCGTCTTGCCCTCTTCCTCGAGACGCACGGTCACCTCGGCCTGCGCGTCGGTGCCGCCGGTCACGGCCTGCACCTGGAAGAGCTGCAGCCGGGCCGTGTGGGGAACGAGCTTCTTGATGCAATTGAACGTCGCATCGACGGGACCGTCCCCGGTGGCATGGGCCAGCTTGACGGTGCCGTCGATCTCGAGCTCGAGATCGGCGGTTTGCGGCCCCTTCGATCCGCAGACGACCTGGAGCGAGACGAACCTGATGTGGTCCTTGCTGCGCCCGACCTCGTCGTCGACAAGGGCGATGATGTCTTCGTCATATACGTCCTTCTTCTTGTCCGCCAGCTCCTTGAAGCGGCGGAAGGCCTCCTGGAGCATGTTGTCGCCGAGCTCGAAGCCCAGCTCCTTGAGCTTCTCGCGGAAGGCGTGGCGGCCCGAATGCTTGCCCATGACGAGGGTCGAGCGGTTGAGCCCCACCGACTCCGGCGTCATGATCTCGTAGGTCTGCGCGTTCTTGAGCACGCCGTCCTGATGGATGCCCGCCTCGTGCGCGAAGGCGTTGGCGCCCACGATCGCCTTGTTGGGCTGGACCTGAAAGCCGGTGATGGTGGAGACGAGGCGCGAGGCCTTGGTGATGAGCTCGGTCTTGATCCCGCTCGTGTAGGGCATCGCGTCCTGGCGCGTGCGCAGCGCCATCACGATTTCCTCGAGCGAGGCGTTGCCCGCACGCTCGCCGATGCCGTTGATGGTGCACTCGACCTGACGCGCTCCCGCCCTCACGGCGGCGAGCGAATTGGCGACCGCGAGACCCAGGTCGTTATGGCAGTGGACCGAGATGACCGCCTTGTCGATGTTGGGCACCCGGTTCATCAGCATGGCGATGAGGGCCGCGAACTCCTCCGGCACGGCGTAGCCGACCGTGTCCGGGATGTTGATCGTGCCGGCCCCCGCCTTGATCGCGCTCTCGACGCAGCGGCAGAGAAAGTCGTGCTCGGTGCGCGAGCCGTCCTCGGGCGACCACTCGACGTCGTCGCACAGCCTGCGGGCGTAGCTCACGCTGTCGACCACCGCCTCGTGGACCTGCTCCGGCTCCATCTGGAGCTTGTACTTCATGTGGAGCGGGCTGGTTGAGAGGAAGGTATGGAGACGCGGACGCGCGGCTCCTTGCAGCGCCTCCCAGGCGCGGTCGATGTCGCGCCGCGCCGCGCGCGCGAGCCCGGCGACGCGCGAGGTCCTGATCACCTTGGCCACCTCGCGCACGGCCTCGAAATCGCCGTTGGACGCGATGGGGAAGCCGGCCTCGATGACGTCGACCCGCATTTCCTCGAGCACTTGCGCGACGCGCAGCTTCTCCTCGAGGTTCATGGAGCAGCCGGGCGACTGCTCGCCATCTCTCAGCGTGGTATCGAATATGACGACGCGGTTCGAGCTACTGGTCATGGTCTGGGTCCTCCGCTTTGAACATGATGCAAGCGCACTCCGATCCTTCTCCCCTGAACGCCCGGTGAGATTCCGGGACAACGCTCAGGGGCAGCTAAGTCGGAGGGCCGCGCCACCACGGAGGAGCCGGCGCGAAAGGAGATCGAGGGCAAGCGAAAGGAGCCGTGCTGCAAGCGGCACGCCGGTAGAGAAAACCATGGCTAGACTGCGGTCCATGCGCTCTCTCGCGGTCCTCCCCAGGGGCTACGCCCTTGGGAATGCTTGGCAATCCTCATGTCCAACGCCATGATTCGGGCAAAAAACGCTTGCGAATCAAGGCGCGGGCTATCTTTACGATGTTTCGACCAAAGCCCGCAAGGCCTTTGTGCCCCGCCTTTGTGCCCGTTTAGTCCCGGATTTCCCAATTGACGCCGCAATTTGGTAAACGCTCCAGCAGATTTGATCATAGGGATCAATATGTTGTCGCCAAATTGGCAGAATCGTCATGGAACATCCAGTGAGTGAACCAAGCGATCGCGCCAGAAACTGCTCGGCCCGGCGGAATGCCAGACGTCTGGCCGCGTGAGCGCGCCTACGACCGGTTTTTTCTCCCGGCCAGGGCCTGCTCGATTTTCTTCAGCAAACGGTCGAACTCGACCGGCTTGGTATCGAAATCGTCGCAACCGGCAGCCCGCGCCTTCTCATCATCGCCCGACATGGCGTGCGCGGTGAGGGCGATGATCGGAATGTCGCGCGTCGCCGGATCGGCCTTGATCCGGCGCGCCGCCTCCCAGCCATCGATCACCGGAAGGTTCAGATCCATGAGGATGAGGTCGGGCCGCTCGGCGACGGCCTTGGCGATGCCCTCGGCGCCATCGGCCGCGGTGACGATTTCGTAGCCGCCGTGAACATCGAAGCGCAGCGTCAGCATATAGAGATTGTCCTCGTTGTCCTCGACGTAGAGAAGCTTCGGCACGATCAGACCTCCGCTGGTCGGGGCGTTCTTGCCTTGACCTCGGCCATGAGCGCGCCCACCCGCGCCATGAGCTCCGAGGGGGTCGAGGCGTCCTTGGAAAGAATATGCTCGACGCCGCGATTGAGCCGGCGTCGGTCCTCCGCGCTGAGATCGAGGGCGGTGACGACGACGACCGGGATGTTGCGCCATGCCGGGTTGGCCTGAAGTGCCGCCACGAGCTGGAACCCATCCATCTCAGGCATCATCAGATCGAGCAGTATGATGTCGGGCAATCCGTTCGCGAGGGCGTCGAGCGCGAGGCGTCCGTTCGCCGCTTCCCTGACTTCCCAGCCTTGCGTGCCGAGGATGCCGCACACGAGCTGGCGCTGCGCCTCATCGTCCTCGACCACGAGAACGATGCTCGGCCGCTCCGCGACCCGATAGGCGGCCATGATCCCAAGGAGCCGCTCACGATCGAGCGGTTTTGTGAGATAGCCGGCGGCCCCCAAGGCGATGCCGCGGCGCGCCTCATCGACGATCGTGACCATGATGACGGGGATGTCCGCAAGTGCGGGATCGCCCTTTAGTGCCGCGAGCACTGTCCAGCCGTCGATATCGGGCATCATGATGTCGAGGGTGATCGCTACGGGGTGGAGCTCGCGGGCCCGTTTCAGCCCGTCGATCCCCGAGCTCGCGGTCTCGACCGCGAAGCCCTGCTCAAGGAGATGCGCCGTGATGAGCTCGCGCGCGGTCGGATCGTCGTCGATGACCAAGACCGTGCCGCGCGGGGTGCTCGCTCCCTGGCTCATCGTCGGCGCCTGGGATGGCTCGACCGGAGCCTCCTCGGCCGGCGCGACCGCAGCGCTCTCGGCGGGCAGCCGGACGGTAAAGGTCGAGCCCTTGCCCGGGGTGCTCGCAACCGTCACCTCGCCCCCCATCATCCGGCAGAGCTTGCGGGTGATCGCGAGGCCGAGCCCGGTGCCGCCGAACTGCCGCGTCGTCGAGGCGTCGGCTTGCGCAAACTCCTGGAACAACCGGCCGAGCTGCTCCTCGGTCATGCCGATGCCGCTATCGGAGATGGCGAACTCGACCCATTGCCGTCCGGCGTCGCGGAGACGAGCCACGCTCAAGCGCACTTCGCCGGCCTTCGTGAACTTGCAGGAGTTGCTGAGAAGGTTGAGGAGGATCTGGCGGAGCCGCAGGCTGTCGGCATGAACCGCCCCACTCCCGGCGGGGCATTCGAGGAGAAGCTGGTTCTTATTCTGCTCCGCCAGCGGCCGCACGGTGCCCACCACCTCCTCGACCACCGGCTGGATCGCCACCTGCTCGAGGGTGAGATCCATCTTGCCGGCCTCGATCTTCGAGAGATCGAGGATGCTATTGATCAGATTGAGGAGATGCCGGCCGGCGCGCAGCACGCGGCGCAGCGGGTCGAGCGCCTTCTCGGTGCCGAAGCGCGCTGCGTTGTCGCACAAGAGCTCGGTCAGGCCGATGATCGCGTTCAAGGGCGTGCGCAGCTCGTGGCTCATGTTGGCGAGGAAGCTCGATTTCGTCCGGTTCGCCTCCATCGCCTGATCCCGCGCGACCTGGAGCTCTTGCACCATCTCGGCGAGCTTTGCGCGCGCCTCTTCGACCTGGGCTTGCGCCTTCTTCCGCTCCGTGATGTCCGCATAGATGGACACGAAGCCGCCGCCAGGCACCGGATTACGGCGGATCTCGAGTATCGTGCCGTCCGGGCGCGTGCGCTCGCCGATATAGGATTCGCGGGAAATCGCCAGCCGCTTTTGCACCGCCCTTTCCACGTCGCCTGGCCCGAATTCTCCGCGCGCGGCGAGATACCTTATGAAGTCCGCAAAGCTCGTATTGCGGCCCAGGAGCTCGTCGGGCAAGTTCAGGAGATCGCGGAACTGTCGGTTCCAGGCGATCATCTTAAGCTCGCCGTCGAACATGGTGACGCCCTGGTGCATGTTGTCGAAGGTAACTCGCAAGGCGCCCTCCCGGCGGGCAAGTTCCTCGGTGCGCTCCTGAACCAGCCTCTCCAGCCGAGCCGCCGCTTCGGCACGCTCGGCGAGCAGCTGGTCGAGCTCGATGGCGTTGCGGCGGAAGACTTCGACGGCACGCCCCATCGCGGCGACCTCATCCGTGCCGCCCACCGGTACTGCGGTATCGCGTACACCGGACGCGATGTCCAACATCGCACCGCTCAAGCCCGTTAGGCGCGCCACGATGTTGCGCCCGACGTAGAGCCAAACGATGAGGAGCGAGCTCACCAGACTCAACGCGGCAACGATAAGCAGCACATTTCGACCGAATGTCTGCACCTGCTTTGCGTTGGAATTAGCCATTGCGATCTCGCCCCGCGAGGCCGCGACGAGCCGGCCGACGGCATCCGTGAGTCGCGTCGACAGCGTCTCGTTTTCCGCGATGAGGCGGCGGCTCGCGGCATGGGCCGTGATTTCTCGACGACGCCAGCTGAAGATGGCGGCGTCTCCCAGCGCAGCACTGTGGAGGTCGTGGATTGGTTGGAAGAGCGCCAAGGAAACATCCGGGTCGATGTCCGAGACGAGCCCGTCGATCGCCCGGATCGATCGCCCCGCCTGGCTTTCCAGAGTGTCGATGTCCGCCGCGCTCTCGGCGTCGCTCGCGCGAATGATCAATTCGAAGGCGATGCCGGCTTCTCGCTGGATCTGGTCCAACGACAAGAGGGCGACCATCGCATCCTCGAATTGATCAAGGGCGGCTTGGCGTTCCGGCTGACCGCCGCCCGTCGATGTCATCGCCCTCTGGAGGCGAACGACGCGACCACGCAGGTCGGCAAAGCGAGGTCCCCAGATGACGCCGAACTGCCGATACGCGGCGAACGTATCGTCGATCAATTTCTTCTTCCTGTTCGCCGCCGAAATACCGTCGAGCGCGGCTGTCTTCATCAGCGACAGGTTCTCATTGAGCCCCGCGACGACGTTGCTGATCTCCTCCAGCGTTCTGGCGTCGAGAGTCGATGCAAACAACTGCACTAACCCTTCGGACGTGCTCGCCAATTCATCCAGCGCCGTCCGCGACAGTTGGTCGACTTCTTGTGCGTCGTTCGCGTTCAATAGCGCGGGACCCGCGGCAACGATTTTCTCGCTTTGTCGCGCGAGCCCGGCCGCGGCCAGAGCCGGCGGTATGCTTCTGATGGTGATCTGATCGAGCGTTTGCCCGATCTCGCGAAATGCGTACAGTCCGGCAGCGGCGGCGATGATGACGAACAGGCTGATCGCAACGAATGCGAGAAGGAGACGCCCCCGCAACCCGAAGGCGACCCTTTCGACGTTGGCGGCCGAGCCGCTCGTGGCTGACCCCGAAGCGCTTGGTTCTGCTGGCGTCACGCTCGTCGACAACACCCGCGCCCCTTATTTCAGCATGCCGATTTCCCGGTAATATCTTTCAGCACCGGGATGTAGCGGGACCGGCATCCCAGTAAGCGCATTCTTGAGGCTGATCTCCTGCGCCGCCGGATGCGTCTGTACCAGCTGGTCGAGCTTCTCGAAGAGCGACTTCGTTATACCATAGGCGACGTCGTCGCTCACGCCCTCGCGGGTCACGAGGAAGTTGATGACCGAGGCCGTTGGAACGTCCGCGGTCTGGCCGTTGTAGGTGCCCGCGGGAATAATGGCGGGGACATAGACGGGATTCCCGATCTTGGCGACCACGTCCGGTGGAAGCGGCACCAGCGTGCTTTGGGTGGAGGCCAGAAGATGCCGGATCGACTCGGCACCGAGTCCCGCCGATTGCAGCGTGACATCGAGCTCGCCTTTCTCGATCAGCCGTACCGCCGTGCCGAACGGCGAATAGTCGACGCTGCCGAGATCGTCAAATGTCAAGCCAGCGGCCTTGAGGATCGCGGCGGCATTGAGAGCCGTACCCGATCCCCGCGCCCCGACCGACACGCGCTTGCCCTTGAGATCCGTTACCGCCGCGATCCCCGAGCCGGCTCTTGCCACGATTTGGATGAAATTCCGGTAGATCGCCGCGATGCCGCGCAGCTTGTGCAGCGGCGCCTTAAAGCCCCCGTCACTGTTGCCGGCCCAAGCATCCGTCAACGCGTCGCCGAGCGTAAAGCCGATCTCCCCGTCGCCGGCCTCAAGCAGTTTCAAATTCTCGACCGAGCCGGCAGTCGCCTGTACCGTTACGCGCGCACCCGGAATGGCCTTGGCGTAGATGCTGGAAAGGGCACCCCCCAGCGGATAATAGACGCCGCTCGGGCTGCCGGTGAGGATGGTGATGACGGTTTCCTCGGCGCTGCTTGGCCGCAACAGCGCCAGCAACGCCGCGAGAGCGAGAAATATTGCCCGCATGGCCTCGACCTCCCCTGTGCGCCCCGATCTTGTCGTTCTATGCATGCCGTGTGCGGCGTGCCGGCGACCCGTGAAATGGGTCGACCGGATGAGCGAGAGCGCGAATTCCCCTCGATGGCAACGAACTCTATACTGTGGCGCCGATTGATCGCAAGGCCGCCATAACGCCCCGGGCAATGACGCTGCGAATTTTCACCATGATCGCGCCGCCGATCGGGTTGGGACGGAGCGCGGGGCCTTCAATCCCGCCGGACGGCGCATGACCACGCAGCACCCGGGCGACTAAACAAATTGCGAGCGAGGCCGATGGGGCCTAATGTGCCGGAAATCCAACAAAGAACCGCTCACGCCCGATAGGGCAGCGGCCGCGGGGAGGCTTCGATGAAAATAGCATGCCGAGCCCTCGTTGGCCTATTGGCGCTGTTATGCGCGTGCGTTGCCGCCGAAGCCCGGGCCGCCGAGACCGTCGTCACGATCCTGACGGCCACCACTGGCGGGATTTGGTACCCCTTGGGAGGGGCGCTTTCGAGCATCTATAGCAAAGCCATCAAGGGTGTCAGCTTCACGGTGCAGGCGACCCAAGGCTCGGTCGAAAACTTGCGGTTGCTCGAGTCCGGCGATGGCGAACTCGCCTTCACGCTCGCCGATACCTTGACGGATGCCTGGACCGGCAATAAGGATGCCGGCTTCAGCGCACAGCTCGTCAGGCTGCGGGGCGTCGCGAGGCTCTATCCGAACTACGTTCACCTTTACGCAAGCAAAGAATCTGGGATCAAGACTCTCGCGGATATCAAGGGCAAGCGCGTCTCGCTCGGGCCCGAGCAGTCGGGCTCGGCGCTCAATGCCGCCGCTGTTCTCAAAGCGGCAAGCTTGACCTTTGACGATCTGGCCAAAGTCGATCACGCGTCGCTCGTTAACTCGGCGCGGATGGTCGGGCAGGGCGCGCTCGATGCGGCTTTTTCAACGGTCGGATTAGGCACCGAGTATGTTCGGCATCTTCTTTATTCCGGTAAGGTGACGTTCGTCCCGATCCCGCCCGAAGTGGTGGCGAAAATCTGCAATCCCGCTTACGTCGCCGGAACCATCCCCGCCGGCACTTATGATGGGCAGCCCGCCGAGGTCCCGACCGCCGCGGTCATGACCCTCCTCGTGACCAGAGAGGCGGTCAGCGATGATCTTGTCTACCTGATGACGAAATCGCTGTTCGACCACTCCGATCTGTTGGTCCAAACCAATCCGGTAGCCAAGGATATCGGTGTCGCCAAGGCGCTGTCCGGTTTGCCGATCCCGCGCCATCCCGGAGCGCAAAGATATTATCGCGAAGTCGGCCTCGTGAAGTAGGGCTGGCATGTCGACAGGTGCGACGCCGGCTGATCTGAGCTAATATGCCGGATGTCCGGCAAAAAACCGCCCGCGCTCGATAGGGCGGAAAATCCAGGGAGGCTCAGATGAAATTAGCGTACCGAGCGCTCGTTGGCTTATTGGCGCTGTTATTCGTGTGCATTGCGGCCGAAGTCCGGGCCGCCGACGCCACGTGGCCGAAATCGATAACGCTGGGCACCGCATCGCCGGGCGGCCCCTACTATGTTTACGGTCAGGGTGTCGCAACAATCCTCAGTCATGCGCTGGGAATCGAGGTCACGGCGCAGGCGACGCAGGGTCCAAGTCAGAACGTCGCTCTGCTCGAAAAGGGCGAGGCGATGCTCGGCTTTACCACCATGGGCGTCGCCTTGCAGGGCTGGAATGGCACCGGTTGGACAAAAGGCACCCAATACCGCGCGATGCGGGCCATCTTCCCGATGTTCGATACGCCGTTCCAGTTCGTGGTCCCGAAAAAATCGGCAATAAGGTCGGTTGCTGAGCTGGCCGGCAAGCGGCTCGGCGATGGTCCGCGTGCCGGAACCGGCGGCATCTATTTCCCCGAGGTCTTCAAGGCACTCGGAATTCAGGTGGCCCTGCAGAACAGCTCATGGGAGGACGCGCTATCCAAGGTCGTAAGCGGGGAATTCGACGGAATGGCGGTGGCGGCCGGCGTTCCGCTCCCAGCACTCGCCGAAACCGACGCGAAGGAGCCGATGGTCTTCATCGCGCCCTCCTCGGCACAGATCGCCACGCTCAGGGAGCACCTGCCCGAGCTGAGCCTGTCGACGATTCCGGCCGGCTCGTATTCGTCGATGACAGAGGACTATCACACGGTCGGCCTCTTCAACTTCGCGATTGCGCACAAGGACCTTCCGGACGATCTGGTCTATCGCGTCGTGAAGTCCGTGTACGAGAATCACGACCAGCTCGTGAAGGCCCACCCGGCGGCGAAGGAGACCATCGCGGCCAATGTGGGTCGCGATTCGTTCTTGCCGTTCCATCCCGGCGCCGTCCGCTACTATCGCGAAATCGGCATTTCGATCCCGGATGCATTGATCGCGAAGGAATGAAGGCCGCTTGGGCGTCGGCCGGGTCGCATGCCGAGCGGTCGATCGCGGCCCGGCGGCACAGTGATCCAAGTCGTTATTGCTTGAGTGCCACGCACTCGACGATTTCGATCTTTTCCTTGCCCTTGAGTTCGACGAGGCCGAGCGAGCGGCCCTGCACCTGGTTGCGCAACTGGAGCCAGGCCCGGCCGCTGACGCTGACCGTGCCAGGTCGGCCGACACCTTCGATCCGGGCGGCGGAATTCACCGTGTCGCCCCAAACGTCGAACTGGAATTGCGCCTTTCCCATGATCCCCGCCGCGACCGGCCCATGGTCAATCCCGATGCGCACGCCCGAGCCTGCGCCGAAGCTTCGCGCGGCGGCGACCATGTCAAGGCCGCAAGCCACGGCGGCGCGAACCGGGCTATCATGGGGCGTGAGCAGGCCGGCTGTCGCCATGAAGGCATCGCCTATGGTCTTGATCTTTTCGAGGCCGTGCTGCTGGGCGAGCTCCTCAAAGCGCTCGACGAGCGCCTCGAGCTCGGCGAATACGGTTTCCGGCGGGTTCTTCTCGGAATAGGCGGTAAAGCCCACGACGTCGCAAAAGAGAACGGTGACATCGTCATAGAGCCGCGGCGCAAGCTTGCTGTCGCGCTTGAGCGCGCGCACGATCGGCTTCGGCAGCACCGTCGAAAGTATCTCGTCGGCGCGCCGCTTCTCGTTTTCGATGCTCTGGTGATAGGCCGCTTCCTGTGCCCTGTAGCGGGCCTGTTCGATGCACTTGTCCACCCGCGCCTTCAAGAGCACCGGATTGAAGGGCTTCGTCAAATAGTCGGTTGCGCCGAGCTCGATGCACCGCGCCACGCTGTTGGTGTCGTTGATCGCCGAGATCATGACGACCGGAATGCCGCGCAACTCGCTGTCGGCCTTCATCTCCTGGAGCACGCCGTAGCCGTCGAGCTCCGGCATCATGATGTCGAGGAGGACGAGATCGACCGGCTCCGCGCGCATCTTCTCGAGCGCTTCCCGCCCGTTTTCCGCCATGACGAGCTTGGAATAACCGCATATTTCGAGGTGCATCGCGAGGGTGACGCGATTGTCCTCGATGTCGTCCACCACGAGAATCGCGGGTTCCATTCGAAGTACTCGATTTCCCTAACGCCTGCTTGCGGCACTTTTCCCAATTCTGCACCAATCTGTCGGCACAAGCCAGCGTGCCGCCATAACTTTGAAGCGATTGCACGGTGCGGAGGGTCGCGCCTAAGTTTCTAGCGGGCCCGGTACCAGGCGACAGAGGCCCCTTGCGCTTGGCTGCCGGGCCGAACACTCTGCCTCTCTCCCGGAGCGGAGCCCGCCCGGCTCTCCATGAACGAGGAAGGCAAAGCGTCATGAAGGACCTCCTCCCCCTTGCGGAAAAGGCCGCAGCCCTCCTCAAGGCGCGGCGCGAGACCATCGCGGTTGCGGAGTCCTCGACCGGCGGTCTCGTCTCGGCCGCACTCCTCACCGTGCCTGGTGCCTCGGCCTATTATCTCGGCGGTGCCGTGGTCTATACCTACAAGGCGCGAGGCGCGTTGCTGGAAATTCCCGATGCCGCCCTCGCGGGCATGCGGCCGGCGACCGAGCCCTATGCGCTTTTGCTCGCGCGCACGGTGCGCGAAAGGCTTTCCGCGCACTGGGCGCTCGCCGAGAGCGGTGCGACGGGACCGAGCGGCAACCGCTACGGCGATGCCGCCGGGCACGCCTGCCTCGCCGTCGCGGGTGCGGTCGAGCGTGCGGCGACACTCGAAACCGGCAAGGCCGACCGGCTCGCCAATATGCGCGCGTTCGCGGCGGCGGCGCTCGAGCTCCTGACGCAATGCCTGGCGCGCTGATCGGGCTCCCCTCGCGCCTTATGGATTGCTTTACCGCACCTGCGGCGTCATTTAGGAATGGGCTCTTCTTCCGGAGGCGACCATGCCGAGCTTCGACATCGTGTCCAAGACCGATCTCAACGAGGTCGACAACGCGCTCGCCAATATCGCGCGCGAGATCGCCACGCGCTTCGACTTCAAGGACTCGCAGTGCAGGATCGAGCGCCAGGAGGCGATGCTCACGCTCCATGCCGACGACCAGCTCAAACTGAAGCAAATGCACGAATTGCTGAAGGGCCATCTGGTGCGGCGCAAGGTCGATCCCTCGGCCCTCGAGTTCAAGGACGCGGAGCGCGCCTCGGGCGACAAGCTGCGACAAGAGATCGTGGTGAAGCAAGGCGTCGACCGCGAACTTGCCAAGCGCCTCGTCAAGGAGCTCAAGGACAGCAAGCTCAAGATCCAGGTGTCGATCCAAGGCGATGAGCTGCGCGTCAGCGGCAAGAAGAGGGACGACCTGCAGGAGGCCATCGCCCACATCCGCGGCCTCAAGGTCGTACAGCCCCTGCAGTTCGTGAACTTTCGCGACTGAGCACCAACGCGCCGCGCGGGCTCTCACAGGAGGGAGGCTTCGCTCAGCGGCTCGAGAGCATGCGGGCCGGCTCGCCGGAGAACCAGGACTTGTTGGGGAAGGGGTCTGCCGTGACGACTTCCCGCACCATCTGGCCGTAGCCTCTCAGGGTCATGAATCCGAGCGTCTGGCCATCGCTCCACCAGTGCATGGCATCGGCCCAATGAACCCAGCCGGGGGCCACGGGCCTGACCCGCTCGAAGTCGCGCGCGCCGAAACTGCCGAACTCGCGCTGCCCAAGGACCCTGAAGACGAGGCTCTTGGCCTCTTCCCCGGCAAAGAGCACCTGGGCGATCTCGCTCGCCGCCCCGTTCGGGTCGCTCCCGATGCTCGCGCTGGCGTCGAGCAGCTTGAGGGCCACGAAGTAGCGGCTCTGCGCCACCTCGATGCGGCCGCCTCGATTGCGATAGAGGCCGCGCACGGTGTCGCAAACTCCATTTTCCATCGGGTAGGCCAGAAACACGGCCTTCGCATCCGGCGCAAACTCCGCTGCCATGATCGTGCACAGCCAATCGCGCGCGTAGGTGGCCGCCCAGGCGATCTCCGGCGCCTGCTCCGGCTGCCATCCCATCGCCGCCGCCTCGATGTCGCGCCACGCCGAGGCCGGGGCTGTGATCAGGTTGAGCCCGACGGCATTGAAGAGCGTCGGCCTCTCTTCCGTCTCCGCTGTCGCCATGAGAGCATCTCCTTTGCGCGGCTTCGTCCGGGCCGCTGCCCGTGGCCGCCCGTGGCCGTCAATCCTGCCAGCTGAAATCGGACCACAGATGTCCGAGCGCGCTGACCCCGACTCCCGCCGGATAGGGCGTCAGATCGGTCAGATTGAACATCGAATCGGCGAAGAACAGCGGCCCCGGCGGCGGCACATTTGGCCAGAACGGAAACACCCACCCGGTATTCTGGATGTTCGCCGGCGCGAAGCCGCCGGCGCGCTGCGCATAATAGATCGTCGCGTTGAGATCGCTGTTGGCCTCGATGTCGAGAATGACTTCGCCGATGGCGTAAAGCGTCGTCGCGCCGTAGCGCAGTACGCCCTCGAAGTTGTTGCCCCGGTATGTGGTGTCGAGAAAGAGGCACTTCCAATAAGGCAGGCCGGGGACGTAGGGCGTGCGTAATAGGCTGCGCTTGTTTTGGTTTGCGTCATTCACGCTGTACCTGCCCTTGAGGTAGGGCTGGAGCGGCAGCGCAAGCGCCGCATTATAGGCCGGGTTGAGCGGTGCAGCTGGTTGGGGGTCGCCCACCCGTGCTGGGAAGCCCCCTGCCGGATTGTCGCTCCGCCGCGGCCAGGGCCACAGCCGGCCGACCTCGAGATTGCCCTGCACCCCTACGATGCGGCAAACGACGCCCAAGGCCGCGGCGATGACGTGGCACTCCCCGCGCGCCTCGTTCGCCGCGCACATCCAGAGATAGTGCGCGGGCGTCGGCCGGCCGTCGAGTCCCATCGCGGCCAGGGCGAAATTCCTGAGAAAGGTATTGTTGAGGTGCGGTAGGGGCACCCAATTATAACCGAGATTGTATTGCACCTGAAAGCCGCCAGCGGCGAAGGGCAGCGACAGCGCAAGAAAAAGCGCATCGACGTGGTCACGCTCGACGTTGTCGTTGAAGCCGATCATGAGAAGGCGCTGCTGCGAGATCGCCTGTACCGCAATGCGTAGGCGCTCATAGGTCACATCGAGGCCGACAACCCCGGGACCGACCACGACGGGGCCGAGAGGCGGCGGAGGCGGAAAGGCGAAGTCCTGGTTGCCGACGACCAGTTGTCCGCCGGGGATGCCGAAGGTCTGCAGTACCTCATGGGGCCCGCTCGCGCCGCAAGGAACGAAGTTCCCGTTGATGACGAGCCACCATGCGATCTGCCAGTTCCAGTTGATGTGGAGCACGCGGTTCGGCAGCGCCTGGACCGATGTGATTGCTCCCGGCTGGAACACGCCGCCCACGAGCGCGCCGACGTTTTGGGCGGCGCCGAGCGCAAGATTGAAGGCAAGGAACGGCCACGCTGTCGTGATGCCGATCACGCCCGTGATGTTGAAGCCAGCGGCGGCATTGGCCGGGACGACGTTCACCTGGAAGCTCGGCTGGACGGTGAGCTGCAGATTCTTCGTATGCGAGATCGGATGGTTTCGCGCCGGGGCGAGCACCCATTCCGGCTTGGCATAGACATT
>Ga0116217_10002247_pt1 | contig 18028 bp, 16 predicted proteins | sample Sb_taG_6_FD_89697 | JGI IMG/M metagenome (GOLD analysis project Ga0116217, IMG submission 89697) | Peat soil microbial communities from Weissenstadt, Germany - Sb_50d_4_PS metaG | ecosystem: Environmental > Terrestrial > Soil > Wetlands > Peat | place: Germany: Weissenstadt | collected 2010-09-21 | reverse complement strand
TCGTCAGAGACCCAACAACCACCAAGCGATCTTGCGGATGTCGAAGAAGAACAACAGGAGTCCGATGAGGACGAGGGCAAAGCCCACGACGGCGACCAGAACTCCCGGCTTTCCCAGACCGGTGAACGCCAAGCTGCCCGAGCTCGCCTGCACCACCCCCGGAGGCCCAGACGAGGCGGAGCCGCCGCTCGCCGACGAGGAGCCCCCCGAAGGTGTGCCGCCTGAGGATGCACCCGCGGGCTGCGTGCCCGGCTGTGCTCCGGGTTGGGAGCCGCCCGGTGAGGTCGTTCCCGGTGACGAGCCGGGTGAGGTCGTTCCCGGTGCTCCGGGGGGCGTCGCCCCGGGCGCCCCCGGTGACGTCTTCACGGGCGGGCCGCCACCCACGAAGGCGATCGGTGTCGACACGACGTCCTGGGAATTGTCCAAGAAGACGATCGAACACGTGATGCCGGCCGCCTGCTGAGCCGGTGACGGTGGGCAGGGATAGTTCTGCGCGTCACCCCTCGGGCCCTTGCGAGCGCTGTCGGGGTGGCCGCATGGCCCCAGGACCTGGGGCAGGCCGCAGGGGGGTCCCAGCTTCCTGCTCTCGTGAACCCTGAAGCTGGTCAACAGGGTGCCGCCCGCCGTGGTGTGCACGATGTGCTTGAGGTTCGGCGCGCTGCACCCGACGGGGAGGATCGAGTCGAAGGGGGGACCGACCGTTACCGTCGGCTCGCCCGGCGTGTCGTTGCACTCGAGGAGGTACCCGTACGAACCACCGCTGAGACCGCTGCCGCTGACAGAGACGACCTGCGCTTGGCTGAGGCCCGAGGACTTGCTGAGGGTCAACGCCGCCGCGCCGAAGGCCGGACCCGCCGTCGCGATCACCAGACCGCCGGCCAGGAGGCCGATCGCCACCAACCGGTCCCCGACATGACGCTGGCGATAGTTGTGGAGAAAGCCCATCCAGACTCACCGCTCACAGTTCGTCATGAATGAAGTTCTTCTTCCGTCCCCGCCCCCATGCCAACAGGAGGTTACAGTGCACAACAGGCCTTCAGCAGGAACGATAGGGCCCGGCGCGGGCCTCGAAACACCGTCAATTCTGAGGATCCTCCCCGCCGCTCGGCCCCGGATGCACCGGTAGGATGCCGGCACCCTCCGTGGCGTGCTGACGCCACCGGATGGAGCTGGGCGACCAGGGAGTTCTCGACCTGTCGGCCCGAGGAATCGGTCGAGGTCTCTCAGGTTTTCCCAAGCCTCGCCGCTCTCCCCCCGGGGGCGGGCGGGTGCCGGGGCCGAGCCAACCGGGCGCCCCGTGTCCCAGGCAACAGGTCCTACAGTGGCAACGGGTCTCCGGGCGGCGACTCGGAGAGGGACGCCACCCGAAAGGAGGGCCCTTGCTCTTCATCGAGTACGACGTGAACACAGCCGGAGAGATCGAGCTCGTCGCCCTTGTCAACGCCGTCGAGGAGGACGGGCACGACCCTGAAGGCACGGCATGGCTGGCGTGGCGCGCCACACACGAGGACGGGGGACTGGGGTGCGCACCGGTTTCCCCCGCGGATCTGGCGGCCATGGAGTCAACGTCCAACGCCGAGGACCTGCGTGCGATCGTCGAGCGGGTCGTCCTCGCCGACCGGGCCACCAAGGAAGAGGTGTCGCCATGAGCACGACCCGCTCGCAGCTCTACCGTTTCGCCCGGGACCTGGGGAACATCGAGGCCGTCGAACACGGCTACAAGCGCGGTGGGCTCTCCGGTGCTGCAGGCGGCACCGTCGAGCGCCAAGTGCGACGGAGCATCTATCGGCACGGCAATCGCCAGATCAACAAGTTCGTCCGTGCTATCGGTCTCGGCCCCCGGCGGTGACCGGAGTTCAGATCCCCGGCTTCCCACGTCGGCGCGTGCGTCCCACCACAAGAGCCGACCCGAGGGCCAACACGGCCACCAAGGCGAGCCCGATTCCGACCGCGAACGACGTGGGTGAGTAGCGCAACACGACGGTATGCCGACCGGGCGGGATGCGAGCCTGGAGCATGACCCCTGCGAAGCGTCCGAGGGGCAACGTGCGTCCGTCGATGGAGGCGTGCCAACCAGGAACGGCGGTGAGACGGAGACGAAGCACGGTCGGGACCTTGGCGTGCACCGCGATCTTCCATGTGGCGGGGTCGGGATGAGAGACCGGGACCGCCACACCCGTCGATTCCGTGGGCGGAATGTTCCCCGTGATCGAAAGAGGCACAACGGTGGCCTGTGAGGAATCGGGTATCCGATAGAGCTCCTCGTCGCCGACCACCTCGTCGAAGACCGCCCCGGGCGGGCCCGGGACCCCGTGTGGCTCGAGAACGAATGCCACGCCGTACAACCGCGCCAGTGCCGCCGTCGTGACCACTGGGCAGAACACCGATACAGGGAGACCCTTACTCGCCTTCTGGCCGGTCGTCTCCTGCCACGAGTTGAACAGTGTCCGTGGCGCGATCGGATCGTACGCGGCGAACTCGTGGATCCCGTACCCGACGTTTGCCTCCTGCACGATCCCTATCGTCGGTGGCACCTGGCACGAGCGGGCCCCGAAGCCGACGACCGAGGACCCCACCGAGTGTTGGAGGGCAGTGACCGCAGGCGTCGGGGCAAAGAACGTCGAGCTCGATGGGAACCGGGATGCGCCCACACCGACGAGGAAGCAAGTCTCGCAGAGGAGGAGCGCGCACGCGGCCCACACGCCGCGATGCATCTGCCTCCGGTCCGGCACGGCCGAGCGATGTCCAGGGCGTCTTGCGGCGGCCACCAAGGCCGCCATCACCGCCAGCCCCACCACGATCTCGATCGCCGGCCAGATGAAGCTCTCGTTGCGGAGATGGGCATTGGCCCGGTGCAGCGTCCCTCGGCCAAAGAACCACAGCTCCAACAGGACGAAGGCGGCCGCTCCGAATCCCGCCGCGCACCAGCTCAGAACCGGCCGTTCCCCGCGCCAGCGCACCAGCGCGTCCGTCCCCACCCCGGCCAGGACGGCGATGGAGAAGGCGAGCAGGACCACGGCGACACCCAGGCGCGCCCGGTAGGGGAGGCTGTTCGCCAGGGCCACCACCGGCGGGAAGAATGCGAGCGCCATCATCACCACCGCTACCGCACCGATCGCCATCACCTCGGGCCGGCGCCAGCGGCGAGCCAGCCCCATGACCGCAAGCACGAGGCCGATCACACCGACGTAGGCAGTCGTGCCGACGCTGAAGAACTGGATGTGGGACAGGGGCAGGCCGTTGAACCCCTGCACGACCAGGTACACAAGGTCCTGCGCGGGCAGCGCTTGATTGGTTCTCTGGACGTCGCGGAAGACCGACTGCGACAACAATTGCGCACCCGGGAGGATGAGTGGTGCTGCCAATGCGATGCCGATGACCGACGCCGCGGCGAGATCTACGACGGGGCGCAGGACGCCGCGTTCGCCTTGCCCGGAGTCGCGGGCCCTCCGGACCAACAGCACCACCACGAATACCGCCGTGGCCACGACGAGCAGCGCCACGGTTCCCGGCTGGCCGGCGTAGAAGGCGCACGCGAGCACGACGGCGAAGAACGACACCGCACGGAGCCGATGGCGGCCGCGGATCACGATGACCGCAGCGGCGAAGATCCAACCGGCCCAGGACATGACCCCGGCGATGGGCCATCCCAGGAACCCCATCATCGGACCGCTGAGCTCGTAGATGGTGGCCGCAGTCACACACCCCAGCACCCCCAGGCGCAACACACGTCCGAGGACGTACACCCCGGTCCCGGCGATGAAGAGCGACGCGAAGACCTGGACGGTGTACGCCAACCGCATCGGCGCCAGGTACCCGAGCAAGGCCGGGACGCTGAATGTCGCCGACTGCCAGTTGAAAGCCAACGGCAGGCCCAGCGCACTGTAGGGGTTCCACAGCGGGACTTGACCGTGGTGAACCTGAGTCCAGGCCAGAGACGTCCAGGGGATCATCTCCGAGATCTGGTCCGTGGCCTGGCCGTTGTGGACGACCACGCCGGCCTGCTGGGTCAGGCCGAATCGCGACAGCAGGTCGAAGGAGCCCAGAGACGAGCCGTGCACGACCGCGGGGACCAGGACCGCAGCAGCAGCACCGAGGACCCAGAGCACACCCAAGATGTCCGGCGCCCACCTGCTCCAGGGAGTCGCGCCGGCGCCCCGACGCTCTTCAGCCATGCGTTCCGCCCCTCATGGCCAGAGCTTCGCACGCCGCCTCACGGTGCGCCGGGACCAGGTGGCCCCGAGTTCTTCCAGGTCACAGCCGGTGACAGGCCGCTGTCGCCCCCGGGGAGGTCCACGACCGACCCGACCGACACCGCCGCGGGGCGGCGCCGCGCAATACCTCACTTCTGACGAGGCTCTGGGTGAAACCTAGGTGCTTCAATGAACCTACGCTGCAGGTAAGTGGGTTTGGGTGACCACCGGGGCAACTCGGGACTGACGGGGGTAATGGTGTCGAAACACCAGGTGGGGGGGCATGGTTCCCGCCGTGTCCGGGGACGGGTTCCGGTCACGTGCGCCCTGTCACTTGTGGTCCTGTCGCTGTCGCTCGGCGTCGTCGGTCTGGCCGGCACCGCCAATGCGACGGCGGCCTCGGTGTATCAGTGGGGAAAGGAATCCACGAACAGGCACTTCGTCCCGAGACTGGTGGGTGGTCTTCCCTCCCATATCGTCGCCGTGCAAGCGGGCAACTGGGGCGGCATGGCCCTCGACGCCACTGGTCATGTGTGGGACTGGGGGCACGGCCAGTACGGCGAGCTCGGCGACGGCAAACCGGGCACGTCCCGGAACACCGCCATCGAGGCACAGGGTCCCACCAATGTCGTTTCGATCGGTGAGGGGGACGACTTCGCAGCGGCCGTCGACAAGTCAGGCAGTGTGTGGGTGTGGGGCGACAACCTCGATGGCACGCTCTGCGTCAGTCACAAACGAAGCATCTACCGCCCCGTGAAGCTCCCCGGGCTCGACGCCACCGCGGTCCAAGGCGGGGGAGCCCATCTGCTCATCCTGTTGGCCAACGGCACCGTCGATGCATGCGGCGTCAACCAGTACGGGCAGCTCGGCAACGGCACCACGAAGGGTTCGGCCAAGCCCGTCGCGGTGGTCAACCTGACCAATGTCGTGGCCATCACCGCCGGAGACCTGTTCTCGGCAGCCCTCGAATCAGACGGGTCGGTGTGGACCTGGGGGCGCAACACGTTTGGTCAGCTCGGGATCGGCTCAACGGTCAGCCAGGACATCCCCCAGAAGGTGACGCTTCCGGCCCCTGCCAAGCAGGTATACGACGGAGGCGACTTCTCCTACGACGGCCACGTCGTGGTCCTGTTGTCCAACAACGAGATGATGGCATGGGGCAATGACCAGTGGGGTCAACTCGGCAACGGCGTCAGCAACAGGAATTTCACGACTCCACAGCGTGTCGACATTCCGTCCGGAGTCACCCTGGCATCGGTCGCCGCTGGTGGTCGAGACACCTTCGCCATCGACAACGCCGGCAATCTGTGGGTTTGTGGGTACAACGGAACCGGTGATCTGGGCGTGACCAACAAGGTCGGCAGCGTGGTGTCCACGCCCCGAGATGCCGGAAATGGCTTTCAGCGGATCTCGGCCACGGCAGATGAGGCCATTGCCATCTCGACAGGTCCCTGAGACGGTACGTCGCTCACGGCGGCTGGGGAGCGCCCTTCCCCGTCCAGAATTGCCCGGCGGTATGTTGTCGTCATGGCTAGGGACAGATGCCCCCCTGTGGCTCGCGACAGCACGTGAGCATCTCCTCGGAGCCTGATTCCACCTTCGACCCGCGCCCTCGGCCGAACCTGTTCTTGGTAGGCGCTCCGAAGTCCGGGACCACCGCCCTTGCCACCTACCTGGGTGAGCATCCCGACGTGTTCATGGCGCCTTGGGAGCTCAACTACTTCGGAACCGACCTGAGCTTCCGCACGACCACGGGAGCCCCCTCTCGCATTCGACTCGAGGACTACCTGTCGACGTTCTCCTCCCATGGTTCGCAGCGCTATCGCGGTGACCACTCCGTCTTCTATCTCTACTCGGGCGACGCGGCCCAGGAGATCCGCGCCTTCGCGCCTGAGGCCCGGATCGTCGTCATCCTGCGCAACCCTGTGGACCAGATGTACTCGGAGCACAGCGAGCTGCTGTACCAGGGTGACGAGAACATCCCCGATTTCGCCACCGCGCTCGAGGCCGAGAAGGACCGCGCCCTCGGCAAGCGCATCCCTCCCGGTTGCCGGAAGCCCTTTGCTCTGCAGTATCGGGCGGTGGCGCGCTACCACGACCAGGTAGAGCGGTATCTCAAGACGTTCGGCCCCGAACGTGTGTGCGTGGTTGTGCATGACGACCTGGTCCGGGACACACCGGGCGCATATCACCATGTTCTCGAATTCCTTCAGGTCGATCCCGAACACGAACCGGAGTTCCGGGTCGTGAATCCCAACAAAGCGGTCCGCAACGCCGCGCTCCGCGACGTCCTGAGGGCAACGACCCCCGACTCCAGCCCGACGCTTCGTCGCCTCGGGCGCCTCGTGGTCCGAAGCGATCGCGCCCGGGGACGGCTTCGAAGGTGGCTCCATGTCGTGAACACGAAGGAGCGTCCCCGGCCGATGCTGGACCCCGCCCTGCGCCGCCGCATCCAGGAGGAGCTCGCGGACGACGTCCGGCGCCTCGAGGGCCTCCTGGATCGTGATCTCGCCACGTGGCGGACTCCCGCAACCTGAACACCGGCTGACCACCGCGCCGACACCGCGTGAGGAGACACCGCGCCGGTGCGTCGGCTACCTGTCGGTCGGGGCCCCCTCCACGGATCGCCGGGCCGGCCTGCCACCGGCGATGCGTCTCGAGGTCGCCTCCACCTTCTGGCCCACGGTCGAGAAACGAAGCGCGGAGAGTCCGTGCAGCCGGGTCCAGGCGTCCTCTTCCTCCCTGACTTCCGTGGTCCCGAGACCGATTCGAAGCAGTCTCGCCACCAGGATCCGGCTGGTCAGCAATTGGGCGCGGTCGTAGCGACGCATCGGCGTCGACATGACGGCGTTCCACAACACGAACGTGATCGGGCGCGGGCCCATGAGGTGCCTCGGGGACTCGATACGCGACAGGTAGCGGCGCCACTGGTACCACGGGATGGGAGCCACGCGATTGATCGGCACCGATGTCCAGGGAAAGCTCCGGGCGAGGTCCCAGCTCACGTCCTGGGCCAAGGCCGCGTACCCCAGGTTCGACCAGATGGGGCTGCGGTCCAGCACCTCGTCCTGCTTACGCACCCATGCGTCGACGAAGGCGGAACCCGGGCTGGCCGCGCAGAGACCCGTGAAGCACCTGCCCAGCTCCTGTCCCCAGCACACCATCCCACTGCTGTCGAGATGCTCGAGCAGCTCCGTCAGAGGCGAAACGGCGACGGTGTCGACGTCGATCCAGATCCCTCCGTAGCGCTGGAGGATCCGGGAGCGGGCGTAGTCGGCACGGTAATTGGGCGCGGGCAGCTGCTCCCAACGCTCGACGTCGAGGTCGGGGAGCCACGTCGTGGCGTCCTGGCGCGACAGCAGGCGCAGCTCCAGGGGTGCGGCGTGGCGTTGGATCGTCTCCAGGCAGAGGTCGAGGTAGACCGAGCGGCGCCCCCGGGGGCCGTCCTCCCAGTACGCCCACACCGCGGCCGCGGGCTCGTCGCTCAACGGCTCGGTCCCGACGAGGCGCCCGGTTGGTGCGCTCCCCAGACGTCTCGGCCTGCAGGTCCAACAGATCTCTTGCCGGCCTTCACCTCGACGCGGGGGTGATCACAACGGCCGACGACCCCGCCGAGGGGCCCTACTTGGCCGCCTTGGTGATGAGCTTCCCGATCTCGGTGTAGCCCTTGGTGTTGGCGTGAATGTTGCCCAGCTGGCAGTACCAGGTGAGCTCGCACACCTCCACCACCGCCTTGGGGACCTTCGTACCCTTGGGGACATCGGTCACCTTCGTCGACTTCGGCATCTTCGCCAGCGTGGTGAGTGGTGTGTAGGCACCGGTGGCGGCTGTGACGTCCACGAACTTGCCGTCGGGAACGCTGGTGTAGGCGGTCTTCAGCGCCGTGTTGATGAACTTCTGGAAGGCGACGGTCGACAAGTTGGCCAAGGAAACATTGGCGGCAGATTCGAATGTCGGGTACACGTACAGGCCCAGGAGCACATCCGGATAGGTGAGTCCCACGATGGGCACGTTGGAACCCGCCGCGCTGTGCAAGTCATCGACGAGTGTCACCACGTTCGTCGTGATACTGGTCACTCCGACCTCCACGCACGAGATGGCGTTGGTTTCGCCGTTGACGGGGTTCGTGGGCGAGGCATTTGCGCACGGGGTGACGTCGTTGCCGCCGATGGACACGGTGATGAGCCCGATCTGCCCGGAGTGGGCGGTGATGAAGGCCTCGGCGGCCGTCACCTGGCTGTCACCGAGGGGAATCGTCCCCGCGTCGGTGGCGGCAGGCGGTCCGTAGGAGCCGGGAGTTCCGCACACGCCGGTGAAGGTGAGGATCGAATCGGTGGTGGCCCCGCCACAGCCGAAATTGACGAGCTGCATCTTGAGCTTCTTGGCGACATACGCCGTGTACCCGGCGGTGGCGCCTGATGTCGGCTTCGGCTGGTACCCGACGGAGTACGAATCACCCAGCGAGACGTAGTACTTGGGAGTGGTAGCGGCGCCCGCCGGGCTCATGCTCGGCACCGCCACCCCGGCCACGACGCTCAGGCCGACCGCAGCCAACAGGATCCGAGTTGTCCTTGAATGCAGTCGCTTCGTCATGTGACCCCCGTTTTGCAAGCTCCGGTCCCCGTTCTTAGCCGCCACCGCTGGGAGGCGCCTCATCAATAATGATAATCAATCCAAGGCATCACGGCGGTGGACAGCCTTACTGGTCCTGGGCGGCCAGATGTCACCTGTCAGCCGTGATAGTCCACCACGTCCGACGCCGTGGCCGACACCAGGTCGACCCCGGTGTCGACCTTGTTCGGCTTGCCCACGCAGCGCCGCACCGGCTGGCGCACCTGCCCGCCACCGTCGGCACCCCAGGCCCACAAGTTCCCGGAATTGTCGAGAACGTAGGAGGTGCTTCCTCCGGACGCAACCATGGCGACGGACATCCCTTGGAGCACGTGCACGGTGACCGGCGCGGACTGCGTCCCCGGGTGGCCCGCACCGAGCTGGCCGCAGATGTTGCTCCCCCAGGCCACCACCGCGCCGGTGTTCAGGACGGCGAGCTGGTGTCCGTCGTTGGCGAGGTCCCCGCCGGAGTACACCTGGGTGGCGGAGGTGCCACTGGGCAAGAGGACGCGGACGGGGGTCGACGAATTCTGACGCACCCCGTTGCCGAGCTGACCGGAGCCTCCTAGGCCCCAGTCCCATATCTGGCCGCTGGCCAGCCGGACGGTCGAATAGGAGTTCCCCGCACTGATGGCCACGGCGGGGTCACCGGGGGGCAGACCTTTGACCCGGGCGGGGGTCGTGTCGGTACCCGTCAGCTGGGTACCGCAGGTGTAGACGACACCGGAGGCGGTCAGCCACACCACGCTGCCGCCTCCTCCTGCCACCGCCACCAGGTTGGAGAGCCCCGGGACCAAGGTGGGCGTCGCTCGGATGCGGTGATCTCCCAGGCAGAGGGCCCCCCGTCCGTTCCAGCCCCACGACCAACCCCGCCCCTGCGAGTCCACGGCGTAGGCCATTTGGTCGGCCTCCCCGATGGCCGTGATGACGACCCCGGGCGGGAAGAGGACGCGAACCGGGCTCAGCAAGTCGGGCGCCTTCGACCCGTTGCCCAACTGACCGTTTCCGTTGTTGCCCCAGGCCCACTCCTGGCCGTTGGACAACAGGGCGTAGTTGGCGGAATTCGCTGCTGCCAGTGCCGTCACGTCCGACAGGCCGGGTACGACCGTCGGTCGTGCCTGGTGCTCGGGGACGTACACGCCGGCGCTCTTGTACCCTCCCCAGCGGTACACCGTGCCGCTCTGGGCCTGAGCGCTCTGAATCCCGACTCCTGCGACGATGCCGACGACAACGATGGCAAGCACCAGGGGTCGCGTCAGCCGCTCTCTTCGCACGAGATCCATTCCGCTCCCTTCATAGGCGGGCCACCTTCTGCCGGGCATCGTCAAGACTGACGATTTGAATCCATCAGCCTGACAGGGCAGGGCCGAACTCGACCGGGGCTAGGGACCGGTCGACAGACCGACCGTCTCCGTTGCCGTGGCCGATATGGCCGTGAAACCCTTGCCGACCTTCTCGGGCAGGGACACATGGGAGTCCAGACCGTTGCCCAGCTCGCCGCTGCGCCCTCCCCACGCCCAAAGATCTCCGGCCTGGTCGATGCCGTAACTGTCGACGCCACCCGCCGCGACCGTGGTGAAGGTGACTCCGGCCGGCATCTTCACTGGGTGCGCAGTGGTGTAGATACCGGTGGTGGTGCCGACGCCCTGTTGGCCCCAGGCGTTGTCTCCCCACGCCACCGTGGTGCCGTTCGACAGCAGGGCCATCATGTGGCCATCGTCGGGGAAGTCACCCCCGGCGTACACCTCGGACGCCGGTCCCGGCAGCGCGACCTTCTGCGGCACGTCCTCGTTGGTCGTCGTTCCGTTGCCGAGTTGGCCGTAGGGGTTGTACCCCCACGTCCAGATCGAACCGTCTGCCTCGAGCGCAGAAGAGAACAGGTCTCCGGAGGAGACGGCGGTGACGTGAGTCAGGTTCTTGACGGCGACGAGCTTGGCGGTGACCCGGAAATTGCCATCGCCAAGTTGGCCGAACTGGTTGATCCCACACGAACCCACCGTTCCGTTCGCAAGCAGGACCAACAGGTGGTAGCCGCCGCCCGAGACGGCGGTGGCATCCACGCCGGGAACCTTCACCGGACGGGTCACATTGCGTCCGCGCTTGTTCAGGCACAGCTCACCGAAGTTGTCGTTGCCCCACACCCACAAGCCGCCATGGGAATCAACCGCCGCCGCGAACGAGTTGCCCTCACCAATGGAGACCACGTGCGTCGGGCCCTTCACCTCGACGGCGTCGAGCCAGCTGGTCTTCGTCGCCCGGCCGTTTCCCAGCTCACCGTCTCCGTTGGAGCCCCAGTCCCAGACGTTGCCGTGCGAGTCGATCGCCATGCCGCCCCAGTTGCCCGCCTGCACCGCCACGATGCCCGAGGGCAATCCTTGGATCGCAGTGGGGAATTCGAATTCCTGCGCCTTGGCGGGCCCGTGACCCCAGATGTAGACGCCCGGGGTGGCGGCTTGCGCGGCCGTCGGGCTCAGGATTCCGAGCAGTGCGAGCGCCAACGAGAGTGCCAAGGCGCCTTTGAGCCTTCCGGGCTTCACCAAGGACCCGAACACCCCGACCACCGGATTGCGCACCGTTCCCCCGATTTCCGGTCCGTTCCCCCGGTTGGTTGACCCGGGACGCCAACGTACAGCTCCGAACGCTGGAGTTTTCCCATTGAACCGCGATCGCCCTCTTCGGGCCTCGTCAGAAGTGAGGATATTCGATCCTGGCCGCCCGATCCGGCCCCATGCCGTCGCCCCCGAGAGGGCCCGGTCATCCAGGGCGCGGCTAACTCTGCGCCCAGGCCAGATATCCTCGCCGCGGTGTGGCTTGTGCGTTGCCTTGCCGTGGCGGTGGGAGCGGCGGCGCTCGTCCTCGTCGCCAGTGCCCCGATGGCCGTTGCGGGCACCGCGGTCCTGACACCCACCGCCCAGGGCACCCTCGGGGGGCACCGTTCTGCACCACCTGCGCCCGGTCCCTGCCTCCAGAATGCAACGCGCTGTGGGAGAGTCGGCTCAACGGTGTCGCCCGGTGTCGCGCTCGGCGCCACCTTGCTGTTCGTGTTGGGATGGGCGCTCGTTCCGGTCGCCCCCTCACGCTTCATCCGGCGCTCCCGGAGGAACTCGGGCGTCCTGCCCCGAGGAAGCTCCGTCCTGGTCATGCGCCCTCCTCGACAGTTCTCGGTATTCGTCTGAGTCTCTGACGTCCCGCGGCACCGCCTCCGGGGGAACAAGAGGTCCCCGGCCTCGTCGCCACCGGTTTGTGCGGTGCGCACACCGCATCAGGCAGACGAGCCGCGTCCCGGTCGCTACGACCGCGCACCCCGAACCCATCCGACTCGCGCCGTCCGTGCGTGAGCAATGCCGAGGAGATCGAAATGACCAATCGCACTCACACCAACACCCGCCGTCGCGCCGGCACCAACCCCCGTGACACCAGGACAGGCCGGCGGCGTGTCCCCGAAGCTCAAGGCACGTCCCCGACGCGGAAGGATCCTCGGAGGAGGACGGGCATCGCTCGTCCCGGGCACCGATGGACGTGGTGGACGACACTCCCCATCACCACCGTCGTTCTGGCCGTGCTCACGCTCGTGGCCATCGCGTTGAGTTCCGGCGCGACCCCGGGTACGTCCCCGCTCCGGATCGGCTCGGACCGCGCCGTGGGATCGGGCGCCGTCCCGCTTCCCGCCGCGGTGCAACAGGCCGTCACCTCGGTAGGCGGGGCGACGCTGCGCGACGTGGGGACACCGGCCGGGTTGGCAGGACCGACCATCATCACCAACGGCCACGCGCCCCTCGTCGGCCCTGACGGCAAGCCGGAGATCCTGTACGTGGGCGCCGAGTACTGCCCCTATTGCGCGGCCGAGCGGTGGGCGCTGGTGGTGGCCCTGTCGCACTTCGGCTCGTTCTCCGGGCTCAAAGCCACACACTCGTCGACGAGCGACATCTACCCCGACACGCCGACATTGTCCTTCTACGGGTCGACGTTCACGAGCGCACGTCTCGATTTCATGGCCGTGGAGCTCGCCACCAATCAGGCCGTGGCCGGACAGTATCCGACGTTGCAGGCTCTGACCCCGGGACAGCAGTCCGTGCTCGACTCCTACGACCGATCTCCGTACTCGCCGCAGCCGGGTGCGATCCCGTTCATCGACCTGGACAACCGGTTCGTGCTGATCGGCGCCAGCTACGACCCCGCCGTGCTCGAGGGAAAGTCGGTCACCCAGATCGCGAGGGCCCTCTCTCACCCTTCGTCGCCCATAGCTCAGGACGTCGACGGGACGGCGAATCTTCTTGTGGCGGCAATCTCACACGCCACCGGGATCCAGCCGAACCCGTGACGGGCCCGTCACCCGCGACGGCGGTGGTGCCCGGGTTCACGCCACGAACAGTGTCTTTCGCAGACGCTGGAGCCCGTGGAGCTGGCGCGCCAGCTCGTCCTCGCTGACGTCGTCGCGCCGGCGCAGCCGCGCACCCAGGGCGTCGAGCCGCGCCATCTCCCGGCTCCGCAGGGCCGCCTGCTGGGCCGGTTCGCAGCGCCGCAGGGCCCGGTTGAACGCCGCGTTGGCGTCGATGGCCCCCGCGAAGTCCAAGAGCCGGGCGATCCGGGCGAACGAACGGCCCTGCTCACGAAGGAGCAGGGCCTGTTCGTCGCGTTGCACGTCATCGGGCACAGCGTGGTGCCCGTGTTGTTGAGGTGGTGACGATCGGCCGTCTAGAGCGGACGGACGCGCTTGGCCTGGAGGCCCTTGGGGCCCTGCTCGGACTCGAAGTCGACCTTTTGCCCCTCGATGAGCTCGCGGTAACCCGAACCTTCGATGGACGAGAAGTGTGCGAAGACGTCGGCAGAGCCGTCGTCAGGGGTGATGAATCCGAAACCCTTGGTGGCGTTGAACCACTTCACGGTGCCTGCTGCCATTGGTGTTGCCTCTTTTCTCCACGCTGGGGACACTTGCGGGAGACCTTGTGGCAACCGGCAATGACGCACAGCTCGCGTGAGATCCGGCCATGCGCATTTGCAAGTGTACACGGTGGCGGCGGGTCCGGTGCCCCATAGCTCACGAGACCGGGTATGATTGCTCATCACCCCTTCCCCCAGTCGCCGAACGGCACTGCGGGCGCTCAACTTCCAAGACGATCCCGAAGGACGCGCCGGCTCCCTCCTGCACATGCCTTCGGCGCGTGTCGTGCTGTGGCATGCCGTGCCGGTCGTGCTCGAGAGCGTGGTGGCCCCCGTCGCTGCGTACTACTGCGTGCTCCTGATTGCCGGGTTTCGTGGCGCCCTGATCGGCGCGCTGGCCTGGTCGTACTCGATCATCGCCCGCCGTCTGCTGCGACGTGAGCGGGTGTCGACGCTCCTGCTGCTGGGTACCCTTCTCCTGACGATGCGAACCGTCATCTCGTTCGTCACCGGGAGCGTCTTCCTGTACTTCATCCAACCTACGGCGAGCGCATTCCTCGCTTCGCTCGTCCTGTTGGGCTCGGCGCTCGTGGGCCGGCCCTTCACCCAGCGCTTCACGCACGACTTCTGTCCGCTGACCCCGGAGCTGCTGGCCCGGCCGACGGTCCACCGGTTCTTCGTCCGGGTCTCGTTCTTGTGGGCGATCGCCATGTTCGTCAACGGGGGAGTGGTCCTGTGGCTCCTCCTGACCGCATCGGCGGGGGCCTTCCCTCTGGAGCGCACCGCCATCTCGTTGTCACTGACGGCCACCGCCATCTTCTTCTCGGTGAGGTGGTTCGCCCGCTCCATGCGGCGAGATGGCATCACGGTGCGCTTCGGTGGGGCCGCCCCCTTGGCATCGCTCGCTCCTTCGACCCCGTAGCGTCCCGGGACGGGCCTTCCGGGACGGGGACGGCCCTGCACTCCTCGGGCTTCGAGCCGGCGAGGTCCATCCGGCGTGATTCACAGGGACTTGCCAGGTTCGATCCGTACCATTCGGGCCGTCTTCTGTGAGCACCGGAGGTGCTGATGTTCGCGATGGGCTATGCGTGGAACGAGCTGCGTCGACGATGGAGCCGAACGGTGGTGACCGCCGTCGGACTGGCGGCGGGCGTCGGGCTCGTAATGGGGATCGTCGGGGTCTCCGACGGCCTCACCCAGGCACAGAACAAGGTGCTCTCACCGCTGTCTTCGGTCGGCACCGACATCATCGTGACCCGCACCGTGGACGCCACCGCGAGCAGCGGCTCGACTGCCACGACCACCACCACGGCACCGACCGGTGGTGGGGGATTCGGCGGCCCGGGCGCGGGGGGTGGCGGTGGGGGCTTCTTCGGTGCCGGAGCCGGGCGAGGTCGAGGGGGCGCCTCGGGCATCGCCTCGTTGAACGCCTCGGACCAAGCGGCCCTGCTCAATGCCAACTCGTCGGTCCTGACGGACCTGGCCAAGCTCGGTCCGGCCGGCACCCAGTTCACCTATGACTTCTTCGTTCCGGGCACCCTGATCACGTTCCCCCAGGCCGCCGTGAGCGACGTGGCCGCCATCAAAGGCGTGGCCTCTGCCGTTCCCGGCCTTTCCCTGCAGGCTCTTCACGAGACCGGGACCGTGCCCAGCGAGACCGATACCGTCACCACCGGGGGCCAGACCATCACCAGTGTCCAGCGGCCGCCGCCCTTGACCGCAGCCCAGGAGGACTCGGTCCGGGCCTGTCTGGCGGCCTCGGGGGCATTCGGCACCACCAGCACCTCCACCCCGGGCGGGACCACGGCCACCTCCACCCCGAGCGGAACGGGCAACTCGGGCCCTGGTCGCACTGGCACCTCCACGCCGGGTGGGACCACGGCGACGACAGCCCCGGGTGGGTTCGGAGGCGGACGCGGTCTGGGGGGCGGGGGAGGCTTCGGAGGTGCAGCCTTCGGCGCAGCCTTTTCGAAGTGCCTCCCCGCCTCGTACCAGCAGTACGAGGCTCAAGTGGTGGTTCCCGAGCAGACCATCACCCGGGTGCTCAACCCGCCCACGACCGACACGGAGACCAAGAGCTACACCGTCGCCGGCGTGAACCCCGCCGACACCTCCACTGGGCTCATCACCACGGCCCAGGTCGTGTCGGGGAAATGGTACGGCGCCAAGCCGGCCGACGAGATCCTCGTCAACACGGCCTACGCCAGTACCAACAACATCAAGGTCGGCCAGCAGCTCACGATCGACAAGACCGCCTTCACCGTCGTGGGCCTGGTGAACCCGACCCTGACCGGTGACACCTCCGACATCTACTTCGACCTCTCGACCTTGCAGACACTGGCCTCAAACGACAGTCGGGTCAACGAGGTCCTGGTCAAGGTGACCAAGTCGTCGGATGTGTCGGCCGTCGCCGCCGCCATCCACAACGAGCTGCCCGGCGCGCAGGTCCTGACCTCCAAGTCGTTGGCCAATTCGGTCACCGGCAGCTTGTCCAACGCTCACACGCTCGCCACCCACCTCGGCGGGGCCCTGGCGATCATCGTGTTGCTGGCCGCATTCCTCATCGCCGCCCTCCTGACGCTGTCGAGCATCGCCAAGCGGGTCAGGGAGATCGGCACGCTGCGGGCCATCGGCTGGTCACGTGGTCGCGTCGTCCGCCAGATCGTGGGGGAGACCGTCGGCATCGGCATCCTCGGCGGCATCCTGGGTGTCGCCGTCGGTGTGGCCGTGTGCGCCCTCATCGGCGCAGTGGGCCCGTCGCTCACCGCCACCAGCTCGGGCGCGGCGGTGGGGGCCTCGGGTGTCGGCGCCGTCTTCCACCAGGCCACGACGGCAGCCGCCACATCCTCCAAGATCCACCTGCGCGCTCCCATCGACGTCGGGATCGTGCTGCTCGGTCTGGGTGCCGCCGTGGTCGGCGGCCTCGTGGCCGGTGTGGCGGGGGGCTGGCGGGCGTCGCGCCTGGCCCCCGCGGTGGCGCTGCGGGATCTCGGATGAGCCCACCAGGAAACGGACAGGACGCGGGAGAGGGAGCACAGGCCATGGATGACGATCCGACCGCCGCGTCAGAGACGCCGGAGCGGGCCGAGCAAGGTGCACGGACGTCCGTGCCCAATGCCGTCCTCTACGAGCTGCGGGGGGTGGAGCGCCGTTACCTCCGGGGCAGCACCCCGGTCCTGGCCCTCCGCGATGTCGACCTCGACATCGCGCCCGGTGAGTTCGTGTCGATCGAGGGTCCGAGCGGCTCGGGAAAGAGCACGCTCCTGCAACTTCTGGGAGCCCTCGACACCCCGACGGGCGGAACCATCCGTTTCGAGGGAAACGAGATGGGCGCGGCCTCCGACGCCGACCTCACCCGCATCAGAGGACAGGAGATCGGCTTCGTGTTCCAGCAGTTCAACCTGATCCCGACCCTCACTGCCGAAGAGAACGTGGGGATCGCCATGATCCCCCACGGTCACTCCAAGGTTCAGCGCCGGGAGCGCTCCGCCGAGTTGTTGGCCCGAGTCGGACTGGGAGAGCGTCTCGACCATCTGCCCTCGCGCCTGTCGGGAGGCGAACAGCAACGTGTCGCGATCGCGCGCGCCCTCGCCAACCGTCCCCGGGTGATCATTGCGGACGAGCCGACGGGCAACCTCGATTCGGCGAGCGCCCATGACGTCATGTCACTGCTCGTCGAATTGCAATCCGGCGAGGAGGCCGTGACGATCGTCGTGGCCACCCACGACGACGATGTTGCCGGCCACGCCGGACGACGTATTCGTCTTCGTGACGGCGCCCTGGCGTGAGGACCTGACCGCCGACTTCCAAGAGTGCCTGATGGGCCTGCGGCCCCGCTATGGGGCCCGCCACGTGCCGTAGTCGCTGGCGTTCCCCGCGGCGGGGTAGAACTGGACCTTGGAGACGACGACGCTCGTGCGGAACTGGAAGGGCACGCACCCGGTCTTGGACTTGCCGGGCGCCAACTGGATCAGGCCATTGGGATAGATGCTGCAGTTGGAGAGGGAGGTACCGTTGGCCGGCGTGTACAGGTGGCCCGTCGTCCCGATGATGTCGACGTCGGTGTTGGCGTCGGCGTCGAGGGCGTGAGAGGACGTGTTCGTGATGGAGAACACCGGGGCCACAAAGCGCTTCCCGGCCTTGGGAGCCTTCTGTCCGGCGGTCTGCGCGGGGTCGATCACCTTGAGGAGGGTGATGGAGAAGGACCGTCCGGCCGCGGTCTTGAGGTCGAGGGTGTCGCCCACGTGTGCCACGGTCCCCGCGGGGGCGCCTGCTGGCCTGGTCACCTCGGTCTGCGAGGACGAGCACGCTGCGGTGAATACCGCCAGTCCTCCGATGAGCGC
>Ga0116217_10002246_pt1 | contig 18037 bp, 17 predicted proteins | sample Sb_taG_6_FD_89697 | JGI IMG/M metagenome (GOLD analysis project Ga0116217, IMG submission 89697) | Peat soil microbial communities from Weissenstadt, Germany - Sb_50d_4_PS metaG | ecosystem: Environmental > Terrestrial > Soil > Wetlands > Peat | place: Germany: Weissenstadt | collected 2010-09-21 | reverse complement strand
GTGGAAGGGGCGCAGAAAATCGTCCAGCGCAGGCATCGGTTCGCCCGGCGCGAGAGGGACTCGCTTTGTTGTCTTCATACCTCATTATACGCACGTCCACCCCAGATGACAAAGCCGTATTAAACACCCCGATCAGCGTATCGCCATGCACGAGGGCGAATTGACCCCGCTGGTTGCGCTCCAGCTCGGCGCGGTGCCGCTCGTAGGCGGCCAGTTCCCGGGAGAGATCGATCTTGGGCGGCTCTTCCTCCGGGAGCGGTCCATCCTCTTCGGGCAGGCCCCACAACGGCTTGAGATCGAGGGGTTGGCCGATTTCTTGCAACAGGCACGGTTCCGGGCGCCCGAAGCGCTCGATGATCAGGGCAAGGGCCTTCTCCCGTGTCGGGAAGGCGCCGAGCAGTTCGTCGCCGTGCAGCAGGGCGATCTGGCCCCGATACTTGCGCTCCAGCTCGGCGCGGTGGCACTCGTACGCGGCCACCTGGCTGGCGTACTGCACGGCCGTCTCGGGTTTCATGTCGTACCCCTATCTTGGATCAGTTTACTCCCGGGGCCGCGGGCGGGCAATCGGCGACACTGTTCGCAGATGGTTATCCAGTCGAGGATGCGGAACAACTCGCGCACGTCCCTGGCGCTGAAGCCGCGCTCGTACAGGCCGCGCACCAGCCGTAGGTTCCTCATCAAGACCGCGGCGGGATGAACTGCTGCGCCCACGTCTGGTCAGCCGCACGCAGCGCCGGCTGGGGCGTCCCCTCGTAGATGTACTGCCCGTACCGCGCCGCGTCGTAAATGTGATGCAGCACGGCCTGCAAATCGAGTTGGGCGTCGGGGTCGGGCGGGCGCAGTGGGACCGGGATCAGCGGCAGCGGCTCGCGCAGGCGGATGGGCCAGAAGTCGGCCCGGGGACGCTTCTCCATGCGGCTGACCAGGGCGTAGTAGTCGCAGGCCGACATCGGCGCGGCGAACGGCATCCGCGGCCCGCCACGGAGCAGATCGATCTCCAGGAGATGAGTCGAACTGGCCAGCAGCCGGCCCCGCTTGCCCAGGTACTGCTCGCGATCCGGGCCGGCGTACTTATTCGTCGGGCTGGGTAGATCGATCACCGTCACAAGGCGACGGTCGCGGCGGTCGCGAGGGACGCAGCTGCCCATCGTAGAGTCCTTCGGCCCAGCTTGTCTCCCGCACCGCTTCGTGGAAGGTGAGTGCCATGATACGCTGCTCCTCCGGCTCTGGAACGTGAGCCGCTAGAGTTGAAGATCCTGGCATGGTTCAAGCCGGGGTAACACTTGGCGCCGTAGGTCAGGCTTTCCAGCCTGACGAGAAGCGAGTCAGGCTGGAAAGCCTGACCTACGGCCGCGCCACCCGAAACCGCACCGTTCTGAACCATGCCAAGATCCTCCGGTGTGTCGAGCCGCAGAACCTGTGGCGCGGCGGCCATGAGGCGATCGAGGTCCGTGCAACTCTCGATCCGCTGCACGACCTGTTCGGGAACGGCGTCAAAGCGAGCGGTGAGGAACTGCCGGAGCATACGCCGCGCGGCGCGCAACTCTCCCGCAGTTTCCCCCTCGGAGCCTCTTCGCCCTGCGCCCGCGGCACCGCCAGTACCTGCTGCCACTCATCGCCGCTCTGGAGCAACTCGTCGGTGCTGTGCTGGCCGAGTTCCCAGAAGAGTGGCCCCCACTGGGGGACGAAGCCGTGGAACTCGGCCAAGCCGGCAGGGGTCGCGGACGGCGGCCCGCCCCTTGACGGGCCATCCGGCGGCCGTCAAACTCTCGGCATGAAGCCGGCGCAAGTTCGTCATTCCTTGCGCGTTTTCCCTTCGCGCACCGTCAGATCCCTCATCCCGCGGAGGCTCCCATGTCGCGCCGACACCTGCCCGCCCTGGCCATTCTCGCCGGCCTGGCGCTCCTGGCGCCGGCCCAGGATCCGACGCGGAAGCCCACAAAGGTGGACGCAGAGGAAGAGCGCCCGGCGAGGCCGCGGAAAAGCATCAAGGTGGACGACGACGAGCCCGCTCCCCAGAGGCCGCGACCCACCTTCAGCGAACCCGGCGCGCTCACGGCCAGTCCGCGGCCGTCCCTTCCCGACGCGGCGCCGCTGGCCGTCGGCGCCGAGGTCCGGACCACCGTGGGCGAGCGCCGCCGCCTGGCCCTGGCGGGCAGCACCGTCCTCTTCGTCAACGAACAGACCCACGTCCAGCGCAGCGGCGAGCGCGAATTGACCCTCTCGGCCGGCGAGGTTTACGCCGACGTGCCCCCGGCTGACGACGGCGACCGGGAGGCGCTGACGGTCAAGGCCGGGACGCGCACCGTGAGCGGCCGCGGGGCGAAGTTCGCCGTGCGCCGGGAGGACGCCGGCCCCCGCGTCGTCGTCGCCCAGGGGCAGGTCCGCGTCAGCGGCGTCGGTCCCGCGCTGTCCGCCGCTCAGTTCCTCGACGCCGGCCGCGACCGGCCGACCGCCGGGGCCTCCCTGCCGCGCTTGCTCGACTGGACGCGCGACCTGGCAAGCGCACCGCTCGTCCCGGTCAGCCGGCATTCCGGCGGTTCGCTCTCCGTCCACGGGGAAGGCGGTGAGGAGCGCCTGTCGCTGCGCAAGTACCACATCGACGTCCACGTCGAGGACGGCTTCGCCCGCACCATGATCGACCAGACCTATTTCAACTCCGCCAACTGGCGCCTCGAAGGGACCTTCCGCTTTCCGCTGCCGCCGGACGCCTCGCTGTCGCGCCTGGCGATGTACGTCGATGGGCGGTTGATGGAAGGCGGCATGACCGAGCGCGACTTCGGCCGGCAGGTCTACGAGAAGATCGTCGGCAGCCAGCGCGACCCGGCGCTCCTGGAGTGGGGAGACGGCACGACGTTCCGCATGCGCGTCTTCCCGCTGGAGCCGCGGCAAGAGAAGCGCATCGTCCTCTGCTACACCCAGCGCTTGCCCCTCGCCGACGCGCGGCTGCGCTACCAGTTCCCCGCAGGGCACAGTCTCGGCGCGGTCGATCAGTGGTCGTTCCACGCACGGGTCAAGGACGGCAAGGCCGTCGGCTGGCGCTGTCCGTCGCACCCCCTGAAAGCGAGGGAAGAGGGCGCCGACCTGCTGCTCGACGCCGAGGCGAAGCGCGTCAAGCCGGACCGCGACCTGCTCCTGGAGGTGGCCGATCCTTCTCCGGCGGCGGCGCGCTTCTCGAGGTTCGAGCAAGACGGGGCCGGCTACCTGATGCTGCGCTACCGCCCGGACCTGCCGCCGCGCGAGCGCCGGCCGCCTCGCCAGTGGGTCTTCGTCGTCGAAATGTCCGGCGACCGCAACTCGCCGCTGGCCCGCACCCAGATCGAGGTCGTCCGCGGCTTGCTCGCCCACGCCGAGGCCGACGACTCCTTCGTGGTGCTGGCCGCAAACACGAGGGCGGACGCCTTCCCCGCCGAGGCCGTCCCTCTCACGCCGGCGCTCGTCGCCGATTCGCTGGCCTTCCTCGAAACGCGCCGGCTGATCGGGGGCCTCGACCTCAGCCAGGCGTTCGACGCCGCCGACCGCTTCACCGGGGGGACGAAAGAGACGTACCTCGTCCACGTCGGCGGCGGTAACGCGATCCTCGGCGAACGGCGGCCGGAGGCGCTGCTGAAGCGCCTGCCCGCCGGCGCCCGCTACGTCGGCGTCGCCATTGGCAAGCGCGGCAACCATGCACTCATGCGATCCGCGGCGGAGAAGACCAGCGGCCTGTTCATGCGCATCGACCCCAACGAGCCGGTGTCGTGGCGCGCCTTCGAGCTGAGCTGCGCCCTGAACGCGCCGCGACTCCTGGACGTGAAGGTGACGGGCGACCGTGGAACCGAGTTCCTGCCGCTGACCACCGCGGTGTCGCAGGGGGAGGAGGTCTGCGCCGTCGCCCGGTTCGACCCGAAGGCTCCGCCCGACTCGGTGGCGCTGACCGCGACGCTCGACGGCAAGCCGTTCCGCCGCGACATCCCCGTCAAGGACGCGGCGCGCGGCGCCGGCTACCTGCCGCGCACCTGGGCCAAGCTGCAGATCGACCGCCTCCTCGCCGGCGGGGGCGAAAAGCACAAGGGCGAGATCGTGGACCTCAGCAAGGCGATGTACGTGATGACGCCGTACACGTCGCTCCTGGTGCTGGAGAGCGAAAAGATGTACGCGGAGTTCAAGGTGGACCGCGGCCGCAAGGACCACTGGGCGCTGTACCCCTGCCCAGAGAGGATCGCGGTGGTCACTGAGCCGCTGCCGGGGCGCGACGTGCCGCGGGCGGCAGGGGACAAACCGGATATCGAGGAAGTGCTATCATCGATTTTCGTGCGCGTGCCGAAGCCGTTTCTGGAGGGCACCGGCCCGGGGCGGCGGGATTGGCCCTCCCCCACCGCGTGGGACTACTTCGCCGGCACCGAGCATGGTGGTGTTGATCCCGGCCAGGCGGACATTCAGGAGCAGATCGCCGACCCGGCGAGCGAGTTGCTTGGGCCCCCGGACAATGGGATGGGAGGCGGCGGGGGCGGCGGCGGTGAGCCGGAACCGCTGCCCGGAGAAGTCGCTTTCGAGGAGGGCGCCGACGACGCCCCTAGTTTCCGCGGCTTGTACGAGGACCCGGGCTTCGCCGGGATGTTCGGCGGCTTTGAGCGGCTGGTGGAGATGCACGCCAGGTACGGCGGCGGCTTGTTCCGCCGATTCGGCTGGGCCAACGGAGGACGATACACCCGCTTCTGGGAGCCGCCCGACCCGGATCCCGACTTCCGCAGCCTTCCCGGCGGGTCGCTCAGCGAACGTCGATTCGGCCCGAGTCCGTTCCAGACAACGCGGCCCGCGGGCGCCGACGCTCTCTTCGCCCACATGCTCGGCGCGCACGGGGAGCGTCTGGCGAGCATCGACCGCCGGGCGAATGGGCGCAGGCAAGAAATTGTCCTCCCGGTCGAATTGCTCTATCACCGTCCTGCTCCCTCGGGAGATCAATGGCGCCACGACCGCCAGCAGGTCTTACAGGATCTGCTCGCCCACGCCCCCGGCCTGAACACGACGCGGGCCGACATCCTCGCAGCTCTCGAGGCGGAGGCCGCCCCGACCGGCGGCCCGCTGGCACACGTCTTCGCGCCCCCGGGCCGCATCGATGACGCGGCGCGACTGCTGATCGACCGCGCCCGCAGCGCCGGCTGGCAGGAAGTGACGGTCCCGACGGAGGACGGCCGCCCGGCGTTTGCCGTGATCTGCGACGGCACCGGTCGCTTCTCCTGCGACCGGGTCTCCCCCGAAGGACTGCGCGAGCGGATCGTCTGCGACGGCAAAACCCTGCTGCACGTTTACCCGGAGATCGCGGTCGGCGCCCACCGCGCCGTCAGCCGCTTCCACCGGGCGGAATTCGCGGCGCTGGTGCCGTGGGCCGTACCTCTCGTGGAAGATCTGGCCCGCGGCGCCGACGTGAAGGCCGTCGAAGAGCGGACGGTCGCCGTCATGCGGCCCGACGGGACGCCCACTACTCACCTTGTCTTTGCCACCGACGGCCGCCTGGTTGAGCGCTGTCGGCTGAGCCCCTCGGGCAAAGTATTCGAGCGCGAATCGTATGCGGCGGATGGGACCGTGGCGCGCTTTGACGCGGCGGGGAAGGAAGTGGCGTCGGTCCGGTTGGCCGTACGGCCGGGCCGGGCTCCCGAGGTGAAGCCGGACCTGAAGACGTTCGTCGTCCTGCCGCTGCCGTTCCGCACGCGGCAGCACGTCACGTCGGCGTTCCGATTGAAGGCGGACGGCCTACCGTACGAGAAGCTCAGCCGCAACGCCGCGCTGGCCCTGGTTGCGTCCTGCTTCGGCAAGAACGACTTCAGGGAAGCCGAGAAGATCATTTCCGCGCGGTTCCGAGGGGACGATCGCTCCCCGGGCTTAGGCGCGATCCTCGCCAGTATGGCGTACAAGGAAGAGTGGCACGAAGTATCCAGGAACGTGCATGGCACCGCAGAGCCGCTCGCCCATTACCTCGAAGCGCTCGCGGAGATTGAGGCCCACCGCAAAGGCCACGAGACCGACGGCTGGGTCGGTGAGATCGGCGGCCCACCAGAAGGCTTCCTCCAGCGGCTCGCCGCCTTCCACGACCTGCGCGAGCGCTGGCGGAGCGGCTCGGGCTGGACGGCGGAGGGAGAGTGTGAGGTCAAGCGCGCCCTCGATTTCGTCCGGCAGCGCAAGGCATCGATTCTCGGCTGGGCCCTGCTCGCCTACGTCAGCGATCACGTCGCGAAGGACGAGCGCGAGCTGCACGCGCGGATCGCCGAGTGCTGGCCGCTCTTCGCCGAGGTTCCCGGCCTCGCTTACGCCGCCCGCTACGAACAGGCCCGTTTCCTCGTCCTGGCCGGCAAGCGCGCGGAGGCGCGGAAGTTGTTCGAGGCGCTGCACGCCGACACACTGGCCCGCGGCATCGTCCCGCCCATCGACGACGGCTTCCGCGACGCTTTCCGCGATGAAAAGGATGCGGAAAAGGCGACGCCGCCGGCATGGGCGGAGTTCGTGCGCTGCACCGCGAGCGCTCTGCTGGCGAAGGGGCGGCGCGTCGATGCGATTGGCCTCGCCTGGCAGTGCTGGGTGCTCGGCGACGAGTCGCTGGCGGGGCGGGTGGCGGGTGACGCGGTCGCCGGCCTGTCGGAGGCGGAGCGGGTGCCGGTATCGCTGGCCGGTTTGGAGTTCTTCTGCGGCACCGGCCAGTTCAGCCGCGCCGAGTCGCTGCTGCAACCGCTCCTTTCCAACGAGGCGGACCCGGGATGGTGGCGACTCGCCTCGGCCGTCGCCGACCGGCAGGGGAAACTCAAGAAGGCCGTCGGGCTGCTCGACCGGGCGCTGGAGCTGGAGCGCCGCCGGGCGACGCGGACGAACCTGGCCTCGCTGCGCTGGAGCCACACCGTGCTGATGCTCGGCCACGCCCAGGTCGCCGAGTCGCTGGCGGCCCTGGCGACGGAGCCGCCGGCGGATTTCGCCGAGGCCGTGGGGCGCGCGGCCGACCGCTGGCGCTCTCTCGATCCGGACGGCCGTCTCCCCAGCCAGGCGGCGGCCCACGTCCTGCGGATCGCCGGCGCTGAGTCGGCCGCCTGGGACTACCTGACGACGCCCCTGGCGCTGCGGCCGGAGGCGTCGGTGACGTGGGTAAGGTTGGCGCGCGAGTTGGGCGCGGCGGGCGACCACCGCTTCGCCGAGCGGGCCTTCGCCGAGGCGTGTGCCGCCGACCCGGACGACGCCGAGGCGCTGTGGGAGCGAGCGCGGAACCTGCGCCGGGCCGGGCGCGAGGAGGACGCGCGGCGGATGCTCCGCCGGCTGATCGAAGGGACGTGGCCGGAGCGCTTCCGCTGGGTGCAGGACGAGGCGCGCCGGGAGTTACGGCCGGGGAGTGAACGGTAAACCGCAAGCGGCCCTCGAACAGGGTGCAGGAACGAGAGGTAACGCCATGCCGTGGGTATATGACCCCCATTCCGGAGGAGTCAAGATTCCTCCGGCCGTCCGGCAGCGCACCGAGCAGCGCATCCGGGCTTATGCCGAGCAGCACTACGCGGGCACGTTCACGCGGCTGGACGTCCGCTTCCGCGGGCCGCTGTGCTACATCGACGCCTACACCGAGCCGGTGGTGCCTCCGCCCAAGGTGCTCCGGACGATGGGCGAAACGCGCGAGCAGTTCCTGGAACGGCTGCGAAACGTGCCGCTGCACCTGTGCCGGATCCGCTTCTTCGGCAAGGAGGACAGGTGGAGCATGGCCTTCTACACGTACAGCCAAGAGAAGTACGAGTCGTGCGTGTTCGACACCGGCGACGATCACGGCACGCCGGAACAAGCCTTCGAGACCGCGGCCGTGTATCTCCGGGATCGCTGATGGGGCTAGCAGCAAACGGTGGCGGGCCAAGATCGCGTTATACCATCGCCTTTGCAAAACCGACGTTGAGCGGCCGCCCTCGGGGCGGCGCGGATTCATCGTTTCGCGAATCGATAAAGCGACGGCGGCCGCTAAACAACCGGAAATCGATCCGTTTCGGCTTCACCTTGGACCTGGCGGCCGACCCGGCGAACCAGCCCCGCCTGCAACACCTGGCCGCGATGAACAGGTGGCGCAACGTGGCCGCCCACCACGGAATAATCCCCGCCAGTGTCCCGCTGAGCCTCCCTTCGCTGCAAACCTGGCGGAATGCTTGCGACGGTCTGGCGACCTCGCTTGACGCGATCCTGTACAATGAACTGCCGAAATTGCTCAGGCGCGCCCCGTGGTGATCCCTGGCGAGGGAGGATCGGACGATGGCCGGAAAGAAAGCTACCGAGCCCCTGAAGCTGGGGGACCGGGTGACAGTCCGCCTCTGGCCCAACATGCGCGGGCGGATCGTCGAGCTATGCGGCCCGCTGGGGCCAGGCGGTGTGCAGATCTACCGCGTCCGCTTCCCGCTCAAGCCGAAATCGGACTACATGGAGCTGCGCGAGGATCAGCTCATACTCATCCCGGCGGAGAGTTGAGCTACTGGCATCGCGGCGGCTTGCGGGTGATCGCTTTTTCGCCGCTGGGCGAAGGCCGGGTGAGGCTATTCAGAGGACGCGGAGAAAGCCAGGCCGCAAGCGGCCTGGCTTTCTCCTTGAGTACGATCCACGGCGGACTACAATCGAGGATGCCCGGAACCCTTCACTTCCTCACGGAGTGAGCCGCACTCATGGCCCTGACCCACCTGGCCCCCGAACGAGAGGCCCCCTGGGACGCCCGCGCCGCCGCCCACCTGCTGCGCCGCGCCGGCTTCGGCGCTTCTCGGGCCGAGATCGATCGTGCCGTCGAACAGGGACTCGAAGGAGCCGTCAAGGACCTCTTCGACGATGGCAAGGAGCAGGAGGCCCAGTTCCAGGAGACGTTCCGCCGCCTCAGCGGCAGCTTCGTCGATTTCAGCGACATCGGCCAGTTGCAGGCGTGGTGGTGCTACCGCATGCTGACCACGCGCACGCCGCTGCGCGAGAAGCTGACCCTGTTCTGGCACGGCCACTTTGCCACCAGCGTCCACAAGGTCGAAGACGTCTTCCTGATGCACCAGCAGTGCGAGACGCTGCGCCGCCTCGCCTGGGGCAACTTCCGCGACCTGGTGCTGGCCGTCAGCCGCGACCCCGCCATGCTCGTCTACCTCGACGGCGAGTCCTCCACCAAGGACAATCCCAACGAGAACTTCGCCCGCGAGCTACTGGAATTGTTCACCCTCGGCGTCGGCAACTACACCGAGAAGGACGTGCGCGAGGCGGCCCGCGCCTTCACCGGCTGGCACCGCGATAACACCAAGTTCACCTTGAACGCCGCGGCCCACGACGACGGCGACAAGGAAGTCCTCGGCCGCAAGGGCAAGCTCGACGGCCGGGACGTCCTCGACACCGTCCTGGCTCACCCGGCCCTGCCGCGCTTCCTCGCCCGCAAATTGCTGGTCTTCTTCGCCTGCCCCGAGCCGCCGCCGGAGGTCGTCGAGGAGGCGGCCGACGTGTTCCAGGCCGGCCAATTCAGCGTCAAGCGCTTCCTGACGGCGCTGTTTCAGTCGAAGTTCTTCTGCGCGGAGAAGTGCCGGCGGACGCGCATTTCCAGCCCGGCCGAGTGCGTGATCGGGGCGTGCCGCTCGTTCGGCGTCCGGCTGGCGGCGCAGGAGTGCCGCGACCACGTCACCGCGATGGGGCAGGAATTGTTCGGGCCGCCGAACGTGAAGGGCTGGGACGGCGAGCGCAAGTGGATCCACGCCGGCACCTGGGCGGCCCGGCAGGCGTTCGGCCAGCGCGTCGGCGAGGTGGTCAGCGGCAACGACTTCGGCCCGCACCTGGACGCCTTCGCCCTGGTGCCGGCCGAGGTGACCGACCCGAAGAAGGTGGCCGAGCTGCTCGCCGAGCGCGTCCTGGAAGGGACGCTGTCGAAGAAGACCCGCGCGGAGATCGCCGAGTATCTCGTCGCGGCCGACGAGGGGCCCAAGCCGGACGACTTCCGCGACAACGGCGACTTCCGCGCCCAGAAGGTCCGCGAGGCGGTTGGGCTGCTGCTCAGTCTTCCGGACTATCATGCATACTAACGGCGAGCGGGGGGCGTCAGCCCCCCGGTGAAGATACCGGGGGGCTGACGCCCCCCGCTCGCCGGGATGGAGGTTCTCTCCATGCTGACGCGACGCCAGTTCCTCGGTAGCGGTGCCGGCGTATCGGCCCTGACCCTCGGCGGCGCCCTGCCCGGCCTGTTCGCCCGCGCCGCCGATGACGCCGTCAAGGCCGACCGCGGCGACCGCGTCCTCGTCGTCGTCGAATTGGCCGGCGGCAACGACGGGCTGAACACGGTCATCCCCTTCGAGGATGATCTTTATCACAAGGCCCGGCCGACGCTGCACGTCGCCAAAGAGCAGGTCCAGAAGCTCGCCGGTCCAGTCGGCCTGCACCCGAGCATGGAGGCGGCGGCGCGGCTGTTCCAGGAGGGCAAGTTGGCCGTCGTGCAGGGCGTCGGCTACCCCGAGCCGGATCGCTCGCACTTCCGCTCGATGGAGATCTGGCACACCGCCAGCACCGGCCAGCGCCCCCCCTCGGCCGGCTGGCTCGGTCGCACCCTTGACGCCTCCTTCAAGGAGGGGGCCGACGACTCACTGACCGGCCTGGCCCTGACCGACAGCCTGCCGCAGGCGTTCCTGGCCGACAAGCTGACGGTGCCGGTGGTGCGGCAGATCGAGAACTTCGGCACCGGCGTCGGCGACACGCCCGACGCGGACCCGCCGCGGGCGAAATTGCTGCGCAAGCTAAGCACGGGGCCGACGGTCAAGGGCGAGCCGATCCCGTTCCTGCGGCGGCAGGCGGAGGCGGCGTACCGCACGGCGGCCCGGCTGCGTGAGGCGGCGGCGAAGTACCAGTCGGACGTGGAGTACCCCGGCGACCTCGGGGCACAGCTGCGGCGGGCGGCGCAGGTGATCGCGGCGAACCTCGGCGTGCGCCTGGTGTGGGTGTCGCAGGGCGGCTACGACACGCACAGCAAGCAGGGGCCGACGCACCAGGCGCTGCTCGGCGAACTGAGCGGGGCGCTGGCGGCCTTCCAGAAGGACCTGGAAAAGCAAAAAGCCGCCGACCGCGTGCTGGTGATGACCTTCTCCGAGTTCGGCCGCCGCGTCGATGAGAACGGCAGCCAGGGGACCGACCACGGGGCGGCGTCGTGCCTGTTCCTGTGCGGCTCGAAGGTCAAGGGCGGACTCGCCGGGACCTACCCGAGCCTCGCCAAGCTCGGCGAGGGCGACCTGGTTCACACCGTCGATTTCCGCGCGGTCTACGCGACCGTGCTGGAGAAGTGGCTCGGCTGCGACGCGGAGAAACTGCTCGGGGAGAAGTTCAAGGGGATGGAGTTACTGAAGTTGTAGTGGAAGGCCCACCAAGGAAAAAAGGTGAACCCCTGATTATTCGACTGTTCGCCAGGCGCTGGCTCATGGCCGCTTGAGAAAGTATGTAATAGCCGCTGCGATAAGGCCGCCAACCACGGCAGCGAGCAGGTTCGGTCCGAACGCCCACACCCGCCGGCTCCGCTCCTCGCCCGCCCTCTTCTGGTCATCCTTCCACTTCCGGAGTTCCTCGACCTCCCGCTTCAGCAGGGCGAGTTCCGTTTCGTGTTCGCGCCGCAGACCAGCGAGCTGCCGCGCGAGTTCCTCGCTGGCGGCGTCAGTATCGTCAATTGCCTTCTCGGCGGATTCCAGGCGAGTTTGTAGGTTGACGGCGAGCTTCTCCAGCTCATCGATCTTCTCCCCATCGGTTTTGCGCGGCATGTCACTCCCTGGATTCCCTCAGCCCTCGGAGTATTCTGCGACCCCTCGCCGCTAGCAGGCTGCTCCAAAGGCGTCTAAGTCGGCGTTGCAGATCCTTATCGGACTGCAGTTCGTCGGGCGAGAAATCACTACTCACCGAGTCCGCTTCGTCGGAAAGGCGTAGGGTATACGTGGTGCGGCCGCCGGCGTCCTGCCCCCGGTCCCATTCTGCCTTCACGCCCTCGGCCGCGCCCTCGATGGCTTCCCCCAGCAGCTCCTCGAGTTGTTTCGTCGCGTGTTGCAGCAGCGTGTACTCTTCGCCCCCCTGCTTCGCCTTGTCGCTGTAGGTGACGTTCATGTGAACCTCCTGAGTTGGCCGGCTCGATCAAGGTGAGCGTTGCATGCCCCCCCCCCCCCCAATCATTTTACTCGCCCGGCCTCGCGCAGGACCACCACATGCGGCCGCTTCTCCACGTTGCCGGCGGCGTCCTCGGCGTGAGCGCTTATCTTCAACTCCCCCGCCTTCACCTCGCCCAGCATCGCTTCCCACTCGGCGAAGTTCGCCGCCAGTGCCTTCGCCGCCTGCCCGTTCACCGTCACCTTCGTGACGGTGCCGTTATCGCTGGTCGTCCCGCGCACCACCACCTTCCCATCGCGCCGTTCGACGCGCGTGATGACCGTCGCCGGCGGCAGGTCGTCCACCGGGTGCAGCGGCTCGGGGAACTTGACGTCCGTCACCTTCGCCACGCGCGACTCGTCGCCGGTCAGCGGGGCGTCCTCGCCGTAGGTCAGGCCGTCCTTGCCGAAGTCCTTCGCCGCCGTGCTCATCACCTTGGCGTCCTGGCCGGGGCCGTACCAGTCGTGCAGGTAGACCGGCACGCTCGTCGGCGTCTTCGGCGTTGGCCGCGGGCCGCCACCGCGGTTGACCAGCGCCCGCCTGTTGCCGTCGTGGCGGTCGATCACCTTGACGTGGCGCAGGTGCGTCTCCGCGGTGCCGGTCGGGTTGTCGTCGCTCATCTGCACCAGCGGCATGCTGCTGTTACGGTTGCCGGCGAAGGTCAGGCCGTCCACGACCAGCACCCCGTACTGCACGCTGTCGTCGTCGTGGCCGCGGTTGAACGGCTCGGTGTCCGTCTCGCTGATGAGCAGGCGCCGGTAGACGTGGCGGTCGTAGTTGGGGTGGTAGACGCCGTAGGCCGCCCGGTGGATGCGCATGTCTTCCACCAGCAGCGACGGCACCTGCGGGCGGAAGGCGTAATGCACTTCCCAGATCTTCATGTCGCGTACGATGAACGGGTGCTTCTCGTCGGGGCCGGCGCGGTTGACCCCCTCGCCGAGGTTGAAGCCGTACAGCCCGTCGCAGTGGGCCTCGTTCCCCTCGAAGCGCACGAACGGCAGGGTGCGGATGTCGGTCGGCTTGCGCTCGCCGTCCGGCCCCTGGACCGGCAGCGTTAGGTCGAGCCGGCTCGTCTTGGTCGCCTCGAAGCGGAAGCCGTAGCGGTGGTTTTCGCAGGCGACGTTGCGCGTGAAGGTGTTCAGGCTGTTGGCCCACCAAAAGCCGGCGCCGTTGTTCTCGTCGAAGGGGAGCAGCTGCTTGGGCAGCGGCTTGCCGCGCAGCGCCTGCACGGCGAGGTTGTGGTCGAGGACGTTCTGGACCTCCGTCCCGTCCTCCAGGTAAAAGCCGTGGCCGATGCTCTTGTAGCCGACGCAGTCGCGCACGACGAGGTAGTTGGTGCCGTGGATCGTCAGCCAGCGATTACCGCTATCCCAGATCGAGGCGCCCACGACAGAGCTGCCGCGCATCGTGTCGCCGACGAGGTGGAAGTGCAGGGCGTACTTGCCCAGGACGCCCTCCTTCCCCAGGTGGCGGAACTCGGCGTAGCTGATCGACCCGGCCGAATACTTGTGGTACATCGTGTGGCCGCGCGCCTTCGCTGGGTCGGCCGACTCGACGACGACGTTGCGGCTCAGGTTCGCCACCTCGCCGCGGTAATCGCCGCTGCCGAGATGCTCGCGCTCCAACGGCTTGTCGAGGGTGAGTTTCGTGCCGTCGATGGCCTTGACAGTCCGCTCCTCGGTGCTGAGCCGGCCGCCGTCCTGGCCGATGTCGTGCGTCAGTTTCGTCGCGGTGACGATCACCTTGTCGCCGGCGCGCCAGCCGGTGACGGCCTCGGCGAGTGTCACCGTGCTGTCAGCGGCCTTCGTGGTGGCGCCCAGCTTGACCCAGGCACGATTCAGCGGGGCGCCGTGGAAATCCATGCGGCCGCCGCAGCAGACGATCGCCGGGCACGTCTCCCGATCCATGCCGTCGAAGGCCACCAGCCGGATGACGGCGGTGTGCTTGGCGTCGATCGGCCTGTCGGGGGTGCCGACCTCCAGGGCCGGGCGCGGGCTGGCCGGATCGGGCTCCTTGAGGTGAGCCTCGCAGTCGAAGCCGTTCTCCGAGGCGTCGTCGCCCGCCTGGATCTTGACGAGGCCCACGTCGAGGCGCGTGTCCCTGTCCGCGGCGAAGGTCAGCGTGCCGGCGACGTGAAGGGTGCGGATGGCGACGTCGGACTGCACGTCGTAGACGAGGCGGTGCCCCTTGCGGACCTGAACCTTGGCCCCGGCCCCGGGCACGTGGCCGCCCTCCCAGGTGTCGGCGGCCGACCACGCGCCGCTCTTCGCGGAGCGGATGACGTCTGCTTCGGCGGCGCGGGCCGCGGTCGTGGAGAGGGCGGTCAGCAAGGCCAGTGTCACAGGCAGGGTTCGCATGGCGGGAGTCTCCTGTAGCGGGTGGGAGAATACCGCACCATGTTACACGAATCGCGCGCGCGTGTCCGCACGGGCGCGACAGAAGCGCCGGGCCTGCCCTTGACGACGTTTCCGCGCCCCTTATGATGACGTTTTCGGAAGTACGGCCTCGAAAGTTGCGGGAAGAGCAATGTCCACGTTCATGGCCCGGAAGCAGGGCGACGGCAAGCTCATCGGCCCTCGGGGCGAGATGGCGCCGCGCTGGTTCGTCATCGACGCCACCGACAAGGTCGTCGGCCGACTCGCGGTGCAGATCGCCAACGTCCTCCGCGGCAAGCACCGGCCGGAGTACACGCCGCACGTCGATACCGGCGAGTTCATCATCGTCGTCAACGCGGAGAAGGTCCGCTTCACCGGCAAGAAGTGGGACAGCGAAACTTACCAGTCGTACAGCCATTACCCGGGCGGCCTCAAGGTCCTCACCGCTCGTGAGGTGCTCGCCGGCCCGCGCCCGGAGCGCATCCTGTACGAGGCGGTCAAGCGCATGGTGCCGCGCAACAAGCTCGGCCGGCAGCAGATGACCAAGCTGAAGCTTTACGCCGGGCCGACCCACCCCCACCAGGCCCAGCAGCCCCAGGAACTCAAGCTCGAACTGTAACACGGAGACAGCGACCGTGGCGGAAGTTAAAGCGAAGAAGCAGTACTACCTCGGCACCGGCCGGCGCAAAACAGCCGTCGCCCGGGTGCGCCTCACCGAAGGCTCCGGCCAGATCACCATCAACGGCCGATCTGTCGAGGAATACTTCACCGAGGACAAGGACCGCTCCGCGGTCTACGGCCCGCTCGACCTGACCGACATGCGCAAGCGCCTCGACGCGATCATCACCATCAGGGGCGGCGGCTTCACCGGACAGGGCGGCGCCGCCTCGCAGGGCATCGCCCGCGCCCTCAAGGGAATGTTCGGCCTCCCTGAGCCGTCGGCCCCCGCCGCCGACGGCCAGCCCGAGGCCCAGGAAGCCGGCCCCGGCGGCGTGGCCAAGAAGCTGCGCGACTCCGGCTACCTCACCCGCGACGGCCGCATGAAGGAGCGCAAGAAGTACGGTCGTAAGGGCGCCCGCAAGAGCTTCCAGTTCTCCAAGCGCTGACGGTGGGCCGCTTGCGGCTTCGCAGGTCTTGCGAAGCCGCAAGCGGCTGTCACCCCCCGCGCGCCAGCACTTCCCCTTCGCAAAACAGGATCTCTTGCATCAGCTCGCACGGGTCCACAGCCCGGGTCGGCAGCTCCCAGGCGAAGCGCTCGACGGCCGCCAGTTGACAGGCGGCGCGGCGGCCCCCCTCGTGACACCACAGGCTCACGAAGCGCGCCAGCGCCCGCGCCCGCCGGCACAACCGGGTCACCTCCTTCGCCAGGACGTCCTCCGCCGGCTGGGCGGCGGCCAGGCGCTCCGCCTGCTCGACGAGCCACTCGATCAGCATGCGTGCTTCCGGATCGGCCAACCCCCGCGTCAGCGCCTCGTTAGCGACGATCAGGCTCAGCACCCCGATGGCTGGCATTCTCCCCCTCCCCCGCCAGAGACGGCGGGCGCGGCACCTCCCCCGAGAGCCACGGCCCGCGTATCCTCACCCGAATCCTGTGTGGGAAGACGGGGCTTATAGCCAACCCGCCGCGCCAGGGCAACACCAACCGGCGGGTCGCCGCGAAGTCGCCGCGAAGCCGCAAGCGGCCTCGCCTCCGGGGCATGAACGCTTTCACCCGACGGGTGTGGTTCGGCCTGGTGATGGCCTGGTCGCTGGCTCGCCACTTCCGCAAGCCGTTGCTGATCGCGCTGGTGATTGGCGTCGGCTGCTACCTGGCCGGCCCGGCGGTGGCCTCGACGGTCAGCGGCCTGGCGGGCTTCGCCGGGTCGTTGATCGTGAATACGCTGAGTCGGCTGCGTTCGATGCTGGTCGGTGATGAACTCCCCGAGTGGGGCGTTGGCAGCAGGCCGTAGGAGTCGCCTTCAGGCGGCGCCCAGGAAACGAGAGACAGGCCAGGCCGGGGCCGGGTCGCCTCCGGGCCGGGTGTCTCTCTTTAGCCCGCGGCTAGCGGCCAGCCCGTCTCGTCGCAACACTCAGGCCCTGGCCTCCTGTCCATGCGAGAGCGTACGCCCGGTGCCACGAACCCTGTCGCCCCAGGCGTTTCGCCGGGAACGGGACGGCGGTCAGGCCAGGTACGTCTCCAGCAGCCACTTCCGGTCCTCGTCCTTCCATTGCTTGCTCTCGAAGTAGGCGTCGGCCAGTTCGATCAGGCGGGGGATGGCGCCCACGTCGTCCAGCGCCACCTCTTTCTCCAGCCGGACCTGGATCCGACGGTATCGGCGCTGCACCAGGCCCCGGCAGTACACCTCGTCGGCTGCCGCCCCGGCGTCGAACATCGCGGCAACGAGCGGAACTGCGTGTACCCCGTCGTGCGCCATGGGCAACAGCCAGGCCAGCAGGCCGCAGCGCGTGCCCCCGGTCCTGTCACTGACATGGTCCCACGGCGGAACCCGCATGTAATTCGCGACCGACCCCGTGCCGACCGGAACGATTGTCAACGGGGTCATCGATTTCTTCGCCGGTCCAGGTTCTCTGCCCTCTCCCCAAAATGTCATGAGATGTCGGGGGATGTCATACCCATCTCGCCTCCCCTGGCGCTGTCATGTCGTGGTAGTCTGTTCAGTAGTCCCGGCCCCCGTGTGGCCAACATTCGTTGCATTCGTTGCGCACGGCCGGGGGCGCGCAACGAATCCTGCGCCGCGCAACGAATGCAACGAATCCCACGAAAGGAGATGGCCCTGTCAGACGCGACCTACCCCGGCAGCCCGTCTCCCCCCGCCGCCCGCACCGGCGCTGTCCACGGCCTGTCCTCCCCGGAGGTCTGTGTCGCGGACCGGGCCGCCGCCGCGGGCAAGACGTCCTGGCTGTGGGACGGCTACCTGGCCCACGGCAACGTCACCCTGCTCACCAGTCAGTGGAAGTCCGGCAAGAACACGCCGCTGTCGATCCCGCTGGTGCGGCGCGAGACCGGGGGCTAGGTCGCGGGACTGGGCCAGACGGCCGTCGTGTCCGAGAGGCCAAAAGGGGTTCGAGAGACGAAAAAGGGAGACCAAAAGGGATCAGGAACATTTTTCGTATGAAGATAGAAAATGTCCCTGACACCTTTTGGCTTCCTTCCTTTTGGCTTCCTTCCTTTTGGCTTCCTTCCTTTTGGCTTCCTTCCTTTTGGCTTCCTTCCTTTTGGCTTCCTTCCTTTTGGCTTCCTTCCTTTTGGCTTCCTGCCAGGAATGGCACTGTTCTGCGATTCCAATTTCCATAAACCCTATCACCATCTCTGTTTATGTCGATACCGCGTCGTCGGCCCTTGCTAACTCTGTCGGCGGGTCAGGAAAAGGTGTCAGGAACCGTTCAGACATGATGTCTGAACGGTTCCTGACACCTTTTCCTTCCTTCGGCTGAAGGCGACGATGAACAGGCCCCACAGCAGGGTGCCGAGGAACGCCTCCACGATCAAGGGTATGTTCATCCAACCCTTGGCGGCGTCGCGGATGCCGCTCAGGCCCGACGTGAACACC
>Ga0116217_10002241_pt1 | contig 18060 bp, 16 predicted proteins | sample Sb_taG_6_FD_89697 | JGI IMG/M metagenome (GOLD analysis project Ga0116217, IMG submission 89697) | Peat soil microbial communities from Weissenstadt, Germany - Sb_50d_4_PS metaG | ecosystem: Environmental > Terrestrial > Soil > Wetlands > Peat | place: Germany: Weissenstadt | collected 2010-09-21 | reverse complement strand
TGCTCGTAGATCTCATCCGTGATGGCCAGAACGTTGAACTCAACACACAGATCGCGAATCAATTCCAGTTCGCGGCGTGTGAATACCTTGCCAGTAGGATTATTGGGAGTATTAAGGATGACGGCTTTGGTCTGATGATGAAAAGCCGCACGCAACTCGCGCTCATCAAACGCCCATTCACCGTCGGCTGTAACAGGCGGACGCAGCTTCACGAATACCGGCTTCGCGCCGGATAGCACCGAGTCCGGCCCGTAATTCTCGTAAAACGGTTCGAAGATCACCACTTCGTCGCCCTTGTTGCAAACCGCCAGCAGCGTCGAAATCATGGCCTCGGTCGAGCCACAACACACGGTGATCTGCGTCTCCGGATCAACCGCGATCCCTTGCCATTCCTGCATCTGCCGCGCAATCGCATTCCGCAGATTCTTCGCGCCCCATGTAATCGCGTATTGATTGACGTCCGCGGCAACTGCTTCTTGCGCGGCCCGCTTGATCTCCGCCGGTGCAGGAAAATCCGGAAAGCCCTGCGCCAGGTTCACCGCCCCATGCAGCATGGCCTGCCGCGTCATCTCGCGGATCACGGATTCGGTAAACTGCTCAACTTTGTCGCTGAGAAAATGCTTCGCTTGGATAACCACATCAGCCATAGTGCGGTCAGACTAGCACAGGAAAGAACTAGGATTCATCAAGAACACGTGGGGACATCCGCCCCCGGCTGTCCAGCCGAGCGAAGCTCGGCCAGGGAACACCACAAAGAACCGTCATCCTGAGCGGAACCATCGCAATCGCGGAGCGATTGCGATGGTGGAGTCGAAGGACCCAGCGCCGTTCGCGCCGGCAAGAATGCAAAAGGGAATTTCAACAATTACCAAGTTGACAAACCGCATATCCGGCCCGATTGACTACGACGCCCGCAACGTCCCGCCCAAACCCTCGAGAGCCTTAATGATCTTTTCTGACCAGCGCCCCACTTCATCTTCGCGCAAAGTCCGCTCGCCGGACTGAAACGTACCTCGAAGCAGCAAAGAATATTTGCCCGCCGGAATGGAACCGCCGCGGAAAATCTCGACCGGAACGAAACTTCGCAGCTCACTCAAGCCTAATCCCGCCACCGCCTTCTCAATCGTGGCGAACTCAACCGATTCGTCAAAGATAAAAGAAAAATCGCGCTCTACCGCCGGATATCGTGGCAACGCCTCATACCGCACCGCACGCAGCCCGCGCTTGAACAGCCGATCCGAATAGATCTCTGCGACAAAAACATCCTGCTTGACCTTGCGCCCTGCCGCGATCTCCGGATGAATCTGCCCGAACTGAGCCACAACCGCGCCATCCATCACTGCGCATGCGGAACGCCCAGGATGGTAATAGTCCGCGGCATCGGCCTTGTACTCAAGCCCAACATGCTGGAAGGCGCCCAACAATGTTTCCACATCACCCTTGAGATCAAAAAAAGAAATCGGCCTCGCCGCCTGATGGACGCTCGCCTTCAAAGCGCTACCCGTCGCGCCCACACAGATGCGCTTGAATTCCATCGTCTTCTCGCCCGCCGCCTCGAACACATTCCCTGCCTCGAACAAGCGAACATTGTTAGTGCCCCGGTTCAGGTTGTAGGCCAGCATGTTCAGCATCCCCGGAACCATCGAGGTGCGCATCACTGAGGCCTCCTCGCTCAGCGGGTTCGCCAGCTCAATCACCGGCACCGACGAAAATTGCTCCGCATCCTGATGCGAGATGAAGGTGAGCGAGATCGCTTCGTCGTAGCCCAAAGCCAGCAGGGAAGTCCGCAGCTTCTTTTCTTTCTCCGCATCCGGCAGTTCGACGACCGCGCCAACATACGCTGGCAGAGTATTAGCGAACTTGTCGTACCCGTGCAGGCGAGCGATCTCTTCGATCACGTCAATTTCACGTTCTACATCCAGCCGCCAGCTCGGAACCTGCACCGTGAACTCAAGGTCTTCCCCAGGTTCGGGGATCAACTCGAAACCGAGCCGCCGCAGGATGCGCAATATTTCCCCCGCCTCCAGTTTCTCCCCGAGAATGCGCCGCACCTCGGAAAGGTGTAACGCCAAGGGAGCTTGGTCGAGCCGCCGTGCAACCACATCGACTAGGCCGCCAACCAGTTCACCACCACCTGACTGCAAAATCAGTTCGGCCACTCGATCACACGAAAGCACGGTGGACTCATAATCAGCGCCGCGCTCAAAGCGATGCGACGCATCCGTGTGTAACCCATGCCGGCGCGACATCTTGCGAACGGTAACCGGATCCCACCACGCCGATTCAATCAGAATGTTGCGCGTCTTTTCGGTGATCATGGTGTCGAAGCCGCCCATGGTTCCGGCCAATCCGACCGGCTTCCTGGCGTCGGCAACCACGAGATCCTCGGAGGTCAGCTTGCGCTCGATCCCATCGAGTGTCTTGAGCGTTTCTCCGTCCCGTGCCCGCCGCACCACGATCTTGCCACCTTCGAGCAAATCCAGGTCGAACACATGCGTCGGCTTGCCCATCTCCCACAGCGTGTAGTTGGTGGCATCGACGGCATTGTTGATCGGTCGCTGATCCAGCAGCCCGAGCCGCCGTGCAATCTTTTCAGGCGAAGGTTTAATGGTGACATCACGAATGATGCGGGCTGTGAACCGCGCACAACCTTCCTGATCTTGAATCTCGATTGGGAAGGGCACGACTTCAGTTGTGCCACCAAGGTCCGCAGAAGAACCGGCTTTAGCCGCGGAGGGCTGAGGCAGTTGCGGCTCAATCGCTCTCAGCGGCAGGTCGTAAATCGCGGAACATTCGCGCGCCACCCCGTAATGATTCATGGCGTCAGGACGGTTGGTAGTGATGTCCATCTCGAAGATCGTCCCATCACCCTCGCCGTTGACCGACTCGACCGCGATCCCAGCCAGCGTCAAATCATCAGCAAGCTGATGGAAGTTGACGTTAAGGTCAACGAAATCGCGCAGCCATTGAGGAGAAATCTTCATGAGTAGCTTCTAGCTTCCAGCTCCTAGCTGCTAGCTTCCGAAGCCCGTTTCGGCTAGAAGCTAGCAGCTAGAAGCTAGAAGCTCTTACACAAACTGCTCCAAAAACCGCACATCCCCATTGAAGAACAATTGAATATCGTCCACGCCATATTTCAATATTGCGATGCGCTCAACACCCATGCCGAATGCGAAGCCGCTGACTTTCTTCGCATCGTAATCCACGAACCCATAAACATTCGGATCCACCATGCCGCACCCCAGCAGCTCAATCCAGCCGCTGGCCTTGCAGTTCCGGCACGGACCGCCATCGCGATATCCCCGCCCTCCGCAAAAAATGCAGCTGATCTGCACGTCCGCGCTGGGTTCGGTGAAAGGAAAGAACGACGGATAAAACCGGGTCTTCACACTCGATCCAAACATCTCCTTCATCGCGTGATCGAGTGTCCCCTTCAAATCGCAAAACGTGATATTGGTATCCACCGCCAGCCCCTCGATCTGATGGAAAATCGGAGAGTGCGTAGCGTCGGGCGCATCGTTGCGATGCACTTTCCCCGGACAGACCACGCGCAAGGGAGGCTTCATCTTTTCCATGGTGCGAATCTGCACCGGAGAAGTGTGCGTGCGCAGCAACAACCGCTCCCGCAGCGGCTTCGACTCCTGATTGGCGATGAACAGCGTATCCTGCGTATCCCGCGCCGGATGATTGGGAGGAAAATTCAGCGCTTCGAAGTTGTAATAATCCGTCTCCATCTCGGGCCCTTCCTCCACCGAATACCCAAGATTGCGAAAGACCCGGACCATCTCGTTCATGGTCTTGATCACCGGATGCTCCGCTCCGAGCGGACGCCGAATGCCAGGAAGAGTTACGTCAATGTGTTGGGCGTCAACTCCCAATTGGGCCGACTGTGGGCTAGCAAGCTTATCCAGCGATACGAGAGCCTCAGGTGACATTCTTCCGAAGAAGACGAAACGTTCCTGGACCTCGGACATCTTGGCCTCAACGCGGGTCTTGAGTTCATTTACTTTTCGGCCCGCATCGCGCTTGGCTGCAGGTGGTGCGCTCTTCAACCAACTTTCGTTGATCTGGGTCACGATCCCATTCTTTCGCGCCATCCAGCGGTCGCGAAAATCCTTGAACGACGTGTTTTTGGTCGGAGCTGGAGTGGAAGGGTCAGCAAGCAGAGTTACAACCTCCTCCGCTTCGTATTCGAGCGCGGCGAGCAACTTCTCCGCAGCTTTGTCCAGAGCAGCCGCCGAGAAATCCTTCAACTTGGGAACAGCGTATTCCAATTTCTTCTTCGGAGTCATAATCAAGACCCGGTGATCCCGACGTGCGCTCCCCGTTCTTCACGCTGTCATCCTGAGCGAAGTTGCCGTCGCGGAGCGAGGGCAACGCAGTCGAAGGACCCCAGCTAAGCCAGTCCCAGCAGAAGCGATTCGGGGAGTTCTCCGCATTCCGGGTAACGCATGGTGCGAATACCTTTCCGGAGTCTTGGTCGCTTCGCGCGGCAGCCACTGCGCTCAAGGATGACCAGTCTGCTTGGTGAATTGGCTAAATGCTGAGTGCTAATTGCTGAATGCTGGGTTAAGCGACTACGCCGCCCCGCCGAGAGCGCCCCGAGCTTGCTCGGCGAGGCTGGCAAACGCGGCAGCGTCCCTGACCGCCAGATCGGCGAGAATCTTGCGATCCAGTTCCACTCCGGCCTTCTTCAGGCCGTGGATGAACGTGTTGTAGCTCATCCCGTTCAGCTTGGCGGCGGCGCCGATGCGCACAATCCACAGCGAGCGGAATTGCCGCTTGCGCTGTTTGCGCCCGCTGTAGGCAAACTTCAGGCCGCGCTCGACGGCCTCTTTCGCCGACCGGTACAGCTTGGATTTTGTGAGGAAATAACCGCTGGCGCGGTCTAATATTTTTTTGCGCTTGGCGCGCCGTTTGGTCCCACGTTTTACACGAGGCATTAATCTGCTCCTTTTTAGTTTCAATTTACGGCGGCTGGAGGCAGGAGACTGAGACAGTCTTTATCACCTCTTCACACGCCGGGGGCTGGCGGAATCACAAGCATTCGCAGCCCACAAAACCGCGGGCGAGGGCGCCCGCACTAATTATTCACACTAGCTTACGCTAGTACGGAATCATCCGCTTGATCTTGGGGGTGTCCGCGTCGCTGACCAGTACGGCGTGGCCCAGCTTCTTTTTGCGCTTGTGAGACTTGGAGGTCAGCATATGGCGCAAATGCGAATGCCCGCGCTTTACCTTTCCGGTTGCAGTTTTCTTGAAGCGCTTGGCGGCGCCTTTATGGGTTTTCAACTTTGGCATAGGTCCTCGAAAATCAGCTGTCAGCATTCAGCCGTCAGCACTCAGCAAAAAAGATCTGGCCGAATGCTAAGTGCTGAATGCTTGTTTTCTCTACGCCTGCCCAGCACTTTTCTGGGCTGGCGGCGCGGCGTGCGGCTTTTGGCCTGTATCCTTCTTCGGCGCCAGGATCGCGTGAAGTGTGTTGCCCTCTTGGCGGGGGCGGAACTCTACTATGCTTTGGCTCTCTACGTCTTTGATCAGACGTTCGAGGATCTGGCGTCCCAGGTTGGTGCGGGTCATCTCGCGTCCGCGGAAAAAAATTGTGGCCTTGACCTTGTCACCTTCGTCCAGGAAGCGCAGCACGTGATTCTTCTTGGTTTCGTAGTCATGGTCGTCCACATTGATGCGGAACTTGACTTCCTTGACCGTGATCGTCTTCTGATGCTTCTTAGCCTCGCGTTCTTTTTTCTCCTGCTGGTAGAGAAATTTCCCGTAGTCCATAATGCGGCACACGGGAGGGGTTGCAGTGGGTGAGATCTCAACCAGGTCCAGGTTTTTTTCGCGAGCCAGTTTGAGCGCTTCGTACGGGGGCATTACACCAATCTGTTCACCTTCATCCCCTATGACTCGAATTTCACGCGCTCGAATACGGTCGTTCGTGCGGATAAAACGTTTATCGATACAATCCTCCGTCGGCTATAGCAGCAACCAAGATGGAAAATTATAACATGCCTGATCGTGGTTTCATCGGAAAGCTGGGACTGGGAGGAATCCGGCCAGCAAGCGAAGACAAAAGAAGAAGGCCGCTACTAAGTAGTGGCGGGGACTGGTTCAGTTTTTCTTCCCGTGGTGAACTGCCCCAGCCTTCGCAAAGAACGCGAAAGGATGGGCCACCCACCCCCGCCAGTCGTTATTTGTCCAAAGGGACGAGATACAGAGATCCTTCGTTGGGAGCCGCTCGCTTGCGCGTGCGACTCCGCTGCCTCAGGATGACAATCAACAGCTGTCGCAGCCTTGATTCTGGTGCGCGAAACAATTTCCTGGGGGAAAGTTCGGGGCCCTACATCTGGGGGAAGGAGAAAAATACTCCGGGGATTTCGGGTGTCAAGGGGAGTTGGAGTGGTGGGCGCTTGGGTCCTTGCGGGGCCTAGGTCGAATTTGGGGCTTTATCGCAGCGCTGAAGCGCTGCGCCACCCAAAAACGGGTGGGGTGCCGAAAACTTGTCAATAGGGAGAAATTACACGAATCGGTGTATGTCTATGCAGGCTGGGCAAATATAAATTTCAAAATTTGGCGGGTTTACCTATTCCATGTGATATAATAGAATTATAAAGATTAACTCAGGCGCGGCCCTTCGGGTCGCGCCTTTTCTTTGGGGCAAAATCTGTTTTCGGACGGAATAAGAATGACGAGTGAGAGGCGATTCAAGACCTGCAAACTGCAAGGCGAATGGGCCGAATTGCTGTTTATGGCGCGAGCGGCTGAGCGCGGTTTTAGCGTTTCCAAGCCCTGGGGCGAGTCCCAGGCTTATGACGTGACGGTCGAGAGCGGGGGCGAGTTCCTGCGGGTGCAGGTGAAATCTACGGCATCCACGTCGGGCTATAAAGGATATGTCTGCAGCTTCATACAGACGGGCACGCCGCCTTATCGCCGGGACCAGGTCGATTTCTTTGCCATCTACGTGATACCGGAGGACGTCTGGTACATCATTCCATCTGAGGTTGCGACGCGGCAGAAATACAACATCCTGTTGTCTCCGCGACGGAAGAAGCAGAAATACACGCGCTACATTGAGGCGTGGGGGCTTTTGCGCTGCGGAAAAAAGAGGCGAGTGCGCTCTTAGGCCAGCTTCACGGGTGCTATAGCCTGCGAACTGGCAGCGGGCGATTCAGGTTCCTGCCTTGGAACTGTCAGCATTGCTGGCGCAGGCAAACACCCAGATCCCTCGCTTCGCTCGGGATGACGGGAGTGTTTTTTCGGGATGACGAGAGTGTTTTGGTCCGGGCTAATCTGAAAACAGTCTAGCCTATCGACTCCCCTGTCCTTGCCGCAATCCCTGGATTTGCTACCAGATCTGTACGCGGTCAGGCGCTGCGAGGTAGAGCTTCTCTCCGGGTTGAACGTTGAATGCCGGATACCAGGCGTCGACGTTGCGGACGCCGTCTGCGCGGTACTCGGCCGGGGAGTGTGGGTCGGTCATCACTTGCTGGCGGAGCGCTGCTTCCCTCTGCTTCGATCCCCAGTTTTGTCCGAAGGCGATGAAGAACTGCTGGTCGCCGGAGAAACCGTCCTGGGTGGGTGCGGGCTTGCCAGCGAGCGAGGCGTGGTAGGCATCGAAGGAGGCGGAGATGCCGGCGTTGTCGGCGATGTTTTCCGCGAGCGTCTGCTTGCCGTTCACGGAAAGGTCGGGAAAAGGTTTGTAGGTGTCGTACTGCGCGGCGAGTCGAGCGGTGGCGGCTTTGAAATGGGCGAAGTCGGAGGGCGTCCACCAATCGCGGACTCGGCCTTTGGAGTCAAAGGCGCTGCCTTCGGTGTCGAATGTATGACTGATTTCGTGACCGATCACGGAGCCGATAGCGCCATAGTTCGCGGCGGCGGGAGCGAGCGGGTCGAAGAACGGCGGTTGCAGGATGGCGGCGGGGAAGCTGAGCGCGTTTTGCAGCGGCAGGTTGACGGCATTCACGGTCTGAGGCTCCATCGTCCATTCTTTGCGATCGATGGGATGTCCGAGACGGGCGACATCGTGGTGGAAATCGAACAGGCGGCCGCGCCAGAGGTTGCCGAAGATGTCATCCGCTTTGACATCGTAGGCGGAGTAGTCGCGCCAGGTGTCGGGGTAACCGATTCCCACGTAGAGAGTGGTGAGCTTGGCCTGGGCCTCGGCTTTGGTGGCGGGATTCATCCAGTCGAGGGTATCGATGCGCTTGCGAAATGCGGCGATGAGGTTGGCGACCATGGCTTCGGCCTGGGCCTTGGCTTGAGGTGAGAAATAACGCTGGGCGTAGATTTGTCCGACGGCGTCGCCAAGGAACACGTTGACGGTCGCGACCCCGCGCTGCCAGCGCGGACGTTGTTCTGGCGTGCCAGTGAGCGCTTTGCCGAAGAAAGCGAAGCGCTCGTCGGCGAGGGCTTTGGGCAGCACCGCGGCGTAGGCGTCAATCAAGTGGAACGAGAGCCAGTCTTTCCAGGTATCGAGATAGGTAGAAGCAACGAGAGCGGATTCACCAATGAAAGCTGTGGGCTGCCATACGATGAAGCTGGCTTGGTTGCCGAGGCCGGCGGCGCGAAAGTATTCTGCCCAATCCAGGCCGGGGGCTTTGGCGGAAAAGTCGGCTTGCTTCCACGGGTTGTTGGCTTTCTGGATGTCCTCGTTCTCGGCGAGGGTCAGATGTTTTTCGGCGATGGCATGCTCCAGATCAACAATGCGCTGGGCGCGAGCGTCGGTGTCGGTGAATCCCGCCAGCTTGAGCATGGTTGAGATGTGCGCCTGGTACTTGGTGCGGAGGTCGCGCATCCGCGCGCTGTCGGCGAGGTAGTATTCGCGGTCGGGCAGTTGCAGTCCGCCTTGCAGCAGGTAGGCGGCATAGTGCTCAGAGTCGTTGAAACCGGGGGCGACCCACAATCCGAAAAGATTCGCGGTGTGGAAATTGGTGTTGTTGAGCGCGTCGACATCCGCTCGCAGGCCCTCCCCAAGCGCCCGGGCCAGTTCGCGCTTGTCGTGGACGGCGGCAATGGCTTCGAGGTGCGGGCGAAGCGGGTCGAGACCTTTGGCCTCGATGGCCGCCTCGTTCATATAAGAGGTGTAGAGGTCGGCAATTTTGCGGGTGTTCGAACCCGCGGGCGCGTTGGACTTTACGGCTTCTTCGATCAGGCCGACGGTGCGTTTGTTGCTTAGGTCGTCGAGAGTCGAGAAGACGCCAATTCGGCTGCGGTCGGGCGGAATTTCGGTGCGTTTGATCCAGGCGCCGTTGGCATATTCGTAGAAGTTGTCACCGGGCTTGACCGAAGGGTCCATGTTCTCGATGGCGATGCCATGGGCGTCGGGCTTAGAGGCGTCCTGCGACAGAGCGGCGAGTGAAGATAGAGCTAAAAGCGCGCATGCGGCGGCGCGGGCGAAGATCCGGTACGGAAAGCAAGAAGTAGGTGTCATAAGATTGCGCTCCAAGAAAGCTGCGGCGGAACACAGCCAATCGGGATTAGACGGCGGCCAACTAAAAAGATTAGCACGACTAGGGAATTTGTTGGTGGGTTTGCGTGGCAGCGGGAAAGGACCGCGGGCCCTGGAAGCGCGCGAAGTACGACCAAACGAGCGAGATTTTCGTCCCAGCGAGCCCTTTAGCGCCCTTCGTAATCTTTCCCCGACCGACATAAGCGATACAGGATGAGAAGTTCATCAGTGGATTGCAAACTTGTCCACGAAATCCGCGCCGAAACAGGTTTCTGGAGGCTTGGATGATGAATTCTAGGTTACTGGAAACAGCGGGCGATCTGTATGAAGTGTCGGATCATCGCGGTCCTCGGCACCAGGCCGGAAGCCATCAAGTTGGCACTCGTGATTCACGCATTGCGCCAGCGCTCGCAAGAATTTGAGACGGCCGTTGTCCATACCGGTCAGCATCGCACCATGCTCGACCATGCCTTGCAGTTTTTCAAGATCAAGCCTGACTTTGATCTGGACGTGATGCGTCCGAATCAGACGCTCAACTCCCTGACTGGGCGCGTTCTGGACACGGTCGAGAACGCGTGCCACCGTTTCGAGCCCAACATGGTGCTAATCCAGGGCGATACCACGACTGCTTTTGCCTCCGCGCTGGCGGCCTACTACTGCAAGATTGCCGTGGGCCACATCGAGGCCGGCCTGCGCAGTCACGACATCTACAACCCGTTTCCCGAAGAGGCCAACCGGCGGCTGGCTTCGGTGCTGACCGAGATTCACTTTGCTCCCACGGCGTTGGCCCGGGACAACCTGCTGGCCGAAGGCGTTGCTGCCGAAAAGATCGTGGTTACCGGGAATACCGTGATTGATACCTTGCGTGCCTTGAGCATACTGCCGCATTCGTGGGAAAACACTCCCCTGGCCGGAATTCCGGATGACAATTCCCGCCTGGTGCTGGTCACATCACACCGCCGGGAATCCTGGGGTACGGACCAGGAACACATGTGCATGGCGCTCAAAGATCTGGTCCAGCAGCATCCCGACATCCGCATCGTCTACCCCGTACACATGAATCCCAACGTGCGTACCACGGTGAATGCGCTGCTGCAGAACACGGACAGAATTCATCTGACTGAACCGCTTGACTACATTACGTTCGTTAGCCTGCTGCGGCGTTGCTTTCTGGTGCTGACGGATTCGGGCGGCATTCAGGAGGAGGCACCCACGTTCGGGAAACCGGTGCTGGTGCTGCGCAAACTTACGGAGCGGCCGGAGGCCTCGCAGTTTGGCATGGCGAAAATCATCGGCATGTCGCGTGAGGGAATCGTGAACGAGACCAGCCACCTGCTCAACGATGCGGAAGCGTATCAGGACATGTCCGAGGGTGAGAATCCTTACGGTGACGGGCACAGTTCGGAGCGGATTGTCGAGGCCGTGGCGCGCTGGTACGCAAAGAAGACTCCACTGTTAGAGGCCGATAAGCAATTCAAGCTGGCACCTCGGCCGCAGCCTCGTCGTCGGAAAACTGACTTGGGAGAGAGTGCTCGCAAGGCCGCGGCAGGTAAGGAGTGACCACGCAGAACCTCGGTCGGGGCTGCGGTTGCGCGCCATGATCTATGTTCTTTACAGCATTGTTTTTGTCATCTGCGTCTACACCGGCCGCCACTACTGGTTCACGCTCAACCGGCTTTTCGGTTTCCAGAGACATCCTTACATAGACATCGACACCGCCGACTGGCCGCCGGTGACCGTGCTGGTAGCTGCTCACAACGAAGAAAGAGTCATCGCGAACATTCTCGACGCCTTGATGGCGGTGAAATATCCAGCGGACAAAATGCTGGTGATTCCGGTGAACGACCGATCCACCGACCGGACTCGCGAGATCGTCGACAAGTTTGTGGAAGACTTTCCCGGGCGCATTCAGCCGTTTCATCGCGTTGTAGGCAAAAGCGGTAAAGCAGCTGCACTGAAAGATGCAATGGAATTGGTGAGCACCGAGGTCATTCTGATTTTCGATGCCGATTACATCCCCGGTGCGGGATTGATCAAGCAACTGGTGGCGCCGTTCTTTGATCTCGAAGTGGGCGGCGTGATGGGGCGGGTCGTGCCGATGAATGTTAATGCCAATTTACTGACACGCCTGTTGGATCTGGAGCGGTCAGGCGGCTACCAGGTGGATCAGCAGGCGCGCATGAACCTCCGCCTCGTGCCCCAACATGGCGGCACCGTGGCGGGAGTAAGGTTGAGCGCCCTGCGGGAAATTGGTGGCTGGAATGAGAATTCGCTCACCGAAGATACCGACCTGACTTACCGCCTCCTGCTGAATGGCTGGAAAACCGTGTACCAGAATCGCTCCGAGTGCTACGAGGAGGTTCCCGAAGTCTGGCCGGTTCGCATCAGGCAGATCATGCGCTGGGCCAAGGGGCACAACCAGGCTATGGTGACTTATGGTGTTCGATTGCTCCTGGGAAAACATCGGGCCACCCTTCGGGAACGGATCGATGGCACTTTGCTGCTGGGCGTGTATGCCATGGCGCCGATCACGTTGATCGGCTGGGCGCTCGCGCTGGCGGTGTTCTACCAGGGTGTCGCTCCGCTGCACGGTGTGATAGCCGTGCTCTCCCTAACCGCTTACGCCGCCCTGGGCAATCTTGCGGCTTTCTTCGAGATTGCAGCTGCCGCCCGGCTGGATGGGACGCGCAAACGTGTTTCTCTTTTGCCGTTCCTCATTCTTGGGTTTGCGGTGAGCATCTTCTCGGTTTCTCGCGCCGCGGTCTCACAACTAAGCGACCTGGTCACCGGCGCAGAGTTCCATTGGGATAAGACCGAGCGCTTCCGGAAGGTCTTGTGAATCCCTATCTTGCGGTGGCCGTTCTGGTTTGCACGGTTGGCCTCTTATTCATGCTGCCACTTCTTCCTGCCCTTGTGGAATTGCGCCGCAAGTCGGACGCGCTGCCGCTCAGCGTGGTGCAACAAAACGCGGGAGAGATTCGCCATTTTGCCAACAGTTTTCGTGACTACATCAAAGGCCTCGAGCCAATCATGCAGAGCTGCGTGGCGGCTGGGACGTCCGCTACCGGCACTCTTCTTGATGGCGAGGAATACGTTGTGCTCGGCCGGCTCGACGAGCCGTTAGTGCGCGCGCTCGCGCAGCGAGACGCAACCCACCCCGTGGTAATCGCGGCTGGCGCCGATCTCATCGCGCCCCCTCACGCAACGTTTTCGAGAGACATTTACGCCGGCGCCAAATTTCAGGGAGGAGAAAAGAACAATTACCGGGCGATTCTCGGCGAGAAAGATGTTCACCTGGGCGCTTCGAGCCGGGTGATGCGTTGGGTTCATGCCGTCGGAGAGTTCACGGCGGACTTGGGCTGCAGCCTCTTCGGGCGTATTTCCTCGGACTCGCTGATACGCCTGCACGCCAATTGCAGCTTCCTGCGGTTGAACGCTCCCCGCATTGAAGTCGGGCACGTCGTTAATCGCGAGACAGGGTTACCAGACTCGAGTCCCTCGAACGCCGCAGTTCTTCGGCGTTTCTTGCATGACGGCGACTTCGAGGTTCATGCCGGCCAGATCATAAGCAGCAACATCGTGATCCGCGGCCGGCTGCTCTTGCGCTCGGGAGCGCGAATTTGCGGCAGCGTCAAGAGCCTCGACGACATGGTGCTCGAGGACGGCGTCTCGGTGGAAGGAAGCCTGATCGGCGCAAGAAAACTAAGCATTGGCCCACACTGCGCGATCCACGGCCCGGTCGTAGCCGAACGCGAACTAGCAATCGCGACCGGAACTCGCTGTGGCACCTGGGAACATCCGACAACGGTCAGCGCACCAAGTATCGAGGTGGAAGAAGGTGTGTTGGTGTTTGGCACACTGTGGGCTCGCGAACGAGGCCAGGTGGTGGCGAGCCCATGAGGCGCCTCCATGTCATCGTCGCAACTATCTGCATAATTTCCGCGGCCCTGATTGCATGGTCCTGGGCCACGCACGACCGGTTTCGCTCGACCGCAGACCGCCTGCTCTTGCTGGTGCCCGACGACATCAGCTTCTCGAATCCCAAAGTTGCCATGTGGCTGGACGCGGGCAGCGAAGAAGGGCTTCATGTCGTCCCGGTCCATGACTCCGAATTTCTCCGTCCACTTTGGGGAGAGTCGAAGTGTGCGGGAGTGATTCTGCCCGATTCCATCCACCAGCAGGCCAGCGATCTCTTCATCGCCACTCTGCATCATTTTGTGGCTGACGGAGGAAAACTCATGCTGGTCTACGATGCCGGTACGTTCTCGTTGAATGGTACCTACGCATCCGGGAGTTCCCGGCTGTCCGATCTGGCGGGAGTGAACTACGCGCTCTACAACCAGCTTGGCGACAAGACGATTCAATGGAGCAAGGTTACGAGCACCAATGCAATCGCCAGTCAGCTGGAAATACCGCCCGGCAAATACTATCCATTCCATGAGCCCGCCGCCGCCCTCGCTCTGAAGGGTGGTGCACCCATTCTCGGCGGTGGAGCCTTCGAGGTCGAGCTCAGGCGCTACAAGTATGGTGATCTTCAGTATCCCAGCTTCGTAACTTCGGGGAGCTACTCGGGCGAGGTTCTATTTCATTCCAGCAACGGACTCGTAGCTGGTCAACAGTCCTATCAGAAAGGTTCCGTTCTGTTTGTGAATCTGCCTCTCGGATATCTGAAAGGCAGTACCGACGGATTGCTGCTGCACGCGTTTCTGAAGTACTTCGGGCGACATGCATCGTCATTACCCTATTTAATGCCCGTCCCGGATGGAGTCGGGGGACTGGTTCTGAACTGGCACATCGACTCCAACGCCGCCATCAAGCCGCTGCAGGAAATGAGTTCGTGGACATTGCTGCAACAGGGGCCGTACTCGATTCACATCACCGCGGGACCCGATGCTGGGAAGTTCGGGGACAAGAAAGGCTTTGATGTTGATCACAATCTCGTCAGCCAGGATCTGATCCGCAAATACATGGGCCTCGGCTATGAAATCGGAAGCCATGGCGGATGGATTCACGACTACTTTTCCGCTCACGTCGAAACCGACAACCCGAAGGACCTCGAACAGTTTCTGGCGCTGAATCAGAATTCGCTGGAACGGGTTACCGGACAGCCGGTCGCCGAATATTCTGCTCCGAATGGCAATCAGCCGCCCTGGGTTACACACTGGCTGGAGGCTCACAGTTTTGTCGCGTACTACTTCACTGGCGATACCGGAATGGGTCCAACCCAGGGTTATCGCAATGGGGAACGCGAAGCCCGCAACCTTTGGGCTTTTCCAATCCTGCATTTGGATCGGGCTGCTGGCTTCGAGGAAATGAGTACAGAAGGATATTCCAGCTCCGAAATCGAGCGCTGGCTTGCAGCCGTCACCGACTTTACGGCCGCCCACCGCTCGGTGAGGCTAATGTATTTCCATCCGCCCGGAATTCTGCAATACCACGATCTTGTGAATCGTTGGTTGGAACAGACGGGTCGTCTGAAGGCCGACGGACGGTTTCGCTGGTACACCATGACCGAACTTGCCAACTTCCTCAACTCGCGCAAGCAAGTGAAGTGGAAAGTGTCGGACAACCATGGTCTGGTCACAGTCGAAGCCACTCATCCCCGGAGCCTTAATCACGAGACCTGGAGGATTCCAGCCGGAAGTTTCGCGCAACCAAAAATCGTCGAGGGCTCCGCCGAGGTGGTTCGAGATGACGATGCCTGGATGGTCATTGCCGGAGAAGGGAAGGGCCTCCGGTTTGAGGCTGAAACGCTGACCAAATGACGATCATTCATCCATGGTGGCGCGGATTCGCTGCAAGGCTCCTGCTCTTGCACTGTACCCTGGTATGCGGCTCCGCAGCCCAGGATAGAGCCGCTTCAGCCAGTGCTGTTTCGGTCAGCGCTGCTGCGGCCAGTCCCGAGCAAGCTTCTGCCCAGCAGCCGGGATCGGATGTCCCGCCGCAACCTGGACCAAAGCAGTTGACCAACTATTTTGAAGCTGGCGGCGACTATCTGACTCTGACCAACGGCTTCGGCTATTGGGCGGGTGGATACGCTCGCGGCGTGGTCACCGAGGGAAAGAATATCTTGAACGCCGAAGTGAATGGACAACACGAATTCGGCGACGCTGGTGTGTATCTCGCCGCTGGCGATACCTATAACTTCAATCCTGACTGGTACGGCTCGCTAACCCTGGGTTCGAGTGTCGGAGGTTTTTTCTGGCCCCGCTTCCGGGGCGATGGATTCATCAACCGGAAATGGATGGCTCGCAAGCAGTTCATCACGACTCTCGGCTTCGGTTACTACGCCGCCAAGGACGTTCACCGCGATCACAGTTTCTTCGTGGGCAGCACTTACTACTTCACCAAGCCGTGGATTCTGGAAGAAGGAATTCGCTTCAATGTCAGCAATCCGGGATCAGTCTTCTCGCCGGCCGGTTTTGTGGCCGTGACCCAGGGACGAAACCAGCAGCACTACATTACGGTTCGCGCCGGTTTTGGCGTAGAGGCGTATCAACTCGTTGGGCCCTCAGTGGCCCTGAACGATTTCCAGAGTCAGACGTTCACTGCTACCTGGCGCCAGTGGGTGGGCACAAACTGGGGCTTGAATCTGGTGGGAGATTACTATCACAGCCCCTTTTACCTGAGAGGCGGAACGAGCATTGGATTCTTCCGGGAGTTTTGAGCGCCGCGAGATTGCGGCCATCGAACCTGATGCCTTGAAGCTGACGGATACGGTCCGTACCCGAGGACATCGTGGCGGTGTCATCCCCATGCACCGCGCCCTCGCCCACTTCCGTCTCGGTCCGATGAACCTGATTACTGCCATCTTTCTTTTTGTGTTCTTTCTGTCCGTGTGGTTACTGCTTCTGCCGAGGGTTTGCCACTTCTGGAATCGTGTTCTGACATTCGGAATCCGCGTCTTACCTGTGCGTGCTGAACTTGGTCTGGCCGAACATCATCTCACGCGCTTCATCCGCTTTGACATTCCCTACCTCCGCATGGAACCGGCGCCGCCAAGCGCTGAGGTTTGGTGGCTAACTCTTGCCGTCACGTTGGCGCTGTTCGCCGCCACTTTCTTTCTGTCCAGCAGGCTAATTCCCATCATTTATCTGCTGCGCGGAATTATGCTGGTACCGGCTACCGCCCTATTGTTTTTCGCGCTTCTGCCGGCGCGTTTTCCTCATACTCCCGACAGCTACATGCAAGGCCTCGTCACCGCTGGAATAGCCTTGATATCGATCGTCCCCGTCTTATTCGGATTGACCTACTACATTTTCGATTTCGGTTTGTTGAAGAAGGCCTTCCTCACGGCCGTAACCATGGTTCACCTCGCACTGTTCCTGCCCCTCCAGGTTCTTCTGCAAGCTCTGTTCTTGCAGAAAACCGTTCTGTTCATGCCCGTGCTCTACATTATCTTTGGCATACCGGTAAACATTTTGATCATTATTGCCTTCTATTCGTGGGGCATGACTTGGTTCTTCCGATCAGCCCAGAAACTCCGATGAAGCGTTGGGAGGGGAGCGCTCTAGCACTCCTCAAATTCGTGGCTTAGCCGCAGATATCCATAATGTGTTGACAAACGCACATATATAAAGCACACTGAATAGGCACACATGAAAACTAAACGTGCCCACATCCTGCTACCCGAGGACTTAGTCGGAGAAATCGATGCCTTGGTAGGACCTCGAGGGCGCAGTTCCTTTCTAGTAGAAACAGCGCGCCAGGAAGTTCGTCGGCAAAAGCTACTACATTTTCTGGAGAGTAAAGACCCTGCCTGGAAAAGCCAGGATCATCCGGAACTAGCCGGGGACGCGGCCGCCTGGGTGCGCAAGCTCCGGTCGCAGAGCGAAGCTCGTGGTGTGCTCCGACACAAACCCCGGCACAAACCAACGAAGCGGGCCGGGACCCAAGGTCCGAACCGACGCACTCACTGATGCGCCTGCTGCTTGACACATCGGTGCTGATCGACGTGCTCCGGCTTCGCCACGGCCGCCGCGAGCTACTCGCCGAACTTGCTCGGGGCGGGCATTCCTTGGCCACGACGGCGTTGAATGTCGCCGAGCTGTATGCAGGAATGCGGCCGGAAGAAGAGTCGCGGACCGAGAAATTTATGGACGCACTTGACTGCTATGAACTGAGTGCCGCCGCGGGGCGGCTGGCCGGAAGTCTCAAGAACAAATACGCAAGAATGGGATGCACTCTCACTCTCGCCGATACCATCGTCGCTGCCATCGCGATAGAGCGGAGATGCACGTTAATGACCGACAATCGTAAGGATTTCCCCATGCCGGAACTGAACTGCTACAACCTGCCAGGAACGTAGGCAAACCGCAACTTCCCGCTTATGACTCTGGCGCCTCAGTACAAGAGGAAAATCACGAGGGCACTCTTGCCCCCAAGAATGAGTCGCCGTTGACTTGCTCGACCCGCGCTCTTACCCACTGATTCGCTTCGTGCTGCCCCTGTAGCCGCAGCTTCAGATAATTGTCGGTGAGTGCTTCGGTGGACTTGCCATGGAACACATTCAAAGTGATCGCTTCCATCGTCCTTCCAACAAAAGCCCGCATGAAGGCCAGTTTTTTCTCCGCGGCCAGGTCACGCAGAATCCGATTGCGTTCGCGAGCGAT
>Ga0116217_10002238_pt1 | contig 18071 bp, 9 predicted proteins | sample Sb_taG_6_FD_89697 | JGI IMG/M metagenome (GOLD analysis project Ga0116217, IMG submission 89697) | Peat soil microbial communities from Weissenstadt, Germany - Sb_50d_4_PS metaG | ecosystem: Environmental > Terrestrial > Soil > Wetlands > Peat | place: Germany: Weissenstadt | collected 2010-09-21 | reverse complement strand
CTTCACTGGCTCGATCACGCTCAACCACCGTGCAGGTCCAGCGTTCGAAGCGGTCCTTTTATGCTCAGCCCATTTTTCTCTTGACAAACTGGGCGACATAGGCTAGAGTTGTTCCGTGGGGTTGGGCAGGGGGCCAGGTCCTGCCGGTTAAGCCATGCCAGAAAGTCCTCCTTTGTTTTCATCCGTAGTTCCTTCCTGTGGTTTCTGCCTCGAAGTACAGTCGAGAAGTCGAGGAGTCAAAGAATCAAGAAGTTGGGAAGCCAATTGTCGACCCCATCTTTCGGGTTGCAGCTTGGGGAGACGGTGGGCCATTCCCAGACTTCCCGACTTGTCAATTTACCGATCCCGGAACTTATCGAGGGAACCGGTGGGCACGACTCCGAAAAAAACACAAAATAATACGAACGAAGCCAGTATATTATTGAAAACACAGGGAGCGTGTGGAAAACAAACCCAAAACGAACTCCAAAACGAAGCCAATTTCGATCACCAAACGCGCGAATCGAACCCAAAAACAGAGCCTGCCGGTCGCTTGCTGATCTCGGCGGAAGGACTGTGCCTGTGGAATGCGGCAGGCTTCGGAATTGACCCGCTAGCAAAACCCAAGAAGCGCGAGAGAATACAAAATCTGGGGAAACAAAGCCAACAAGTCATTGAAAACAAACGATGTCACTTGAGAACCTGCCAACAAAGCAGGAATCTCTATGAAAACACAGGTGCTTACTGTAATTTACGGGAATATCATTGAAAACACAAGTAGTTATTCAACGGCGCAAGCGCGCCGAAAGCCGCACACATCACCTCGCTGCTCCAGCGACACAAAGTCCACCTGCAAAGCGGCGTCATCGCCCTGCGTCGGAGTTCGCTCTACACACCGCACACCACCGTGAACCTAAACGGGAGCGTGGATACCTTGCTGATACAGTTCAGTGAGCTGTCAGAGTGTAATTTCTTCGCCAGGGTACTCAGAAAATTCTACTGGGGATGGAAGCACCAAAGTCTATTCCATATCTGCGATCATCAATTTCTTCAACAGGTTGCAGCCGTAGCCCGGATGGTTTCCTAATTGCATCTATGGTAGGTGAACCTTGAACAGGGTGTCCGTTCGCCAGCCAGCAAGGCCTTCACGCGAAAGCGGAAGCGAAACGGATCGCAAATGCGGAGGAAATCTGCCATGTTTGCTGGACAAGATCGGCTGCTTGCGAGCTCGAGCATCCGCATCTTGATTGCGGATGATCATGACATGGTCCGCGCCGGGTTGCGCGCGCTCCTCGAGGCAGAAAATGACTTCGAGGTCTGTGGAGAGGCTAGAGACGGGCGCGAAGCGCTAAAAGAGTCGTATAGGCTATCTCCCGATGTGGTGATCCTTGATTTCAGCATGCCGGGTATGAATGGCCTGGAAGTGACCCGCCGCATTCGGAAGGCCCTCGCCAAGACCGAAGTGTTGGTGCTCACCGCCTATGATTCAGAGCAGTTGGCCCGTTCCTTGCTAAGCGCCGGCGCGCTGGGATACATGTCGAAGTCGGACGCGGACCAAGACTTGGTGGTCGCCGTCCACTCGGTATATCAACGGCGCCCCTTCTTCAATTCACGAGTGGCAAGAATGGTTCTGGAGGGCTATCTCAAGCTGGTGTCTGACACCTCCCCCACAGGAGAGTTCCCGTATCCGCTCACTGCACGGGAGCGAGAGGTCTTGCAACTGCTGGCGGAGGGAAAGAGCAATAGGGAAGTAGGCAGCCTGATGGGAATAACAGTCAAGACCGCCGAAACCCACCGGGCTGCCCTTATGCGCAAACTCGGCCTGGATTCCCTTTCAGACCTCGTGCGTTACGCGGTTCGCAATCGGGTGATCGAGCCTTGAGGAACAGGGACGAGCGGCGCGCCACTTGTCACTCTTCACGCTGCGAAGGACACTCCCATGGGCGGCCTCCGAATATTCCTGGCAGACGACCATTCGTTCGTACGGAGAGGAATCCGTTCCTTGCTGGGGTCACATTCGGACTGGCAGATTTGCGGGGAGGCGTCGGACGGCCGGGAAGCCCTTGGGAAAGTCAATGAGTTGAAACCGGACGTAGTGATCCTGGACCTCAACATGCCTGAATTGAACGGCTTGGAGGTGACCCGCCGCGTTCACAAGATGTGCCCGCAGGTTGAGGTCCTGGTCCTCACAGTGCAGGATTCAGAGCAGGTGATGAGACAGGTGTTGGAGGCCGGAGCTCGCGGGTACATGCTGAAGTCCGATGCGGGAGACGAGTTACTGACCGCCGTCGAAACCGTGCGGCGCCACCACTTGTTCCTCAGTTCACAGACTTCCCGGATGCTCCGTGGATCTTCCGCGCCTCCGGCGAAGGACGACGCGACGCCGAAACAGCCGTTGAGTCCGCGTCAGCGCCAGATTCTGCAACTCCTCGCGGAAGGAAAAAGCACCAAGGAGATCGCCACGGCGCTTGACATCACAGTCAAAACAGCGGAAACACATCGCAGTAATATTATGCGCAAACTCGATCTACACCACGTTTCGGATTTAGTCCGTTACGCAATACGAAACCAGGTTGTTCAAATCTAGTGCCTGGTGTTGGCCGAAATCGCCTTGCGCTTTCTATTGGTTTTCCGACATTATCCGCCCCGTTCGGCCCCCTCAATGGCAGCGCCGGGAAATCCTTACAGCATATTCTCCCCGCACCCACATAAAACCCCCGATTGAGCCAAGCGCCGGGGTAACGCTAAGCTTCAACCGTGGCACGCTTTTGGTGTGCGGGTGGGCATTCAGATAACCAAGGAGGTTACTTCAGCCATGAATTGGGACCAAATTCAAGGGACGTGGACTCAGATGAAAGGCTCGATCAAGCAGCAATGTGGCAAACATAGTCTGCAAAGAAAGTGAAGAAAGGCGCTCAAAAAGTCCAGAACAAGGCTGACACCCGCCAGTAGATGAGTTAAGCGTGCCTCAAGACAGGGTCCGGAATTCTGAAGACCTTCGAAAAGGCAAGCCATTCCGGCGAGAGCGGGAGGACAAATCTTCGCGAACCCGCCGTCCACGGGTTGGATTTCCGCTTTCGCGGGAAGGACCCGCGAACACGGCAGAATAGCTTTTAGGCCGGAGCCTCCGAATCCCGCAGGGCGCGCGGCCACCGCCCCCAACCTGTGTTCTCCGCACAGGGACTGTACACCCCAATTTGACAGCGAGCGAGGGGAAATAGTAACATTTTGTCTGTGCCGTTCGTGGGGTCCCTTCGACGCCTCCCGCTGCTGTCAACACCCTTCTGTACGGTGTGGACCAGATGGGCATAGCAAGGCCGAATAGCAGGTCTGCCTTTCGCACGTGAACCCATGTGCAGTACCCACCCGGGAATCAGGACGCTTGACTTTTCGTCTCACCTTCAAAACCCTTTGCTGGAAACCATCTTGGCAGGAATGAGCGACGGATTTGCTCTGCTCGATCGCGAATGGCGATTGACCTATGCAAACCCCAACCTGGCCCGAATGGCCGGCAAAGAGATTTCCGAGTTGCTGGGCAAGAACGTTTGGGAAATGTTCCCGGACCTGGTGGGAAGTGACTTGTTTGTTCAACTGCATCGCGCGCTTGAGCAACAGACTTCTGCCAATTTCGAATTCTACTATGCTCCCTTCGATCGCTGGTTTGAGCACCGGGTGTACCCCCACAGAGGCGGGGTCGCCAGCTTCGTGTCCGATATTACAGAACGTAAGCTAGGAGCGAATCTCCTCCGTTCCCAGGGGAATCCTCTTACCCATTCAGCCGGCGAACCGGGCGTGAATGGAACGCCGAAGGTACAGTCTCAGCTTCTCGACCTTGCCCATGATGCGATCATCGTCCGGAATCTCGACAGTGTGATTACCTATTGGAATCAAGGCGCACAATTGACGTACGGCTGGAGCAAGGAAGAAGCGGTCGGGCAGGTCATTCATTCGTTTCTGCAGACGGTTTTTCCCGAGCCCTTCGAAGAAGTCCAGCGCAAGGTGAAGCGAGGCTGGTGGGAAGGGGAACTGGTCCATGCGCGCCGTGATGGCGTGCGCATCATTGTGGCCAGCCGTCAGGTGGTGCAGTGCGACGAGCGCGGAGAACCACTGGCTATCCTGGAAATCAACCGCGATATCACGGATCGCAAAAAGGCCGACGCGGCGCTCAAGGAAAGCGAGGATAGGTTTCGGCTGGTGGTCGAGAGCGTCAAGGACTACGCCATTTTCGTGCTTGGCCCCAACGGCGATATCCTGACCTGGAATCAGGGGGCTGAGCGTATCAAGGGATATCGTCCCGAGGAGATCATTGGCCGGCATTTCTCCATTTTTTACGAGGATAAAGACCGCCGGGACGGCAAGCCGGAGCGGGGCCTCGCCAGGGCCGTGGCGGAAGGCCGATACGAAGACGAGGGCTGGCGCCTGCGGAAGGATGGCTCACGATTCTGTGCTGACGTTGTGATTACGCCGCTTTATGGCTCGGACGGAGATTTGCGCGGATTCGCCAAAGTCACACGCGACGTTACGGAGCGCCAACTAGCCCAGGAAGCCTTGCGGGAAAGCGAGGCCCGGTTGCGAGCGCTCGTTACGTCCATGGACGATGTGGCCTATGAGATCGACGAGCAGGGCAGGTACGTGAACGTTTGGACCTCCAACGAGGGCCTTTTGCCGAGACCCCGGCAGGAAATGATCGGCCAGCGCGTTGGCTACTTTTATAGCGAACAATGGGATCGCCACTTCTTCAGGACGTTCAATCGAGTGCTTGCTACGGGCCGGCCTGAGACCGTGGAATACGAGTTGGATTTGCCGGGAGGAAAGCGCTGGTTCTCGGGGCGCATCAACCCGATCAGCGCTGACGGCCGCAACTACCGGAGCTTCTGCCTCCTGGTTCGCGACGTGACGGAGAGCAAACGGGCGGAACTAAAGTTCCGCGGCCTGCTCGAGGCCGCCCCGGACGCCATGGTCGTGGTCGATCGGGAAGGCAAAATCGTTCTGGTCAACGCCCAAGTGGAGAAGTTGTTTGGCTATGGGCGCGACGAACTGGTCGGCGAGAAGGTCGAGCGCCTGGTGCCGGAACGGTTTCGGGGCCGCCATGGAGAGCATCGTTCTCTCTTCTTCGAGCACGCCAGGGTGCGGCCGATGGGGGCAGGCCTGGACCTCTACGCCTTGCGCAAGGACGGCACGGAGTTTCCTGTGGAGATCAGCTTGAGCCCCTTGGAGACCGAAGAGGGTGTGTTGGTGTCCAGCGCGATTCGGGACATCACGGAGCGCAAGCTGGCGGAGCGCGACTTGGTGGAGCTTTCGGGACGCTTGCTTTCCGCGCAGGGCGAGGAGCGTCGGCGGCTCGGTCGAGAACTCCACGACAGCACGGCGCAGACTTTGTCAGCGCTCTCGCTCAACCTTGCTTTGTTGGAGCAGTTGGCCGGGCCGTCTCTCGGCGAGCGGGCAGGGCAGGCCGTCAAGGAAAGCCTGGAGTTGGCCAGGCAAGCGTCGCGAGAATTGCGCACGTTCTCCTTCCTGCTGCATCCGCCGGTGCTGGATGAGGCCGGCCTGCCCCAGGCGTTACGATGGTATATTGAAGGGTTCACGCAGCGGACCTCGGTGGAGGTTGATTTCGAAGTTTCACCGCCGGAATTCGAACGGCTCTCGCCCGACCTGGAGACAACCCTGCTGCGCATTGTTCAGGAGAGCCTGACCAATGTTTACCGCCACTCGGGAAGCAAAGTGGCCGGGGTGCGCATCGTCAAAGCCAGCAGCGCGATTACCTTGGAAGTGTGGGATGAAGGAAAAGGCCTGCCTCAGAGCCTGAATGGAAGCGAGGGGTCCGCCTCCCTGGGGGTTGGGATTTTAGGTATGCGGGAGCGTGTTCAGCAGTTGGGCGGCACGCTGGCAGTCCACTCGAACAACCCTGGCACCCTTATTGAAGTGGTTTTGCCTTTTCAATGTGAGAAAGAAAGCTCGCCATAGCCCTCGTGATGCACGGACCAGTGCTAAGTCGGTTTAAGAAGCGCAATTTCAAATGGCCCTCGGAAAGGCGGGGCTTTAGCTCCGACGCCCAGCAGAACCTGGAACACAATACGTGGTCGTTGTGGGGGGACTCCCTTTTCATTGCGCTTGAATCCTCCGAATAGGATTGGCTTCCGGTGCTTTTTTTCAATGACATGCTGGCTTTGTTCTGGCGATTTCGAGGTTTCGCGGGCGTACTGCTCTTCCGGACTTTCTGACCGAGCGTCCAGCCCCACGACCTTACTTGGTTCCTCGGCTTCCCGGTCATTCGACTCATTGTCGGGAGGGCTGGCCTCCGGTTGGCGCGCGTTGGCTTGTATGCATGCGCCACGTTTGGACAGGTCGGGCGAAGGGCGCGGACATTGGCTTCCATGTATGGGCCACGGCTGACTCAGGGAAGCAAAAGGGCGCACGCATGAAGTGCAATGTATGCGCACCCGCGGAGCCTCGCTAGAGCTTGGTATGGGATTGGCGAACGCCGGTAGTGCCCTAATTTGGGCGTAGTGCTGCCATCTTGGTGGCTCCAGTGCCGGTTGGAAGCCGGCGTTACGGCCCCAAGTTAGGACACTACCTGGCATTTCAGGAGCTTGATTTCTGTGGGAAGGCGTCATACAATGTGTGTGGGTTATTGGCACGGGTTGACCCACGGCTGGTTTTTGGCTCGGCAGATAGCTAGTAACAGCCGGGAGGGCCGCCCGGCATTGCAGGTCTGTGCAAAGCTCGCGCAAAAGACGTAATTTCCAGGGCAATGCTATAGCAAAACTGTGATTCCGTGTGGTGGACACCATTGAGAGTAAGCGTAGTAAGGAGTCGTTAGGGTCGCAAGATTCAACTTGGATTTTCCAACCAATCGAGACAGGCGGGCTCACACAAGTCTGCCTCACAAAAAGGAGAGGGGAGGAAGATGACGACGAAGAGAAATCTGTTGTTAGCAAGTCTGCTTTTGGTGCTCGGGCTCGGCCTCATGGCGCCGTTTGCCTCGGCACAAGTGGAAGGCAATGGGACGGTATTCAACGTGTCGCCCTCGTTGTACACGTTGCGGCCCAACAGCATTGGCGACGCGGGCGGACAGGTATATATTGATATGACGGCCGGTTTCGGCACCATTGCTGGTGGGGAAACGTTCACCATTACCTTCAGTAAGCCGATCGTGGGAGCAGGCGGTATAAAGAATGCTCCCGTATCCGAGTTTTGCAGCGATGGAACGACGGCATTGACGGGCGGTTCTGCGGGTCCGGGGTTTTGCGACAATATGACCTTCTCGGCTCTTGGGAACACGCTCTACTTTACCAACGGAACTGCTCCCCTTGCCGGGTGGGGTGTGGGCGAGTACGTCGTGATCTGGGGTCTTCGCTTCGACACCGTTGGCGTGCCTCCAGGCACCTTCATTACTGCTACGGTGGGCGCGGTGTTGAACCAGAATTACCCCATCTCGTTCGGGTTGCCTGGGGTGACCCAGAGTCAGACTCCGATTAACATCGGTCAGGTCGCTGTCACTAGTGCCGGCGGCACTGTGTTGGAGTCACTCGCTGCTCCGTACTATGCCACTTCTATTCTGACCTGCTTCGGATCGACTGGAAGCGACTTCACGGTCAATGTCGCCGAGCAGTGGGCGGGAGCCTGGACCTCCCTTAGTGACGAACTGGAGCTGGCCCCTTACGCACCAACCGCCAGCGGTATCGCCACGAACGGGTCGGATATCTCGATTACGTTAACGGGGATTCCGCTTGGGGTCACGGTGGCGCCGCTCAGCGGTCCGGTCACGACTATAGGCACAGTTGAGTGGGGAACCTACTATCCGCTGTCGTACACTGGCGTCAAAGCCAACGATAGCGTCACTTTCGATTTCCCGATACTTGGAACACTGCGCCCTGAACTCGAGGCCGCGAATTTCAACTTCGAAGTCTACACATCGGGCCCGATCCCGTTGCAGAGCCCGCCCATGGTGGCCACCACGTATCTGGATCCGATGACGCCAATTTCTCCAATTCAATACCCGGCGTTCACGTATCCGGAAAACGGCCTGGCTTGGGAGCCGGTACCGCAAACCGTGGTTGCCTTCATCGGCTGCCAGACGAGTCTCCTGTTCCCCTACGTGACCAACTACACCGGTAGCGCCGGTACCACTGGCGCGCTGGCCAACTGGGATACTGGAATCGTGGTCGCCAACACCAGTTCTGATCCGTATACTCCAGACTTCGGTGGCGCTGTCCCGACGGCAGGCACCTGCGCCTTCTCCGTGTATGCGTCCACCAGCGGATCACTGACACCGTCAGCCGACTCCTCACCGGTCGCCACCTTCAATACACCTCCAGTGTACACGGGTGGAATCAATTCCTTCTTGCTGAGCCAGACTTCAGCCAAGGGCTTGGCCGGAGGTTATGCGATTGCGGTCTGCAACTTCCTGAGTGGCACTGGTTACGCGCTGATTGCGGATAATGCCAATGGCCTCGGGAACTGGGGAGTCATGGGCAACTATCTTGCCTATGTCATTCCGAATCCGTTCGAAGAACCCCGTTGGGTCGACTCCATCTTCGGCGAGTTTGCGATTTCGCCCTGGGTGTACTTCTTCGACTACACATCAGCCTCCCACCGAGGGGGTGGCGGGACAATCCCGAAGCTGCGTACGCCTCCACATCGTCGGTAGGGTTGGTCTCGACACAGAGAGGCAACTCCGAGCAAGTGGAGTTGCCTCGATGCCCCCTAGCCGTGAGTGGGGAAATTACGGTAGTCAGCGAGGGGTAGCTATCAGGCTAGCACAAGGCGAGGAGGCGGCTCCGGTTCGAGCAGAGTTGCCTCCTCGAGCCAGGCGAATTCACAGTAGCGCGATTCCGCGAAGTGGAAGACTTTTCGGCAAGGCTTCGCGGCGGTAGTGGATGCTAGAGCGTCGAACTCGCTTTCAATGGCGCGTCGTTTGGGCTGCGGTTCTTTGCTCCTGGATCGAGCCCGTTTTTGTGCGCCTCGCCATCGGCCTAACCCCGAACGGAAGGCTAAGGTCAACGCAGCACTAGGCCGAGTCCGGGTAAACAGGGCATCATGGTCTCGGACCGAGGAATCATTTTACCATCGTACGGCATCAAAGCACTGGGACCATCACTTACAGACAGTTGTTTGTTTCCCTCTACCAGGAGGGCCGGGGTGCAGTTGGATGTATGACCCAGACCCCGGCTCCTTCCTGGTCTTGCCTTCCGAACCGCCAAGCATGGCTGCAAAGGGCACCTCAGGATACAAGTTCCCACCCCCCGAGCAAGGTCAAAGATGATCCGCCCGGGAGAAACCAGGTTTCTCCCCTCTTCTGGGAGCCCGTGGCAAATTGTCGGGGCTGCGACTGAGGCCGATCAGCGCCGAATGGCGCCATCGGGGGATTAACTTATTTGGTACTTGACAAATACGACATTATAGTCTATAGTTGGATGGTGAGGTTGCACAGAAGGTTAGTCTCCGCCGGAAACATCGCTGTCTCTCACAGTCCCTATCCCACATTCCCTTTCCCACGCTGTCTTCCTGGATTCTCAAGGTTGCCTGACGGACGCATGCTTGTTGGATCGAAGAAACGAGAATCCGCAAAGCGTCGCGGGAAGGTGCGGGGTTCGCTCGTATGCGCCGTAGGCACAATGTCCACCGAATTCAGGTCGGAGCAATCATCAACTTCAAAATCGAGGGAACAAAGCGAGAATGTCTATGAAAACAAAGAGTCGAGGAGTTGAGAAGTCAAGGAGTTCAGGAGCCAAATCAAGACGGATTGGGCCGGACAGCGACAGTTTGTAGCTCTTCGACTCTCGACTGCTCGACTCGACGGTTTGAGCAGCCGCAAGCACGGCTAGAATGTGACCCGCACCCCAAGCTGCGCAGCGAAGGGGATTCCCACCGTTGTGCCGGGTCCGAAGAAATCTCCCAACGCTCCGGAAGGAACCAGCAGTTGCTTGGGATTGGCAATAGGAGTCGTCTCGGTGCAGGCCGCGTTTTGGCAGAACGCCGTGGCATTGAAGAGGTTGTTAACAGGTGTGGGGAGAGCGGAGAGGTCAGTAACGTAGTTGGCGCCAGGATTGTTACGGTTGAACAGGTTGAAAAACTCGATGAAGGGCATGACAACCCAACCCTCGCGTAAGGTGAAGGGCCGGCTGGCCCGCATATCCACTTGGATATAAGGGGTTCCGCGAAACTCGTCGAGGGTCGTCTGCACTCCGTTCACCACGGCGCGATCGTCGAGCGAATCTCCGAAGCCATTCACGTCCACCGGCGTGGTCAGGGTGATGGGCCGGGCGCTTTCCGCCTGCGAGAGGAGAGATGTCTCCAGCCCGCCAGGGAGGCGGAAGATGCCGGCCACCACCAGGCGATGCGTCACGTCTTCACCCGAGGGGCCGAAATCCCCTGCGCCGAAAGCGTGCAGCGGGTCGCACACGCCATCCACGTAGTCGAAAAGCTCTCCGAGTACGCAGCCCCACGTCTTAGCCTTCGAGAGTGTGTAGTTCGCCACCAGGTTGAACCGCCCCGACACATTTCCTTGCAGGTGGATCATCATGCCGTCGTAACGCGAGCGATTGTCGGATCGGAACACGGTTAAGTTGGGGACGTTATTCATCTGGTCGGTCGAGTCCGAAACCGGGAACAACGGCGAGAACAGCGTGAATCCTGCCTGGTACTGATAACGAGCGTAGGAATGAACCCCTTGTTCGTGGACCCAGTCGGCGGACAGGCTCCATTTCGAGTTGAAAGCGTGCTGGATGCCGGCGCTGGCATGAAGCGCATAAGGCGTCTTGTAGCGGGAATCGATGAGCGCACCAGCGCCGCCCGCAGCCGCGCCGGGAATGCATCCGGGATCACTGAGGTTGATGCATCTACCGGGTGGTTCATTAACCGCCTGGAAAGCGGTGACCCAGCCGTTCTGCGCGAGGTCATTGTAATATTTGCCGAATCCGGCGCGGATGACTGTGGCTCCGCTTCTTCCCGGAGAATAGGCAATGCCCAAACGCGGAGCGAGGGCGGCACGATAGTCATGAGGCGCGGCGTCACTGAGGGGAATGCGCAAAGACTCGAGAGTGAGCAGGGCGGGATTCTGCAGTTGCGAGCGGCCCGACGCATGGAAAAGGCCAAGCGTGGTGTCGTACCGCAAGCCATAATTGACGGTGAGGTGCGAATGGGCGCGCCAGGAATCCTGGGCATAAAAGCCGAGGCGCTGCACGTTCTGAGAAAAGCTGCCGTTGCTCGCGGGCGTGTCCACGCAAGTCGCGCCTGGCGTCGCAGCGGCGCCGCAGTTGAGGTCGATCAAGAACTGTTGAGGATCGTCAAGATAGTCGCTGGGGTTCATGGGGAAGACGGTGAGATTCTCCGCCGTCCCCGCCAGCGCGCCGCTCATCACCGGCTCATGGATCAGGTCCACTCCGAAACGCGGCGCGTGGCGGCTGGAAACATGGCTCACGTCGTACCGGAACTGGTACTTCTCCTGATCGCGCAGCATCGGGAAGGCGGTGATGGGTGTTACGAATTGGTTGTCGCCGAAGGTCTCAAATCCGGAGATGGTGCTGGAGGTCGAGCTGAACGGGAATGCCAAGGCGAAGCCCAGGTTTGCGTTGCGCGTCTCGGTATGGTGAAGGAGGCCGGCGCCGAGGGTGAGCGATCCCAGCCAAGTTGAGCTGAAGGAAAACTGATTGCCCAGGGCGAAACTCCAATAGCGTGAGACTGAGGTGGCGCCCGTCGATGGCAGCGTGGCCTGCTGCACCAGATCGTTCCCGGTCTTGTAGTTGTCAGTCGCGGCCCGCAGGAACCATTGCGAGCGAGGCGACTCCGCCCAGTCGAGCCGAGTCGTACCCATATAATCGCGGAAGGGAACGCGCACATAAGGCGGCACGGCGATCGAGGTGACTCCGGGAATCAATCCCTCTGCCGCCAGTGAAGCCAGAGCGTCGAATTGGGTGATGCTGGCGGGACTGTAGGCGACGCTGGCGTCTTCGTGGACAGCTTCGAGGGAGGAGAAGAACCAGACCTTCTGTTTTCGGATCGGCCCGCCCAACGCGCCGATGTAGTTCTGGCGCGAGAAGGGCTGCTTGGGGTTAGGGGGGGGATTGTCAATCGGAAAACGCGCATTCAAGCTTGCCGCTCGTTCATAAAACGCTCCATCTCCGTGCCATTGATCGGTGCCGCGCTTGGTGGCGATCACCACGGAGCCTGCCGTGGTGCGGCCAGTATCCGCATCTTCCTGCGAGGTACGGACGGCAAATTCCTGGATGGTGTCAGGCGAAAAATTCTGGAGAAAGCCGCCGATGTAATCATCGGAATTGTCAACGCCATCAACGGAGAGTTGAACGTTGAGGCCGGAGCTGCCACCGAATGAAACCGCGGTTATGCGCGCCTTGGTAGGGTCGGACGGCTCCACGGGTTCGGTGCCGGGAACGAGGTAGGCGATATTGGCGAAGCTGCGATGAGCCAGGGGAATGTCGCCGAGATCCTGAGCCGAGACCGCGCCCTGATGTGCAGTCCCTGTGACATCGAGCGGCTGGGTCGTAATGGAAGAGGCTTGGCTCTTCACCTCCACGCTCTGGGCCAAACTCGCCAAGCGCATTGTGACCGTTATGTCCTGTACAGAGCTGACAACGACGGCCACCTCGGCTCGGGCTTCCGCAAAGCCCGGAGCATCGACGATCACCTGATAGTTGCCCGGGGGAAGTCCATCCAGGCGAAATTCTCCGAGCGGTCCGGCCGTGGCCTGGCGCTCGAGCCGAGAGCCCTCCTCACGAGCCACGATTGCAGCCCCCGGGACGCGCCCGCCCGTCGATTCTTGAACGACGCCGACCATGGCCCCTCGCGGATCTTGCGCCTGCGACGCGGGGGGCGGTAGCGCCAGGGCCAACAACAAGAAAAGGGCGCGGCAGACGTATGCACGAGTGCTTAGCCGCTCCGGCGCACAAGGATACAGGACTGTGGGTGACACCGCACCATTCTAGCGGGTTTCGATCCGCAAGCCAATTTTTCTCAGGCGGATGTAATATTGAAGTAGCGGGGCGTTCCAGATCGACAGCACGGGCTGGTGGCCATCCCTTAGATCAGGGTGAGCGTAGCGGACACGACGGGAAGCTGGACCTTATGATGCATGTGGAGTGGAGGTGCAGGCATATGAATAGACGGCTAAATGAACTTGTCCAACACGGCTTCGATGATCGGGTAACGACAGGGCTGGCGCCGCAGGGGAGGGGAGGAGTATATGAGGTGTCGGTCCTCATGTTGGGCTTGGGCCTCCTTGTCGCGTGCAGCCTTTGCGGCGCGACAGAGCCGCAGGAAAAGGCATGGAACATCCTGGCCGGCGGCGTCGCGGAGAAGAACGCCATAAAGCGCGCCGACGCTGTTGAAGCCCTGGGACTGGTGCCGCGCGATGCCCGGGCACGGACGATGGCTGAAAAAGCCCTGGGTGACGACAACCCTCGCGTGCGAGCCGCCGCTGCCCTAGCGCTTGGGGACATGCGCTCCTCGCGCTCGATCCCAAAACTGACCGAGGCGCTCTCAGACAAGGACCCTGTCGTCGTGCTCTCGGCCGCCCATTCGCTCCTGCTCCTGCACGACCACAGGGCCTATGACGTTTACTATGCCGTGCTGACCGGCCAGCGCAAAGCCGGACGCGGCTTGATTGCCCAGCAACGCGCAAAATTGGACGATCCGAAGAAGCTGGCCGTATTCGGGGTTGAAACGGGCCTGGGCTTCGTGCCCTTCGGGGGAATCGGCGTATCCGCCTACAAGCTGATCAGCAAGAATGGCTCCGACGAAATACGCGCTGCGGCGGCGGAGGTGCTAGCCAAAGATCCTGATCCCGAGTCGCGTAGCGCGCTCATCGACGCTGTCTCCGATCACAGTTATCTCGTCAGAATCGCGGGCCTGAAGGCCATTGCCACGCGCGGCGATCCGAAACTTCTAAAGGCGATTGAACCCTCGATGGATGATGAAAAGGACACTGTTCGATACGTTGCCGCCGCTGCCGTGATAAACCTGGCCGATGGATTGAGGGGACCTCGGACGGTTGCCAGTCCGCCAGAGGCAGCAACTAAACCGTAATTCCTCGCTTCGCGCTCTCGAAAGTCACGTCATTCCCGCGAAAGCGGGAATCCATTGGCCTGGAGACCGACGATGGGCCCCCGCTGGCGGGGGAGTGACGAGGGATTGACTTTCATCAGCCTGTGAATCTTCCTGTGATGGTTGAGAAGGATCACGATGTCACTGGCTTCGCAGTTCACTTGTTGGCGTGGAGGCCGCAGGCCCGCGCACTGGCGGATCAAAGGAAACTCGACCTTCGTCCTCCGCACGACACCTTCTTGAAGGTTTTTGTGCCGGTGTATTGCATGAGCGACACGTCCGGCAATCTGGCGGCGGCAGCCTTCAACTCGGCGCTGATCTTCTTCGCCACAATAACAACGCGCACCTTCTTCATCTTCAAAATTCCGCGAACACGCTCCTGGTACAAGAGAACTTGACCCACGGTTCTTTCGTGGCCCCGGTGCACTTTCGTTTCAATGACCGTAGGGATTCCGTTGGCATCCCGGGCAAGGATATCGACTCTTCGATTCCTACCGTCAACTCTGAATTCCACTGCGCTCTGACCCCGCTCGACGGGCCACAAGGTCATGCCGGATTCCAGCAGGCTTGGGTTCTGCGCGAGATGGTCTCGGAGATCACATTCCAAGGCAAAGTCGTTTTCTGCCTCTTCGACGGCGCTGGCTCGTGCACGATGGGAGTCTCGACGGCGGGAGGACGTGCTGCATTTTGCTAAGCAGTGCTCACCCTCCGGGACCGCATCATTGTAGCCTTCCTGCTCTTGGAGGAAGTGGTCTCCCAAATTCCACTCCTGCGGCCACACGAAGATGCGCATCGTCTGAGTGGGGTAGTGGTGCCCGGATGCTTGAATGTTGACCTTGAGATTGAATTCATCGCAGAAGCGAAGCAGTTGGTCAATCCTCTCGCGGTTCATGTGATACGGTTCCGAGACTAGATGCTCCTCACCGTCATACACCGCTGTTCCCCAATGATCGAGCCATTCCCACGCATCAAGGTCTTCTATCCAAGCACTGACTGCATCTGCGTCCGAATTCGGCCACGCATCCTTATAGTCTGGCTTACGTTCCAGCGCCCGCTGTCTCAGCCACTCAGGATATGTTTCGACTTTCAGGTGTGGCGGAATCAACAGCTCTGCTTCCTCTCCATCGCCGCAAACTCTGACCCGAGGATGATTCACAATCATGGTCAGCCTCTCCTTTCCACCAATGTCCGCTAAGAATACCACAAGTTAACGGTGAATCCATCAGGAGCCAGCACAATCGGCAGACGCAGGTGGATGGGTGGGCCACAGGTCCATACCCGCTCGGAATGACAGCCTCGAGACCTTTTCACACAGATTCCTACGGGAGAGGGCCGCCACCCACACCACTTGTTCTGAGACGGGGAGATCGCTCACTCCTCCTCTTCAGACTCCGACGCAGGCGCAGGCTCGGCCTGCAGTTTGATCACGGTAAGCCCGCCGGCGCTCAACTGACTGTTAAGTGCGGGGAGGTCTGTTGACTTAATCGCCTTCCAACGCCCCATCACTTCGTCATAATCTTTCTGGACCGCAGCCAGCGCCGCCATCTGCGTAGCGGTCGGCGCCACGTCCGCGCCACCGGCTTGGCCGTAAAGTCCTCCGACTTCACCTGCCACGCGGGAAAGCGTCGCCGCTGAAGGCCCTGGCGCAAAGCGTCCAGGCGGGCTTCCCAAGAGGGCAGACACCTTCGCGCGCAGCCCACTCACCGCATCCGCCACAGAACCCTGCGCCTGCTTTGAGAGCGCATCGAGCTGGTGGTCAAGACTGCTCAACTCGGCGCGCGCTTCGAAACTCTCGTCAATCATCGCCAAGAGACGGGATTCAACCTCATACTGCTGTCGCAAACCGGCAGCGGGCGTTAAGACGCGCGGATCCATGATCACGTTCAGAGGCACGGTCAGAATCTTGCCCTGGGCAGTCAGCCGGACGGTGTATCTCCCGGGCAACACAAGCGGTCCCGAAGGCTCGCGCGGTGTGTCGTGAGGGATGGCCGAGATCGGATAGCCGTACTCTGAAGATTGGGGCGGCGTCTCGCGCAGGTCCCACACGAAGCGGTGCATGCCCGGTGCTTTGGAGAGGATCCTGGGCATGCGAACCCAGTAAGTTGGGATCCCCAGGGTTAGCCTCAGTGTTTCGAGCGTGAACGGAGCCTTATCGTCGCTCGAGAAGCGGCGCACGGGCTTACCCGCGGCGTCCAGAATCTCGAGCGTGACGGGACCGATTACAGCCTCACCAAGAACGTAGTCGATGATCGCCCCGTCCGGGGGATTCTGCCCGGCCGGCTCATCGGGAGGCAGGGGCGTGTCCGAGTTTATGTCGCGCCGCACCCGGTAGGCGGGGGCGGGTTTGAAGAGGAAAACGGCAGAGTTCGCGGCGCCCGCCATCTGACGCAGAGGAGTAATGTCGTCCAGCGCCCACATCGAGCGGCCGTGCGTACCCACCAGGAGATCGTCCTTGTGAATCCACAGGTCACGCATCGAGGTGTGGGGGAGGTTCAGTTGCAAAGACTGCCAATGATCACCGTCGTCGAACGACACCCAGACCGCATTCTCTGTGCCCGCGAACAGCAGCCCCTTCGCCACCGGATCCTCGCGCACCGTGTCCACCGGGCCAGCATTCGGCAGGCCCGTGATGATCTTCTGCCAGGTCTTCCCGCCGTCCTGGGTGCGGTAGATGTAGGGGCGCAGATCGTCAATCCGGAAGCGGCTGACGGAGGCAAAGGCAGTCTCGTTGTCGAAGTGCGAAGCTGAGATTTGCGTTACCTTGCTCCATGGAATCAACTCCGAAGGAGTAATGTTGCTCCATTTCTTTCCGCCATCGCGGGTGATCCAGATCTGCCCGTCGTCGGTCCCGGCCCAGAGCGTATTGATGTCCTTGAACGATGGGGCAACCGCGTAAATGGCGCCCCGCACTTTGGCTGCGTACTCGTCTTTTGCGGCCAGGTCGCCCAGGCTTGCCGGGATGCCCGGATGAGGCCGGGTGAGGTCGGGGCTGATTGTCTGCCACGACTCGCCGCCGTTTCGGGTCTCAAAGAGCACGTTGGCTGCGTAGTAAAAGATGTGCGGATCGATAGGCGAGAATACAATCGGCTCGGTGCGATCGGTGCGGTATTTCTCGCCACGGATCACAATCGGCGTCACGTCCTGAACCTGTCCCGTCGTCCAGTCGAACTTCGACACTGAACTGCGGCCGGCCCCGTAGACAATGTTGAGATGCAGCGGGTCGGGCGCGACGTAACCATATTCGATAACGCCCACCGGGTGCCACTCGCGGAAGGTGATTTCACCGTCGTTGCCCCGGCTGGCGATCCCCACCGAGCCGCTCTCCTGCTGCCCTCCGTATACGCGGTAGGGAAACGCATCGTCCGCAATGACGTGAAAGAGTTGCGCCGTTGGTTGGTTGTACCAGGAACTCCAAGTCTCTCCGCCATTCACCGTCACGATCGCGCCCTGGTCGCTGACCAACAGAATCGTGTTGGGGTTGTTGGGATTAATCCACAGGTTCTGGTAGTCGTCGCCGCCGGGCGCTCCGCGAATCCCCGTCCACGTCTTGCCTCCGTCCGTCGAACGCCAGCAAACGATGCTGGCGGTGTAGACCACGTCAGGATTCTTCGGGTCCACCGCGGGAATCGCCAAATCGCCGCCGCCAATGCGCACCGAGGGACGTGAGTCGGTGGTGATTTGAGTCCAATGCTCTCCGGCGTCATCGGATCGGTAGATGTGTGTCGCGTGGGCATCGGCGAGGCTCGAGTAAAGCCGGCTGGGCTCGCTGGGCGCGATCGCGACGTAAGCCTGCACCAAGTCCTCGGGTAAGCCCCCGGCGAGTTTATTCCACGTGTTGCCTCCATCCGTGGACTTGAATATCCCGCCGCTCGCTCCGCCATACGAATTCCCGTCTTCCCAGGGTCCCTCGCGCGCGCGCCACAGGCACGCGTAAAGCACATCGGGATTCGAGGGGTCTATCTGAATGTCCGAGCCGCCCGTGTTCTCATCCTTATAGAGGACCTTCTGCCACGTCTGGCCGCCGTCTGCAG
>Ga0116217_10002235_pt1 | contig 18093 bp, 12 predicted proteins | sample Sb_taG_6_FD_89697 | JGI IMG/M metagenome (GOLD analysis project Ga0116217, IMG submission 89697) | Peat soil microbial communities from Weissenstadt, Germany - Sb_50d_4_PS metaG | ecosystem: Environmental > Terrestrial > Soil > Wetlands > Peat | place: Germany: Weissenstadt | collected 2010-09-21 | reverse complement strand
TTCCAACTTCGGGACGTTCCTTCTTTACATGCTAAGTTGCGTAACGTGCATCTTTTGCTACAAAGGACACCCGAACTACAGCTTCGTGAGGCACACGCTGATCCCGTATTTCGGGATAGCCGCAAACCTGATTTGCATGGGAGCTTACATCGTGCTGCCGTTCATGGGGTATGGCACGAAGATGGAGCCGTTCTTGGCGTTAGGGATTGCAGCCGTCTGGGCCATTTATGGAGGGATTTACTTCCTGCGGTCCAGCAAGGCCTCGGGGCGCACAACGCTGGTCACCAGTCGCACGTAATGGTGTAGTATGAACTTAGCTCAGTTAGCCAAGAAACTCGGACAGGTCCGCCTCGGCGGACCTGTCCGAATTTCTGTTTCAGATGTGAATGAAATTCTTGGGGAACCCGCGAGAAACGCTCCGCAGAGCGGTTCCTCCTGGGTCGCCTCCGCGAGAAGATCCGCCTCCGCCCATATGCTTGACCTCGAATTCGTGGAACGCACCGACGTCGGGCGGGTCCGCGACCACAACGAAGACTATTTAGGTTACGCGTCGCCGGCGACTCCCGCGCAGGTGCGCACGCACGGGTGGTTGTTTGTGCTGGCGGACGGAGTGGGCGGCCAGGAAAAAGGGGAAGTTGCGTCAAAAACCGCTGTCGAAAGCATGGTCGCCGGATTCCACGACGCCAAGGATGGAGAATCGCATTCCGCCGTGCTGCAACGGCTCGTTCAGCAGGCGAACACTCGCGTGTTTGAGGCCGCCGTGACCGGTGGCCGGGCTTCGGCCGGCATGGCGACCACCATCGTTGCTTGCGCCTTGCGGTACGACCGGGTGTCCGTAGCGCACGTTGGCGATTCGCGTTGCTATCTGATTCGCAATGGCAAGGCCGCCCAGGTCACGCGCGACCACACCATTGCCAGCGAGCAAGTCCGCCTCGGCATCGTCACAGCTCAAGAAGCTGCCGAGGGAGAGACGAGCCATATCCTCAGCCGCTCGCTCGGAACCGAATTAATCGCGAATATCGATACCAACGACCATCAGATCTTTGCCGGGGATGTTCTCCTGCTATGTTCGGACGGTCTGCACGGGATGGTGGATGCCTCGGAAATGGCTGCGATCTGCGGCCAGGGCCAGGATTTGCATCTCGCAGCGGAGAAATTGGTTGCTCTTGCCAACGACCGGGGCGGCGGCGATAATATCAGCGTTCAGTTGATCCGAATCCGGGGCGTCGAGCGAATGGGGATGTATCGCGGACGGCCCTACAAACTGTACTGATACAGGTTCGCTGCTTTCTCTGCGTTTGCCGCCGACCTGCCTTCCCAATGAGCGAATTCCATCCCGGCGATCAGCTCGATCATTACCGCATCGATGGCCTGGTCGCCCGAAGCGGCATGGCCTCCATTTTCCGCGGCACGGATGTGCGCGACGGGCGGGCGGTCGCGATCAAGGTTCCTCATCCGGAAATGGAAGCCGACCCGGTCTTATTCGACCGGTTCAAGCGCGAAGAAGATATTGGCAAAAAGCTCGATCATCCCGGCGTCGTTCGCGTATTCGACGACGAGGAGCGCAGCCGGCGTTACATGGTTCTGGAATGGGTGGACGGCCGCCTGTTGCGACAAGTCCTGAACGAACAGAAGAAATTTCCTCCCGAGCGCGCCATCCGGATCACTCTCGCTTTGTGCGATGCCCTGGGCTACATTCACAGCCAGGGGGTCGTCCACCGCGACCTGAAACCCGAAAACATCATGGTCGGCCCGAACGATCAAGTGAAGCTCATCGATTTCGGCATCGCGGCGAACGCCGGATCGCGCCGCCTGACCTTTGCCAAGCTGACCGAGGCTATGGGAACGCCGGATTATATTTCTCCCGAGCAAGTGAAGGGAAAGCGGGGCGATGCCAGGAGCGACGTCTATTCCCTGGGCATCATGTTTTACGAAATGCTGACCGGCAAGGTGCCCTTCACCGGGCCCAATCCATTCGTTATCATGAATGAACGCTTGTTGAACGATCCGATCCCGCCGCGCGAGGTCAATCCCGAAATTTCACCTCAGCTCCAGGAAATCATTTACCGCGCGCTGGAGCGCGATCCCAACAAGCGTTATCCCAACGCCCACGAATTTGCCCTCGATTTGCAGCACCCCGAAAAAGTAGGCGTGGCCGACCGGGCCGAAATGAAAAATTGGAAACAGAGACGCTCGCCCGTGGCGCGGCAAATTCTGTTCTACATTATGCTGGCCTTAATACCCGTGGTCGTCTTCGCTCTGATGCTGTTTATATCGCGCCTGAAATAGCATCTCTTCCCCGTTGGCCCGATTCTGATGTCCCATCCCAATCCGCCGAAGGAGCAATTAGGCCATGAACGCGATGGTTGGTAGGGCACGGCATCAGCCGTGCCCTACAAGGAACCGAATGCTTTCACCCAGACGGCAAAGCCGCGGCTCACAAACATTCCGTGAGGCGAATGCCAACTGGAACGGCGAACCTGTATACTGATGAATTCATTTCAGCGGAATATCCGGGAGAGTGTTCTCGACCATGCGAATTGATGAATTCCAGCAGAGACTCCGCGAGTCCGTCCTGATCGCGGACGGAGCCATGGGCTCCTTGCTCTACGAGACCCTGGGGCCGCAGCGCTGCGTGGACGAACTGAACGCCACGCGCGCCGAAGAAGTGTTTCGCGTCCACATGGCCTATCTCGAAGCCGGCGCGCACATCATCGAAACGAATACCTTTGGCGCGAACTGGAATAAATTGAGCGCGTTTGGCCTGGAAGAGCGCGTCACGGAATTCAATCATCGCGGCGTCAAAATCGCCCGCGAGGCGCGTGAGGCCGCCCGGCACGAAGTCTTGATCGCCGGATCGATCGGGCCGCTCGGCGTCTTCCGGGATGAGCGCGAGGCGACGCCGGAACATTTCCGGGAAATCTTTCGCGAGCAGGCCGAGGCGCTTGAAGAACGCGGCGTGGATTTTTTCGTCCTGGAGACTTTCGGAAATCCCGCGGAACTTCTGGCGGGAGTCGAAGCGATTCGTTCGTTCTCGCAACTCCCCATCGTGGCGGAGATGACGTACTCCGAGGAAGGCAGCTCCTTCAGCGGCGCCCGGCCGAAAGATGCCTGGGCGCTCTTGCACGAGCGAGGCGTGCAGGTGATCGGCGCGAACTGCTCCGTGGGCCCGCAGGATCATTTGCGCATTCTGCAGGACCTTGCCGCGGTGGCCGGTCCGTTTCCGACGAGCGCGATGCCGAACGTGGGATTTCCGCAGCGTGCCGGCGACCGTGTCATCTATCCGAAATCTTCGCCGGAATATTTCGACCTGTTCGCGCGCGAAGCCGTCAAGCTGGGCGCGCGAATCCTCGGCGGGTGCTGCGGCACCGCGCCGGAACATATTCGCGCGATGGTCCAGGCCGTAAAGGGCATGCAACCGTCCACGGGCGCCCGCGCGGTGACCGTGGTGGAAGCGCCCCCCGAGGTCCGCCCCGCGGCGGCGCGGGAACCTGAAAGCACGCTGTGGCGAAAAATTCAGGCGCAGAAGTTTGTGATTTCGGTGGAAATCGATCCGCCGAAAGGAACGTCCATCGACCGCGTTCTCGAGCAGGTGCAAAACGTGATGGCGTCGAAGAAAGTGGACGCCATCGATGTCAATAGCGGGCCACTGGCGCGCGTGGGCATGGACGCGCTTTCGCTTTCCGGCGCGCTCGAGGCGCGCGGCATCGAAACGATTCCGCACCTCACGACGCGCGACTCAAATTTGATCGGCTTGCAAGCCATGCTCCTCGGCGCGTGGGCCATTGGGGGAGTGCGCAACGTCCTCGCCATCACCGGCGATCCGCCCTCGCTCGGCAGCTACCCGGAATCGCTGGGAGTCTATGAAGTCGATGCCATCGGCCTCGTGAAAGTCATGGCGAAGCTGAATCAGGGACAGGATTGGGGCGGGAAAAATCTGGGCGGCGCGACGAATTTCACGATCGGCGTCGCGGTAAATCCTCTCGCCGAGGATCTGGACGAGGAGCTGCGCCGATTTGACTTGAAGGTGGAAGCCGGCGCGCACTTTGCCATGACGCAACCGATTTTCGATCCCGAGCATTGGGAGCGATTTCTAAAACGCATGGGCGGAAAATCTCCGATTCCCATACTGGTCGGCCTGTGGCCGCTCAGCAGCTATAAGCAAGCCCTGCGCCTGCACAACGAAGTGCCCGGCATCGTGATTCCGGAGCCGTTGTTGAAGCAGCTCGAAGCCGCGGGAGGCTCCGCGCGCGAACATGGTTTCGCCCTCGCGCGCAAATTGCTGGATTGGGCGAGAGGAGCCCGCTCTTTGGGAATCGCCGGCGCTTACCTGATTCCTCCGTTTAAACGCTACGAGGAAATCCTCGATCTGTTTTAGTAGCACAGGCTTCAGCCTGTGGGGGTTCGTCCTTGCAAGGACCAAAACCCACAGACTGAAGTCTGTGCTACTTTCAGAACTCGAAATCCAGTGAGAACTGAACCTGACGCGCGCCCATTCCTTCAATGGGTGCGCCATATCCGGCGATCGGCGTCAGGTTCGATCCAAACACGGGATTGATCTCCAGAACATTCGGATGATTGAACAGATTGAAAAATTCCGCGACCACGTCAAGGTGCCTAGACTCGCCGAACGGAAAGTATTTCAAGACGCGGAAATCCATGTTCACCATGCTGGGATTCCGGAGCGAGTTTCTCCCAAAATCGAGCGGCCTGGCCGAGAGCGGAAACGCGTGGGTTTGATTGGAATCGAGGCCCGTCAGCGGGTTTACTGGCTGGCCGCTTCCAGTTGTGAAAATCGGGGCCACTTCGATATGGCGAAAGGTTCGAGTCAGCCAGCCCGCGCTGTCTTGCTGATCCGCGGGCTTATCTTCCTCGTCGCCGATCGGCAATTCCCAGAGGGCGTTGAAAACAAAGCGCTGCAGTTGATTCTGAAGCGACGGAGCATTTTCCTCCACCAGGAGAAAGGGATTCTGCGGCTGTTCGTTGAAGTCGGAAGCATCGTCGACCGTCCGGGAAATCGTGTAGCTCGCCGAGAATGCCAACTCGTCATTCATTCTCCGGTTCAGCGTGAAGGAAATGCCCCGGTAAGTCGAAGTCGCGGAATTTGAGAGTTGGTAAATATCGTCAAACTGCGTGTTGCCCCGCCCCGGTTGAAAGACTTCTCTGCCGATTTGTTGAGGCGTGGGATTCGCGACACCGAGGCTCGCGGCGTTCGAAGCAGTCAGAATCACCGGCGGCAAGAGGTTGATGTTGAGAGTGCGAGACAGATTCACGCCGCGAACAAACAGAAAATCGGCCCGCACGGAAAGATATTTGGCCAGTTCATGTTCCGCTCCAACGCTTGCCTGCTGGCTGTAGGGAGTGGCCATGCGCGGGTCGGCGCTGAAAATGGAAGGCGCAATCCCTGGCGCGGGAGAAACCAGTGGCCCGCCCTGCACGGCCAAAAATAGATTTGCCGCCGCGCCGCCGTCCGCCACCTGCTCGAATGCCTGAGAACCGTTCAAGTCAACGGCCTGCGCCAGATCGGCGAGGACGTACCGGTCGAAGAATATTCCGTAGCCGGCACGTAGAACCCAACGGGAAGAAGGCGTCCATGCCAGGCCGATGCGCGGGCTGAAATTATGCGTGGCTTGATTGAATTCGCCCGGGAGCCGCTCGAAATCATAGCGAACGCCAAAATCGGCCGAAAGCCGCGACGTCAGCGAATAGTGGTCTTGAACGAACGCGCCAAAACTGGTCACCGGGAGATCCACCGTCGGATTGCCAAACGCCTGGCGGAATTGGCCGGGCTGCCCGGCGAGGAAATCCTGGAGCGTGTTGAAGAGATAGACGCCGCCGAAACCATCCGCCGCCGAGGCTCGCAGCGTGACGCGATTCAGTACGGCGCCCGCTTTCCAAATATGTTTTCCCGCCGTGCGCGAGTAGGTGTAGCCCGCTTGATAATGATTTTCGCGTCGCTCGCTTAGCCCTGCGTAGGGCCGCCCGAAGTCCACGATTCCCGCGATGTCGATTTCCGGCCCAATCGACTCGGTCGGGCGAAGGACAGCGTGGCGCGTCGCGGCCTGAAAGCGCAGATCGCCCACGGCATCGGAGCCGTAAACGGTCGTGAGCGAGCCGGAGAGCGCATTGTCGGCAATGAAGCTGCTGCCCCGGCCGCTCACATCCACGAGTCCGTTCGTGTTGAACGCGTCGCCCGCATCCCGATTGTTTGTAAAGGCATAGCGCAGCATCAAGGAAGTGTTTTTTGTGAGCTGATGATCAAGCTTGCCCGCGGCTTCGGTTTCCGCTCGCGAGATGGGGAAAAAATTCGTGATGATCTGCCGTGTAGCCAGGCCGGGAAATGCGCCTGTCCCCAAAAAAGAATTGATTGTGGATGCTACGGCGGGATCGATGTCCGACCCGTTCTGGCCACGATTGTGCTCCTGCTCGACCGCCACGTAGTAAAACGTTCGATCCTTGACGACTGGGCCGCCCAATGCAAACCCGGCGCGATAGCGGCGGAAGGATGGTTTCCCCGGTTCGTCCTCGAACGGGTCGCGCGCATTGAGCGACGCATCCTGAGCAAAAATAAATGCGTCGCCATGAATCGTATTAGTTCCCGAGCGCGTGATGACATTGATCGAGCCGCCGGAAGCTCCGCCCGATTCCGCCGAGAGGCCATTCTGAACCACCTGAAACTCCTGGACGATTTCCGGCGAAAGTTCGGTGCGGCCCGATCCCGTGTACTCATCGTTGTTATCGAGCCCATCGATCGACACCGTGTTGCTGCGAGCGCGCAAACCGCCGAACGTGAAGCCGCTGCCGGCGAGCGGCGTCCCTCCCGCCACAGGAGGCGCCGGCGGGGCGCTCAATATGCCGGGCGCGAGGAGAACGAAATCCAGCGAGTTGCGGCTCTGGACAGGCAATTCCTCAATTCTCTCGCGGTCCACCGGAGACACGACGGAGGCTTGCGAGACGTCGAACGTCTGCTGCTGGGCGTTCACGCTGATTTCTTCGGAACGCGACGCGGGAACAAGAACGATATCCAGGTGCGTGGTTTGGCCGAGCGTCAAATCGAGGTCGGTACGCTGGTAGGGCGCAAAACCGGCCTGATCCACGCGCACTTCATAGGAACCAACGGCCAGCGCCTGCATGCGGAAAGCGCCCTCCGCATCCGTTTCCGTGGTGCGAGCCTGATTCGTGGAAGTATTGCGCACGACTACGGCCGCACCGGGGATTGCGGCGCTGCTGCTATCCCTCACCGTGCCCTCCAAGGCGGATGCGACTCTCGAACCCTGCGCATCAACGTCGGGCGCGCGCAAGAATATGACCATCGCAGCCGCCATTGCGATTGCAGCGGCGCGCGTGCAAAACGATAGGCTGTTTGCAATCACTCCGAGTCTCCTTATCTGCCGTATGCTGACAGCAATAGGAAATCACATTGCATGAAGTTCAAAGACGACTGCTCGAGCGCCTGCCCGCGCCGGAGGAACTGACTCTTCAATCGTCAGGGATGTGGAAGATTCGGGAGCTCTAGATGCGCAACGCGGTAGCGGGAGGACTTGCCGGGATAGGAACAACAGCAGACCAATTGGCCAGGGTAGAAGACAGTGGATGGGAGCGCGGGTAAGAAATCGCTTCAATCAGAGAGTCCGCCAAATTGATTCTCGGTACAAACCTTTTCAGCGAGTAGGCAACGCCCACGCACAAAGCGAGGACCACGAAGGTGTATTCGGTATCGTCTCCGGTCTGGAGAGTGTGGTCCCACTGGTCGAAAATCTCGGCCACATGGCAAACAAAACAGATCGCCAAGACAAGCGTGGCTGTGATGAATGAGGCTCGCGATCTCATCGTCCAAACCATACCTTCATCTCCCGCTGGAGGTCAATCGAAAGAGCGCGATTTGCTCGAATGAGTCCGGAATGTGAGAATGGAACTACGGTCGTAATGCTCTCTCCGGTAAACTACAAGGGAGACATTTGTCGCACGTATGGAAGAGTGTGGCCCGCATTCGCATGGCCTGCCCAAATCCAAGGCCACTTTGCACTGGGGAGACGTACGTTGGATCGAAGGGAAACACGAATCGCCGCGCTGAAGAATCTCCTGAAGGAGAAGATCGTCATATTGGACGGCGCCATGGGCACGATGATCCAGGCGCAGCAGTTGGACGAAGCGGCCTTTCGCGGCTCGCAATTTCTGAAGCACCCGCGCGACTTGCGCGGGAACTTCGACGTGCTGAACCTTACGCAGCCGGCCATCGTGCAGGCGATCCAGCGGCAGTACCTCGAAGCGGGCGCCGACATCATCAAGACCAACACGTTCAACTCCAACGGAATTTCCGCGCTCGATTACGGCCTCGAACATCACGTTTCGGAACTCAACGTCGCGGGCGCGAAAATCGCGCGCGCGGTGGCCGACGAGTACGAAGCCGCGCATCCCGGGCAGTACCGGCTCGTCGCGGGATCGATGGGGCCGACCAACCGCACCGCGTCGATGTCGCAGGACGTAAATAGCCCCGCCTCGCGCGGCGTCACTTTCGACAAATTGCGCGACGTGTATTGCGAGCAGGCGCGCGGACTCGTTGAAGGCGGCGCCGATATCCTGCTGCTTGAAACGATCTTTGACACGCTGAACGCCAAAGCCGCGCTCTTCGCGATCGAGGAATATTTCGACGCCTCGAAGCAGCGCGTCCCAATCATGGTTTCCGTCACCATCACCGACCAGAGCGGACGCACGCTTTCCGGGCAGACGGTCGAAGCGTTTTGGATTTCGGTTTCGCACATGGACCTGCTGAGCGTGGGCATCAACTGCGCCCTCGGCGCGAAGCAGATGCGCCCGTACATTGAGGAGCTTTCGCACCTCGCGCCGGTCCACATCAGTTGCCACCCCAACGCGGGGCTTCCCAACGCGTTCGGCGGATTCGATGAGACGCCGGAATCGATGTCCGCCGATTTGCGTGATTTTGCGTCGAACGGCTGGCTGAACATCGCTGGCGGCTGCTGCGGATCGACGCCGGCGCATATCAAAGCGATCGCCGAAGCCGTGCGCGGAATCCAGCCGCACGTTCTCTCGAAGCCGGAGCGTTACACGCGGTTCAGCGGCCTCGAGCCGCTGGTGCTTCGGCCGGATTCGCGCTTCATCAACATCGGCGAGCGCACCAACGTCACCGGCTCGCCCAGATTTTCCAAGCTGATCCTCGCCGGCGAACTCGAAGCGGCGCTCTCGGTGGCGCGGCAGCAAGTCGAAAACGGCGCGCAGATCATCGACATCAACATGGACGAAGCCATGCTCGATTCCGAGCAGGCCATGGCCACGTTCCTGCATCACATCGCGGCCGAGCCCGACATCGCCCGCGTGCCGATCATGATCGACAGCTCGAACTGGAAAATCATCGAGGCCGGCCTGAAATGCATTCAGGGCCGGGGCATCGTGAATTCCATCAGCTTGAAGGAGGGCGAAGAAGCCTTCCGCCAGCGCGCGCGGCTCGTGCGGCGATACGGCGCGGCCATGGTGGTGATGGCGTTCGATGAAAAAGGCCAGGCGGATTCGCTCGCGCGCAAGATGGAAGTGTGCACGAGAGCGTACCGGATTCTCACGGAAGAGGCCGGCGTCGCTCCCGAAGATATTATTTTCGATCCGAACATTCTGACGGTGGCGACGGGCATCGAAGAGCACAACAATTACGCTGTCGATTTCATCGAAGCCACGCGGCAGATCAAGGCCAAGCTCCCTTATGCGAAGGTAAGCGGCGGCGTCAGCAACATTTCGTTTTCCTTTCGCGGCCAGAACGTGGTGCGCGAAGCGATGCACTCCGCGTTTTTGTACCGTGCGATTCAGGCGGGCCTCGACATGGCCATCGTGAACGCGGGCCAGCTCGCGGTCTACGAAGAAATCCCGAGGGACCTGCTGAATCTCGTCGAGGATGTATTGTTGAACCGGCGTCCCGACGCCACTGAACGTTTGCTGGCGTTCACGGAAAACGTAAAGGCAAAAGAAAAAGGGCAGGTGGAAGAAGACTCCTGGCGGAAGGGCACCTTGGAGGAGCGCCTCACGCATGCGCTCGTCAAGGGCATTGCGGATTACATCGAGGAAGACACCGAAGAGGCCCGGCAAAAATTCGGCAAGCCTCTCGCAGTGATCGAAGGTCCCCTCATGAACGCGATGAATGTCGTCGGGGACCTCTTCGGATCGGGGCGCATGTTTCTGCCGCAGGTGGTTAAGAGCGCGCGCGTGATGAAAAAAGCGGTCGCGTACTTACAGCCATATCTCGAAGCGGAAAAACAGGCGGGCGGCGTGTCCGTCAAGGGCCGCATCGTCATGGCCACGGTGAAGGGCGATGTTCACGACATCGGCAAAAATATCGTGGGCGTCGTGCTGGGTTGCAACAACTACGAAGTGATCGACCTCGGCGTGATGGTGCCGGCCGAGAAGATCCTGAAAACCGCGCGCGAGACGGGCGCGCATTTGATCGGGCTGAGCGGCCTCATCACGCCTTCTCTTGAGGAGATGACGCACGTCGCGAAGGAAATGGAGCGCGAAGGGTTCACTGTCCCGCTGCTGATCGGCGGCGCCACGACGAGCCGCACGCACACGGCGGTGAAAATCGCGCCCTCGTACCGACAGCCGGTCATCCACGTGCAAGACGCATCGCGCGCCGTCGGCGTTGTCGGAAGTTTGCTCAGCGCCGAGATGAAGGACCATTTCACGGAAGAAAACAGCAAGGAACAGGAGCGCGCGCGGGAAAAACATTCGTCGCGGAAGGCGCAGCCTCTCTTGCCGTTCGCGGAAGCGCGGAATAAAAGGCCCGTTTACGATTGGTCGGCGTACGAGCCGCCGCGGCCGTCGTTCCTCGGAACGCGCGTGTACAGTCCGGTGCCTCTCGATGAAATCGTTCCCTTCATCGACTGGACGCCGTTTTTCCACGCCTGGGAGTTGCGCGGCATCTATCCAAAAATTTTCGAGCAGGAAGGCGTCGGCCCGAAAGCGAAAGAACTGTTCGATGACGGACAGAAGCTGCTCGCTTGCATCGTGCACGAAAAATTGCTTGAAGCGCGCGCCGCGATCGGATTCTTTCCCGCGAACAGCGTGCAGGACGATATCGAAGTGTATGCGGACGAATCGCGACATCTGCTCACAACGTTCCACACGCTGCGGCAGCAAATCGTGAAGGCCAACCAGGAACCCAGCTACGCCGTGGCCGATTTCGTCGCGCCTCGGGAGAGCGGCCGCATGGATTATCTCGGCCTGTTCGCGGTCACCGCGGGATTGCGCATCGAACCGCTCGTCGCAAGATTTGAAAAAGAGAATGACGACTACGACGCCCTGATGTCCAAGGCGCTCGCCGACCGCCTGGCCGAGGGCCTCGCCGAGCTCACGCACAAACGAGCGCGCATCGAATGGGGCTACGGCAAAGACGAGGAACTCAGCCACGACGATCTCGTCCGCGAACGCTATCGCGGCATCCGTCCCGCGCCCGGCTATCCCGCATTGCCCGATCACACCGAAAAACGCATGCTCTTCGATCTGCTCTGCGCGGAAAAAAACACGGGCATCACGCTGACGGAAAATTTCGCGATGTACCCGGCGGCCTCGGTGAGCGGCTTCTACTTTTCGCATCCCGAATCAAAATATTTTGCCGTCGGAAAAATCGGCCGCGACCAGGTCGAGGAGTACGCCCGCCGCAAAGGCCTCGACCTGCGCACCGTCGAGCGCTGGCTGGCCCCCAATCTCAATTACGATCCAGAAGCCGAGTAGGACGATTTGTGCTGTCTCTGCTAGGCAGCCCATGGAAAAATGCGCCGCTCCGTGCTGCGGTCGCGCAACTTTCTTCTACGATCCACTATCTAAATTTGTGGAGACGGCCGATGAAACTAACGATGATCAGTGGCGTGGTGATTTGCCTCGCGGCGGCGCCCGCGTTCGCGGCGCAACACGCGCAGAACCACACGTGGTCGGGCTTCCTCGTCAATTCCAGCTGCTACGAAGCTCTCGAGCGTAATACAGACCCGTGGGACACAAGTACCTACGTCGATCGAGACAGGGATTGGGAGATCCGTTATTGCTCTCCGAATGGAAAGACGAAGTCCTTCACTCTAGTCGATCGCGATGGATTGAGCCACAAACTAGATCCCGCCGGGAATGCAAAGGCGGCTGACGCTGTGCGCCAAACCGGTAAGAAGGCGCCGATGGAGGTCAAAGTAACCGGCGAGCAGGACAAGGACACGATTCGTGTGGATTCGATTTCGCTGGTAAAGTGACCGCCCCCGAAGCGCCAGACCTGTTGCCATGGCGTGCTGACAATTGCGAAGTGTCGAAAGTTCTGAGGAAAAATTGTCTAACAAAGCAAAGCCGGTGCGGATTTTCGCCCGCACCGGCTTTGAGGATGAGGGGGCTGGGCCCCTCGTGCTTGGGGTGATTACTTGCCCAGGGTCGGAGCCGAACCCGGCAGCGTATAGCGCAAGTTCAGGAAGATCATGTTCAAGTGGGCGTCTTCCCCGCCCGTTGTGAACGACCACGGGTTGCGCGCCAGGTAGGAATATTGCCCCATGAAGTTCAGGGCTCCATACTTGGCGTCTCTCCAGATGGTCTGGTTGAAACCGATCGTCTCCTCTCCAATGAACCGATTCTGGCCGGTTTGCCCAGTTACGCCGTAGCCGATCACCTTGGCGGGTGTCGAACCGTCCAGCGCCAAGTTCTTCCACACATACAACCCGCCGAAGTAGCCGTACAGCATCGTTTTGCCGTGGGTAAACTCAAAGCCGGAAACAGTGGATCCGGCCTTGATGGGAGAGATGGTGCCGTCCGCGCGCACGATGAGGTCGGGCGCCTGGCCGAAGATATACCGGCCGCCGCCACTGCTCCAGAAATTGTTCGTCAGGATACGGAAACCCTTGAACAATTCGAAGTTCAGGTTCACGAAACCGCCAGCGCCTGTTTTTGTGGAACTCGTATTTGTACCGGAATTGTAAATCTTGAATACGCGCTCGAGTCCCCCGAGTTCGAAGTGGAATTTGCTGACCGGATCAAACGCAAGTTTTTCGATGAAGTCCGGGGCGAGGTTGGGAGTGTTGAGAGTTGTGCCGCCTGCGTCGAGCTGGTTGCCGAGTGAGCCCGACGTCAGCGACGCCGGAAGAGTCGGGAATACGATGGTGCTGCCGCCCGCAGATCCCCCGACGTACTGTTCCGGGCTGTCCAAAGCAACTGCGAAAGCCACCTTGCTCGACGGATGGGCAACGAACCGCAACTCAGGGATGCGGCCCCAAACCAGGCCAAGCTGGTAGTTCACATCAATGTTTTGCGTGAAGAAGAGATTTCCCGGCAAGGGCGAAATTCCCGACCGGCCAGGAGTGATCAAGCTCCAGGTCTGGCCTCCCAGGACTTCCCACTTGTCCCTTTGGACATCAACCCAGTACAACCGGGAGCGCAGCGTGTTGCTGTTGCTGCTGACAGCCACGTTTCCGGGGTTGTTTCCAAGAAAGTCCGACTCCATGTAGCCGATCACGTGGGCGCCCGCGACCAATGCATCCACGCGGAACCCAATGCGCGAGTTCTGCATGCTTTCACGGAGTTCGCCCAGGTGATCGTTGAAGTTTGTGCCGCCCGTGTTGTAAGGAATCGAAGCGAAGTTGGTCCCGATCCCGCTTCCTCCTGTATGGCTGCGCCACACGCCGGTGAAATCCATGAACCCAACCGGCGTGATGTAGGCGGAGCCGATCCTCAACTGAAGCGGGGAAACCTCATCGTCCCCTTTTTGCGCTGGGCTTGCCGAGGGATTCCCCAGCGCAGCGGTTGCGCTCGATATCGGCGTCGCCGAGGAGACAGCCGTGGTTATTGCGGCAGGAGCGGCGATTGATTCCGAAGGCGTTGCGCCAAACTTTTCCTCGAGCGCTTCCATCTTCAGCTGCTGTGCCTTGAGCGCGGCGCGCTGCGACTCGAGTTCCGCCCTTTGCTCCTCAACAAGGCTGCGGAGGTCCTGCATCTCGCTCTCGATGGCCGAGGCTTCCGGCTTCACTGCCGCGGGTTTATCCGGTAGGGACGACGAACTACTCACCGCTACGGGCGTGTCTTCCTTCCCGGTTTCGCCGGCATTGCGCGCCAGAAGCGGCGATGCCGCGAGACTTATGCCTAGAAACACTGCTGCGAATACTCGCATTTCATTTCCTCCTGAAAATGAAGTCCTATGACTGTTTTTCATCCATAAACTCTGAATTGGGACTGCTGCCCGTTCCAAAAACATTCCCCATGCAAATGGAACGAGATCGCTTGCTTGTGATGGCCTCATCCCCACTGGGGAACGGCCAACCCCGACTGCCCCGCCACAGAGTGCTTAGGTGCAAGACTTCATCTCGGAAAGGCAAGATTTCTCTTTCTCAAATCGGTGTACTTCCGAGACACCTCTGGGCTCGCACGACACTATCGACGGGCCCTTAACGGCCCGTGAGAGGAATGTTAATTCTGTGTTACAACGCCAATTTGTGGTGTGATCGGCTGGATAAACGTGCCCTGCGGCATCTTTGTATGTATATGTTTTAAAATGGTTTACACGAGCTGTTGACTGGATATTCGATCCAGCATAGATTGACAGCCGAAATGGGGATCGAATGAAAACTAGGACAGCTTGGTTTGTAGCGATGTGCCTTTTTTCGTCGCCGCTCGTGGCCCAATCGCCTGCTATACCCACCATGGACCACGAGCCTCACCACCATCTCGCCCTCCATAATGATTACGTGAAAGTATTCAATGTGGAAGTTTCACCCGGAGACTCGATCGTTCTGCACAGCCACGACCAGGATACGGTTGCCATTGCCATCGGGGACCAGCTCGTGACCGTGGGCGTCCCGGGCAAGCCGGACGTCCACCAAAAAAATGCGGACGCCCAAGTCCGGCTGCAGCGGTCCGGCTACATCCACTCCACACACGTCGATGGGGACACCCCCTACCACACCGTCGCCGTCGAGCTGATGCAACCGCAGACCGACTTTCATAATGTCTGCGCGGAAATCCTCGCGGGCCAGCCGCTGAACTGCCCGGATACCGCCAAGAAGACCTCCACCGCTTACTCGAGCCAGCCGCTGCTCGAGTCCAGCGAAACTCGCGTGCAACTAGTCCGCGTGCTTCCTCATCAATCCATGAGGCTGGCCATGAAGCCGGCGGACTCCCCTTCGTCCCTTGGAGCCCCCCAGGTGATCGTAGCGCTCGATGCCGCCTCGATTTCGTCGGTGTCCCCCAAAGGACCGGAAAAGGCGTTGCAACCAGGCGACTTTGTGTGGATGGACGGCGGGCCCGGCCACGAGCGCGTGTATCAGAACCGCGGCGATAAAGAAGCGCGGTTCCTGGAAATTATTTTCCCGCCCGTTCCATGAAGAAGCTGGCGAAGGCGGCAGGAAAAGATGAAATTTGCGAAGATCGTTTTTCTCATTGCGGGCATCCAGGGTTTGCTGATTCTTTCGCCGTTGTATTTCCTGGAGAATAAAATCGGGCGGGACACTCCGCCTGCGATCACTCATCCGGAATATTTCTACGGATTTATCGGGGTGGCTCTAGCCTGGCAAGTCCTTTTTCTGGTGCTGTCGACCGATCCTATTCGATATCGCCCCATGATCCTCCCGTCCATTCTTGAAAATGTCACCTGGGGGACGGCGCTGATCGTTTTGCTCTGTCAGGGCCGGCTCGCGCTTTCCACTTTTGCCATCGGCTCGGTGGACTGGATTTTTGCTTTTTTGTTCATCGCATCTTACTTCACGACAAGGTCGAATCGCGCCGCTGTTTGATCCGCCTATCTTGAATTCCACTTCTGATTTATAATACATGGGCATTCCATAAACTCTCGTTATGGATCTATTGAGGCACAAGTGGAACAGGCTTCAGCCTGTGACTCTTCCAAGGACTAAACCTCACAGGCTGAAGCCTGTTCCACTTGAAAGGACCAAATGGACCTATCCCAATTGCACGTGTTCCTGACCGTCGCGAAAGAGCAGAGCTTCTCCCGCGCGGCGGAAAAACTCTACCGCACGCAGCCCGCGGTGAGCATCGTCATTCGCAAGCTCGAGGAATCGGTGGGCCAGCCGCTGCTGGTCCGCGGCGCGCGCCAGGTAAAACTCACCGACGCCGGCGAACTCCTGCGCGATTACGCCGAGCGCCTGCTCAACCTGCGCGACGAAATCCAAAAGGGAATGGAAGACTTGGGAAACCTGGGCCGCGGCGAACTTCGCCTGGGAGTGAACGAAAGCTCGATCCACGCGTTGCTCCCAGCCCTCGCGCGCTACAGGAAACTGTACCCCGGCGTGAAGCTGATCATGCACCGCACGCTTTCGCGCGACATCCCCCAGGAAGTCTTGAATTACCGCCTCGACCTCGGCACCGTCTCCTACGTCCCGCAGGACGCAAAGCTCGCCGCCGTCGAAATCCTGCGCGACGAGCTGACGTTCGTCGTCCCGCCGAAGCATGCCCTAGCCCGCCGCCGCTCGGTAGACATCAAGGAACTGGGCGAGGAAACTTTCATCGCCCACAACGTGGAGTCTCCGTACCGCTCGCGCGTCATCCAACTGTTCGAGAAGCATCGCGTTCCGCTGCATCGCGATATCGAAATGCCCACAATCGAAAGCATCAAGCGCTTCGTACAAATGGGCATGGGAGTGGCGATAGTTCCGCGCATGTGCGTCCGCTGGGAAGTCGAAAGAAAACTCCTGGCCGAAGTCCGCATCCGGCAGCTCAAGATGCCGCGCTCGCTGTATTTGGTATCGCGCCGCGGAGCGCGGCTTTCGCATGCGGCTGTGGGGTTGATGCGGCTGCTAAACGTTTGAGGAGGAGAAAGGCTATTTCGGAATGGCTTGGTCTATCGCCGGTTCCTCGTTTTAACAACCCGAATGCGAACTTCGGTGCTGCCGTCTTTGGTTTGAAACTCCAATTTATCCCCAGCACGGGCCTTTAGCGTGCGCTGCAGCTCAAGCGGCACTGTGATTCGCCCTCTGCTTATGATTCGCACTTGCCATTTCATAATCGCCCTCCGATGAAGTCAATCATCGTTCAAGTGGAAATGACAGTCGAGCAGTTTGTTGCTCTCCTGTAGCAAAGGCATACGCAACGCGGCGCACGGGTGCCGCATCGTTTGGTGTCGGGAGGGCGGGGTGATGTCTTTGCTAGCTGTACCCGAATTTCAAATCAAGAACCCGAAGGCCGGGCCACGCGCCTGCAAGAGCGACGGGCAATTTAAACCGGTGACCAACGACGGCTTGGTATAAGATCAGCTAATGACCTCACTAGTTGACCTGTGGCGCGGTATCCGCCATCATCCGTGGAAGACAGTTCAGTATGTATTCACAAACTTCAGTATTATTTTCACACTCGTCAGGGCAATTACTTATTTCCTACCTGCTATCAAGATCCAAGGTTGGCTCGCGCTGACTGCGGCAGTAGTCATCAGTATTGTCTTCGGGCTAAGAAAAGTTTGGAAGCCGTCACGAATCGAGATACCTGTTGCGCACTGCAATACCACCATCGAAGTCGTTTTTGACGATCTTTTCAAGCAAGAGGGAATTCGCGCAATTGCGGTCAATGAATTCTTTGACAGCAAACTTGGCAAACCAGTGTCCGACAAGAGCATTCATGGAATTTTTATTCAAAAGTGCTTTGGCGGTCACCCGGAATCATTCGATAAGCAGGTCGACGAGCAACTCGGCAACATACAAAGTGAAGAGATCGCGAAGGTCGAAGGAAAATCCAAGAGGTATCCGATTGGGTCGACTGCTCTAATTACCGTCAATCAAGATCGCTACCTGGCATTCGCATTTGCAAAGACTGATCCAAGCACATGCAAAGCCTCCTCCGACGTAAGGATTATGTGGGTGGCGTTGCATGAATTGTGGAAACGTGTACGGATTGAATCTGGCGGATACCCGGTTAATTTGCCTCTCGTTGGTAGTGGTCTATCCGGCATCGGCTTGCCGACCCGCACTCTTTTGGATCTGATTATTCTTTCAGCAATTACCGAGACAAAAGAAAAAGAGGTGACGCAGAGAATCCGGATCGTGCTCCATCGAGACCGGTTCGATGCCCTTGACCTTAGGGATGTTAAACAACACTGGAAGGAGTAGCGAATGGCTTATCGCAGTGGCA
>Ga0116217_10002234_pt1 | contig 18094 bp, 13 predicted proteins | sample Sb_taG_6_FD_89697 | JGI IMG/M metagenome (GOLD analysis project Ga0116217, IMG submission 89697) | Peat soil microbial communities from Weissenstadt, Germany - Sb_50d_4_PS metaG | ecosystem: Environmental > Terrestrial > Soil > Wetlands > Peat | place: Germany: Weissenstadt | collected 2010-09-21 | reverse complement strand
GACGCCTCCTAAGATGAGGGAAAGGGGGCAAAACGGAAACGCCGCTTCCGGCACTGGCCGGAGGCCTTTGGGGTGGGGATTTTTCGACCGGCCAAATGGGGAATTTTCAACCGGCGTTGACAGTAGGGGTACATTATGTGTCTGTTCGCGGGTGGCGTGAATTGGTCCGATGTCAACGACCTTTTCCGTGGTCGTGTACGTAAAACCTCCCCATGCAAGGCCGAACAGGCCAAGTACAATCAGGGCTATTCCAATCGTTTTATTCACAGGGGCCTCCTTTACTTTTCGAGCACCTTTTCAATTTGCCCGACTTTCTTTTGGACCTTGCCCGCGAGCTGTTCGACTTTGCCTTCGGCCACTAGGCGGGAATTGTTCGTGACCTGACCCGCCGTCTCTTTGGCTTTGCCTTTCATTTCATGAAACTTACCTTTGATCTGATCCTTCGTGCTCGGTTTCATACTTCCTCCTGCCGACGTCGGGCCTGCGGCGGCAAATCTTGCGGGGAGCCGCGCTAGCCCGAGCCTCACTACTAATCCAGCATCTTTAAGACCACTCTTGACCAAGAGTTCGAGCTAATAAACCGGACCGACGGGACATCCAGCCACCAAATACGATCACTATGCCAGGATTGAGCGGAGGCCACAGTCACCTGCGAACCAGGGGGGGCCGCCAGTGACGGTGGGCGCTACGTTCCAGGCGGGTGCCGCGCAGAAGCTATCTGGCATTCTTTCGGACGCGGCAGCCGGACAACCTGCGCCGGATGGGAAAGGCGGGATGGGCGTAGGTGGATCCGATGCTCCGTCTCTCTCGGACCATGAGTCGCCTGGCCATACAGATGGCCGACTCAACATGCGCCTGCGCCATTAGGCGCGATGTCCGTGAGGATTTTGCCCCAAGTGTTTTGGCATCTCCGACAACAAGAACTGAAGCCCCATCGCCTTCCGAACCGGTATTTGAATTGCTCCCATGATTGCAGGCCGTTAGTGCTTCGCAAGCGGAAGCCTCTGTCCGGCCAGAAGGCGGAGATGCTGCCGCAGATCGGCCGGCGAACCTTCACTTGGGCCTGCACAATGAGGTTCGGTCCTTACTTTCGAAGAAGGACGAGCACGGCGATCCTGCTGACGCTCGGGTCGACTTTTGCGTCCGCGCAGGAGGCTGCTTCCCTGGAGACAGCGATCACAAGCGATGCTCCGCCGCACGCGGCTTCGCCCGATGCCACTTCTCAAGGTTCCGTTTTAGCGGGCGCACCTTTGCCTGGCTCCGCATCGCAAGAGGAAACCACGAAAAACGCGGCAACACCTTGCTTGGATCCGACGCCGCTCCTCAAATGGCAAGATTACCACGGTCCATTTCAGAAGATCGCGGGAGCCTTCGCCCGGAAACTGGAGCTCAAATCGGTGCATCCTCCGCGGTACAAACCCGGAACTGTGCTGTGCTCTCTCGAGGTGAAAGACAAGTTCACCTTGTTCGTTCGGGATACGTTTGATCCAATCTCATTTCTTGGGGCCGCCTTCAACGCAGGTTTGGATCAGGCCTCAAACCGGGACTCCACGTTCGGACACGGCGCCGAGGGTTATGGGAAACGCTTTGGCGCGGACTTCGCCGGGCAGACAACCTGGAGGTTTTTCACGGATTTTGCCTATCCGACGATCTTCTCGGAGGACCCTCGATACTACCGCCTGATTCACGGCAGCGGCGGGCAGCGTTTCTTCCATGCAGTCGAGCACACCTTTGTGGCGCAGCGCGACAGCGGCAAGCATATGTTTAATGTTTCGCAGTGGTTGGGAACTGTGACCGCCGTCGCTCTCAACGATGCCTATCATCCGGGGAACCAACGCGGTCTCACACCCGCCTTGAGGGTAGGTGGCTATGCCCTCGCAACGGGCATGGGTTTCGACGTCCTCAGGGAATTTTGGCCGGATATCGCTCGCAAGCTCCACCTGCCCTTCCGCGACACGCGTGAGCCGCCGGCGATGGAGGTTGGCCGCTCTACTCAGTAAGCACCGCGCGCGGGGTTACCTTTGGCCCTCTGGTTGCGAGGAGGAACAACGGAACGACGCTTTCAAAGGAGCACAATAAATGTGCCTTTGTAATTCTTCTGGTGATGTGGCTGTTAGGGCTAGTCACATCGTATGCGTTCGGCGGGTTCGTTCACATCTTGCTCGTGCTTCCTTTGGTGGTGCTGGTTATCCGCCTGCTTCAAGGACACAGGATCGTTTGACGAGGATGGCTTCTTGATTGGAAAGTCTCGGCGCTTGCCGACGGCCGATGGAGAATCGGCAAGAGGAGAAAGTTATGCGTATTCGCTTCATTCGTTCGCTATTGGTTATCGGAGGAATGCTATTCCTGTCGGCGGCGTCTTTCGCGCAAGTCGGCGTGTCGGTCAACATCGCACCGCCCGAGCTGCCCGTCTATGAGCAGCCTATTTGCCCCGGCGACGGTTATATCTGGACGCCGGGCTATTGGGCTTGGGATGGTGAGTATTACTGGGTGCCGGGTACATGGGTGCTGGCTCCGCAGCCCGGGTACCTCTGGACTCCGGGGTATTGGGGTTGGGGCGGCGCCGGGTTCATCTTCAACGAAGGCTACTGGGGCCCGACCGTCGGTTTCTACGGCGGGATCGACTATGGCTTCGGATACTTCGGTCATGGTTATGAAGGCGGCCGCTGGCAGAACGGGCACTTCTTCTACAACACGGCGGTGAATCGCGTGGACGCCAACAGGATTCACAACGTTTACAACTCAAGGGTGAATGAGACGGCGAATCGCGTAAGCTTCAACGGCGGCAACGGTGGGATCAACGAGCGCGCCACGTCTCAAGAAGAGGCTGCTGCGCGCGGTAAACATATTGGACCTGTCGCCACTCAAACTCAACATGAGTGGGCTGCCCACAATAACCCTCAGCAGCGGGTTTCCGCGAACCGCGGCGCGCCCCCAGTTGCCGCGACTGCCCGCCCCAACCTCGCAGCCCATCCCAAGGAGCTGCCGCCCGTTAGAGCCTCCGCTCCCAATACGGGGAATCCGAAGCTGGACCAGAAATATCAGAAGCAGCAGGAAAGCGTAATCGCGAAGCAGAACCAGCAGCGGCAGCAACTCCAGCAGAAGCAGGACCAGGAACATCAGCAGCTGGCGAGACAGAACGCTCCGCCAGCGAAAACGCAGCAACTGGAGCAGCAGCACCAGCAACAGACACAGCAGTTGCACACCCAGCAGACACAGCAGATGCAACATGTGCAGCCGAGGCAGCAGCCAGCCGGCGGCGGAGGCTCTCGTGGCGGCGGGCGGCGATAGAGACTGACGGCTCTCTGCGCTACGCCACCTGGGAGGAGTTCAACGCGCATCTGCTCATCCAGTGCCAGAAGCGGCGCGAGCGCAAACTGCGGGGACACCAGCAGACCATCGGCGAGCGTTTCGAGAACGACCGGGAGCGGCTGCTGCCCCTACCGGCAGCACCGTACGAAGCCTGCGACAAGCGGTCCACTCGGGCGACGTCGATGTCGTTGGTACGCTATCGCACCAACGATTACTCGGTGCCGGTGTGTTGGGGACACCGCGAAGTTCTGGTGAAAGGGTTCGTGCATGAAGTCATGATCTGCGCGGGGAGCGAGGTGATCGCGCGCCATCCACGGAGCTATGAACGGGAAGACATGATCTTTAATCCGCTGCACTCTCTGGCGCTGCTGGAACAGAAGCCGAACGCTCTGGACCAGGCCGCGCCGCTGGCGGGATGGATTCTACCGGAAGGATTCGGCGAACTGTACCGTTTGATGGAAGTGCGCCTGGGCAAGAAGGGCAAGCGCGAGTTCGTACAAGTCCTTCGGCTGCTGGAGACGTTCGCGCTCGCGGAAGTAGAGCGGGCCATCGACGACGCCCTGCGGATGGGACGATTTCGTTTGATGCTGTCAAGCACTTGCTGCTGTGCCGGATCGAGCGGCGGCCGGCACGGCTACGACCGCGGCGTCGCTGGCGCACCAGCTGATCGAGGCCAAGGATGAGCGGCGCCTGATGCGCTTTCAGAAAATGCTTTCCAGTTTTGAGCTTCTGATCATCGACGAACTGGGCTTCGTGCCGCCGTCTAAGACCGGAGCCGAACTGCTGTTCAAGGTCTTCAGCCGGCGCTACGAACACAGCGCCACGCTGGTCACCAGTAACCGGCCGTTCAACGAATGGACCGAAGCGTTCGGCTCCGAGCGCCTCACGGGAGCCTTGCTGGACCGGCTCACCCATCACGTCCACATCCTGGAGATGAACGGGGAAAGCTACCGGCTCAAGGACAGCAAGCGGCGGCGTCTTGGAAAGCCACGTTCCTAGCCACCCCGGCCCGTCTACGGCGACGATTTGCAGGGCCGGCTTCCGCTCCAGCCTAAACGCGTCGCCCTACGGGGCGTCGCAGGCCTACGCTCCAGCCGACCCCGCAAATCCCTCAAAGCAAAGCTCCCACTACCCGTGAACTAGTCTATTTTCTCTCCGCCCCAGCGGTCTATTTTTACTCCGCCCTTGACATTCCGTATCCTTTATGTATTCGTCCTGCTGGAACTGGGTCGGCGACGAATCCTGCACATCAACGCCACCGATCACCCCCGTGGGGAATGGACCCTGCAGCAATTGCGGGAAGCATTGCCCGGTGATCATCCGTTCCGCTTCCTCCTTCACGATCGGGACAGCATCTTCTCCGAGGAATTGGATCAAGCCGTTGCCGCCATGGGCGAGCGCGTGCTGCGAACGCCGCCGCAAGCGCCCACGGTCCAATGCTGCCTGCGAACGGCTAGTCGGAACGATCCGCCGGGAGTGCCTGGATTTCCTCATCCCGCTGGGCCAGCGGAATCTGAAGCACATTCTCCATTGCTGGGTGCGCTACTACAATCACAGCCGCGTTCACATGAGCCTGGGACCGGGTATCCCGGCCCCACTTCATCCCTCGCCGCCCCCATCGGAGCATCGACACCGGCTTCCCAGAGGCCATCGAGTGCGCTGCAAAGCTGCGCTGGGCGGACTGCATCACGAATACTGGTCGGAAAAGGTCGCCGCATGAGCGACACAGTTATTTGCGCACGACAAGAAGAAGAACGCCATCATGGCCTCCTTCAAGGCCCAGGCCCGCGCTGTTTCAGGTTGCTGTCGCGCAGAGCGGCAAACTGCTTCCGGTCGTCGGGTTCCATCCGGGCGGGATGCCGCGCCAATCGTAACGAGTGCCCGTGAGACGGTCGTCTCCGGCGGTTTTTAACTGCCTATTCTCACGACGACGGATCAGATCGACGGCTTCCGACAGATGCTTGGCGATGTGAAATTTGTCGAAGGGGTCTTGCGGTCAGCATCAGGAAGGTACTTACGGGTCGAGTTGATGTAGGGATCCCACATGTCCATCGCTACTCCGCGAACCGCTGATCGCTGCTCCTCCGATAGGCTTCGCCAGAATCCGTCCAGACTTTGCTCGGTCCGGTGTTCGGCTACCAATAACACCCGGCCTCGATCCAGATCATTGACCAAGGTGAAGTTAGTGTGTCCTTTGGTAAACGACTTCTCATCGACACCCAAACGCTCGATGGGCTCGGCTTGGCGATCCTACGGCATGCGGGCGATTGCGATGGAGTTGGTGCACGGAGCAACCCTTTCCGGTCCGCTCCCTTTGGACATTGCCATCGATTACGCGCAGCAAATGGCCGAATCGCTCTCGGGCTGGCCGCCGCTTTTCTCCGATTTGCAGCGGCCATTCCCGGAGCGTTACCTGCGCAAAAGTTCACAGCAGGTTAGAGGCCGCTCTTGCGGCATCCTCGGGTCAGCATTTTCCAGGTTTTCCCAGACTAGTTCGACGGCTAGACACTGAAACGGCTTTCTTGTTGACTCTTCTTCACGGCGATTCCTTAGCGTGACCATATTCGGCCACGTGACCGGATATCGTTACTCTCCGCAACATACTCTATAGCGCGGTCCCGCCCGTTTGGGCTTTCGGCCCGAAATCGCGTCGCTTTCAATTCGCGCATAGCACACAGCTTGTCGTAAAACATGGCTCTCAAGGACGATCCACGCCGGGGGCCGATTTCGGTTGATTGCCGGAATCTCTGTTGAGGTAGCGCCGATCAGCGGGGCGCACTTCGACCTTGCGGGCGTAGTCGGTCGAATAAGGCTTGGGGGCCTTGCCGCAACAGCCCCGCCGTCGTGCACGGCAATGGCTCGCTGACATCGGCTACTGCGCGACTCGCGCCGCGACTGGCGATGTGCGCTTCCACCAAACCCACCAAGATCAATGAATTGTGGCGGGGGGCGGCCCGGTCATCCCCAGTTTTCGTATGTGAGCCTTGACATCATCAGGCACGGTGACCTGCTTCACCCTGAACCTCCTCGGGGGTGAAAGCCGCTCGGGGAGGCATCCGATCAGACCATTGAGATTATCCCGTATCCGCTGGGTTTCGGGGCTATCATCGTAAATCATCCTGTTGGCGTCCTCTACTCCAAACCAGTCCCCAGGATCAACCATTTGGAATCTGTCGTCAGAATCTGATGTTTGATCAAGCCCGCTTGTGTCGATTGTTGTCACATTGGCATCCATAGCCTTTACATCTTCGAGCAGCCACCAAAAGCAATGACAGAACTCATGAACCATGACGCGCCGAAGGATTCCTTCATCCTCAAGCGTGGCTGTCTGGGCTGGAAGAGTGCATCCGAACACCGTATTCCCGTTGACGATCAGTGGACCAGCACACCCGTCGTAGCAGCGATCTTGGTCGTACCACAACTCCGGGACGACCTCGACCGGCGGCATGGAAGAGACTGCGGCAGCGGCCCCGATCTGGTCTCGAAGCCTAGCTATTCGCTCGAGTCCATCGAGGAAACGCGACTCAAGAGAGAGCGGTATTTGCGACCAAGCCAGCTTGCCCATCTTTAGCCAGACCTCGGGGCAGCGTTTAGAGTAGAGCCGACTATTCATCGCCCCGCCGCACCGTCGCGCTGGCCGCGGTCATCCGTCCCCGGCGGCGGGTCACTTTATGGTGAAGGCGCCCTTCTCTCCGCCCCGGTGGGCAGCATGACAACCGCCGCAGGTTGCCGTGATGTTCTTGCCTTCCGCGGCAGCCTTGTCGAAATCACCTGCATTGATGGCTTTGCCCGCCGCCGCTGCGGCCATATGGGCCTGTTTCGCGAACGCCACGGCGTCCGAGGCACCCTTCTTCGACCAGAATGACTCGACTTGCTTGAATACGGATTCGAGCGTGATGGCTTCGGCGGCCGCACCGGCATCCTTTGCAGCGATGCCCTTCGTCAGACTGCCGTTACTGGCAACGACTTGCTTCATCCAACCCTGATAATCCGAATCGCTTTGTGCCAGCAAGGCAAAAAACGCGACACTGGCCGTCATCGAACACAGGACTTTGATAATTTGCATGAACCACCTCCAAGAGTCTCGGTCGATTGATGCCGTTCGCTTGTGCTTTGTTTCTCTTTTTCCTCGAACGCGGGGAAAGGCAGGCTTGGCAGCGCGCGGCAGGAGTCGTCTTAACGATTACTCCGGTCGCCCGAGACCTGGTCCCAGAAACGCGCTGGCGGAGAGGAGTAGGATGCAAGAAGGCTCGGCGCTTGAACCAACGGGGAGGGCGTCAGAGAGTCTCAGTGAATGTGCGTCGCCCGTATCTGATCTGCCATCCGCTGGCGGTCAGTCCTGTATTCCTTTGCATCTGCACACCATCAGCCTTCCCATCGCGGAGCAAATTGGAGCAGGTTTGGCCCGTAGCGGAGTTTGGCTCGCCCGTTGTTGGACTATCGGCCAGTTCAACGACGGTCCGCCCGCAGCGCACCGTTGGAACCGGGCACGCCCGGGTGGCTTCGGAAATGGTTCGAGGCCGATCGCCAGCGTGATGAGTTCTTCGGAAACCGTTCCTCGGGTTCCCGTCCTCCTGCGGCAAGACGGTGACGCCATGGCGTTATCGATCAGTTTGATCCGGCCCACATTACTGGTTCCTGGAGTTCCTAGAATCTGCTGGAAGAGTTTCCTTCGATGTCATGCCTATCTTCTCTATGGAACATCGACTCGGAACATCGTGGGTGACCTGCTGGCTGGCGACGCCGCCGGGCTGGCCTATCCTCAAAGAGGGGAACGGATTCGGCCGGCAGTCGAATCCGGATTACTTGCGGCTAGAAGCATCCTTGCGGCCAACGGTTCGTACGAGAGGCAACGCTCCAAGGTTATGCAGCCCTGCTCACCAACCCGATCATGGGCCATGCATGCCAGCGCTATCTTCCTTCGCAATGCATCAGCTTTATGGGCCGAGTCTTCTGGACACGCGCTGGCTCGTGCGCGAAGTGGTCCTAAAGGAATGGTTCCTCAATGTTTAAGGTTCGGCAAACTCTGAAGCTGGTGCTCGCTCCGCTCTTCGATCACCCATCTGCTACGTCACTTCTACGGGATGGCGACAGACGAGGCTCAGCGGCCAGCGGTACCAGGGATGCATCGTATGGGTCCTTAAAACCCGTTTCCAGCAGATAACTGGAATCGTGCGGGTGGCTCCGTGGAGACAAACACTCCGTCAAAGGATATTCGGCGATGACCGTTTCTCTATCCCGGCAGAGCGGACAGGTCGCGACTGTAACGTTTCGTTCCCTCAGCCAGTAACCCCTGGCTTTTGAGTCGCGAAGGGTCGCCATCGTCTGCTCAACATTTTCATGCTCAATCCACTCACTTAGCACCTCTGTTCCGTCCTCATGAATCACTTTGATCTGGTATTCATTACCGTGGTTGTGCTCCATGGGTGTCTCCTTTTCTGCGATCGCGTTCTGCGGTCGCGACTACGAAAGAATACCCGCTCGACAAGGGTTCGCCGCGCGGGGCCTTTAGGTGACCATTTCCTTTCGTGCACGAGCTATGCCAAAGTTTCCTAGATGAGGTATGCCAAACCATCCTAGCTGTCAAACGCGAGTTGCCAGGCGAAATAGGAGAGTGCGTGCTTCCACCCAGCGGCCAGCGGTCGCAGTGCTGTCTCGCCCACCGATTCGCGAAAGCGCAACGGCCGAAGTCTCGCTCTTGGAGGTTGGCGCCTTCAATCTGCCGTGTCAGCAACCCGCGACTGAAATCATGCCGGAGAGCACGAAGTAACCGTGGTGTTAGGCGAACCGTTCCCACCGTCCAACCATTGCGGTCACCACCCACGATTTCTAGGGGCTCGTCAAGCGCAGCACGCCAGCAGTAACGATAATTTCAATTACTTGCGATTGGCTCGTTCGTTACCCGATGACACCGAGGGAAAAGAATTTACCCAGCCGATGGGAAATCTGCCGGCTAAGCGTGGCCGGAACGGCCGCCAATCGCGACTCTGAATCGCGCAGCCGCTGTCTGCTGGGTCATGCGTGCAAAAGCAAAGGGCCGGGTTTCAATCAGGGGACTGGCATTACCAGACATCTGGATCAAGAGGGGGCGCCGTGGAGATGCCGCCGGTCACTAATCGGTGAGGCCTTAGTGGCGCGGCGAGGGAGGCTCTTGAGATATCGAGCGTCAACCGGACTCGCCGCAAAAGATGGGCCTTTTGCGAAGCCACGGCGTATTTAGGGTGAGTTAGCCATGGCGCGACCGTATATGGTCACGCGCTTTCTTGCGCACCGCAGGTGTGCGAGCTAAGGGCAGCACACTGTCTCCTGCACGTTAGGTTCGGGAATTGCGCGCTGAGAGCCATTATTGGGCAGCATCTGCGAAGGACACTGACATATTTGCAGACCAGGACGCTGCATGAGTATCCCACGGGCGTCTTTGAAAAAGGAACTTAACGTTTGGCACTTGGGTTGCGAACGACAAAGCGCGAAGGCCCTCTTCGTTGCGCTTGCCGTCGTGCATCAGAAACCGTCCGGCGAAGCAAACAAAGGGGAAGGCGCCAAAGGGGGGGAGCTATGCTCGGATGGACGATATTGTTCGCGTTGATGTCGCTCGTCGGGGTGGTGGCTACACTGGCCGAACGCCCAGCCCCGTTCTGTGTCAAAACAGCGAGTTTCATTTTCGCGATGCTTTTCCTCCTGAGTCTGCTGACACGTGCGGTTCGCGGCCGGGCCCATTGATGAGCTTGCGAGACTCCACGTGAAAGGCGATCCAGCCCGTGTCATTCTCGGCTTCTACTCTTCCGAGCACGTAGACGCCGAAAAGGCATCACAGATGACCGGCGCATTGGCCAGTGGAAGAGTGCACCTGTTCCCCGGGAATGGCAGGAGGAACGGCACGAAACCGCACCCCGGGGCCGAGGCGCACTACTCTGCTTTGCGTCTGGAGGGCGAATCGCTTGTTGTAGCCGAGGCTCCGCCCGGCAAGGTCCAAGCGATTGTCAAACAACTCCAGAGCGTTGGACTGCCCGCGGTCTTCGTATTGCGCGAGGATTTAGCAAACGTTACCTGCACGCCGGAGCCGGCGCCGGTGGGTTGGCGACCCCAAGACGTTGCCCGCAGGTGCGCGGAGCAGCTCGCGAAGCCCGGCCCGTCGGAGTCTTCGGAGTCTAATGGACCCCAGCCCGATCGGCCCCAGCTTGACCGGTCCAAGCGCTCGATCCTCGCGCGATTGCGGGAAAGCGAGCTTGCTCTGGAGGCCGCCAGGCGCGATCTGCTCGAAGCCGCCCGGCTCGGGCATACCATGACAGCGGCCGCGGAATGGGTGTTGGACAACGCTTATCTGATTCGGACGCAGATCGCTGAGACTCGGCGCCATCTTCCGCGCGATTATCCCAAGCTGCTTCCGGGCCTTCATGCGCGTTACACCTGCCCGGAAGTGTACGATCTCGCCGAGCATCTTGTCGCCGGAGCGGACCATGCGCTGAATGAGACCAACATCACGGAGTGCCTTCGTCAGTATCAGACGGTGGCGCCGCTGACCATCGCGGAGCTGTGGTTCTTCCCATTGCTACTACGCATGGCTTTGTTCGAATCTCTGGCGCGCTTGGCGTCTCGCGTCAGCCGGGCGCAACAGCTACGGGAAGTCGCCTATCTATGGGCGAATCGCCTGGCAGTCAGCGTGCGCCGCGGAACGGAAGATTTCGAGAAGATGCTGGCACGGCTGGAGACCGAGCCGTTTGCGCTGCAACCGTGCTTCGTCACATCCCTCGCGGAACGGCTTCAGGACCAGGAGAACGCTCTGGGGCCCGTGAGCCACTGGATCGAAGATCGCGGCAAGGTGCCGCTCACCGACCTGCTGCGAAGTGAACACTCCGAGGAAGCGTCGCAGCGCATTTCCACGGCCAACGCGTTCGGCAGCCTGCGCGTCATTGCGAGAATCGACTTCACGAAGATATTCGAGGCGGTCAGTCTGGTCGACGCCGAACTGCGCAACGATCCCTCGGGCGTGTATGCGCAGAGCGACTTTGCGACGCGCGACCAATGCCGCCGGGCGGTGGAGAGAGTCGCACTCGAGAGCGGAGTCTCCGAGCTCGATGTGGCTCGGCGGGCAACCGCGCTCGCGGCCCGCTCCGGTCCCCCGCAGTCCACACACGCACCCTACTATCTATTGGCTGACGGAATCGCGGAGCTGGAAGCTTCGGTGGGAGCTCGAGTTCCCTTTCGAATCCGTTTGATTCGAACGCTACGGCGGCGAGCGACGCCGGGGTATCTGATTGCCGTCGCGGGTCTCACGGTTTCCTTTCTGGCGGTGGCGCTCGCGCTTGCCTGGGAGGGAGGCGTACACCAGCGGACTCTGTTGGCGGTGCTCGGCGCGATGGCCCTGTTCCCGCTGGGCGAGCTATCGATCCAGATCGTGAACGCGCTGGTGATTTCCTTGCTTCCTCCCGATTTGCTCCCCAAGATGGATTTCCGGGAGGGGATTCCACAGGAGCACGCCACGTTGGTGGTGGTGCCGATGATGCTGACGAATCTGGAAGTGGTGCGCCGGGAAGTTGAAAGGCTGGAAGTGCGGTATCTTGCAAACCACGAAGAGAATCTCTTCTTCAGCCTGTTTTCCGACTTCACGGATTCCCCGGAGCCGGCAGCTTCCACCGATGCCACCTTGCTCGAAACGGCGCGCGACGGGATCAATCAACTTAACACGCGCTATTCGGGCGGGAGATTCCTCCTCTTCCATCGGCAGCGGGTCTGGTCGGAGAGCGAGCGGCGCTGGATCGGGCGGGAGAGAAAGCGCGGCAAGCTAGAAGATCTCAACACGCTGCTTGCGGGACAAGGACTGGAAGAGATCCGCGTTGCCGGCAGCTTGCCGCTCCCGATCCGCTACGTGATCACTCTGGATGCCGACACCCAGTTGCCTGTCACCTCGGCGCGGCGCTTGGTCGAGACCATCGCGCATCCTTTGAACCGCGTGGAAATCGATCCAGTAACGCGGGCGAGGAGGCGGGGCTTTACGATCGTTCAACCGCGCGTCAGCATCGCGCTGCCCGGGGCCACAGCGACCCGATTCACGCGCGTATTTGCCGACACGAGTGGAACCGATCCCTACTGCCAGTCCGTTTCCGACGCGCAGCAGGATCTGTTCGGAGAAGCGATCTTCCACGGCAAGGCGATTTACGATGTTCAGGCGTTCCGGGCAACGGTCGGCGATCGCTTTCCGGCGGAAACACTGCTCAGTCACGACCTGATTGAAGGAGCGCACGTGGGCGTAGGGCTGGCCAGCGATATTGAGCTGTTCGAGAACCTTCCGCTCAACTACGTGAGTTACTGCCAGCGACAGCATCGCTGGATTCGCGGCGATTGGCAGATCGCGCCGTGGATCTTTCCGCGTGTGCCGGCTCAAGGTGGCCGAACCGAGCGCAATCCGCTCACGCTGGTGAACCGGTGGCGGATTCTTGACAATCTGCGGCGCAGCTTGGTCCCCGTGGCCTCCTTGTTGTTGCTGCTGTTCGGCTGGCTGACATCGGCGGCACCGGGCGCATGGAGTCTGGTGGTGGGACTGGCGATCGTCATCCCTGGGTTCGCGCCGCTACTGGACAGGCTCGCGCGGCACATCCAGGGCTCCGTCCGTGGATGGCATGGCGCCGCCGATGAACTGATCCGCGCCGTGGTGATGATCGCCCTCCTGCCGCATCAGGCTTGGCTCTCGGTGGACGCCATCGTGCGCGTGGTCTATCGCCGCTTCATCAGCCGGCGCCACTTGCTCCAATGGCAAACGGCCGAGAGCGAAGGCGCTCAATCGGACCGCCACACGCGCTTCATTCTGCGCCAGATGCTCGTCATCGCCGGTCTCTCGGTGCTGCTGACGATCGTCCTGCATGCGAAACACACGTTCGCACCGACTTCGGTATTTCTCGCGTTGTGGGTCCTATCCCCGGCCCTGATGCGGTGGCTCGGCCGACCGGTTCCATTGCTCAATCGGGACCGGATCAAAATCGAGGACAAGCATTTCCTCCGCCGCCTGGCGCGCCGGACCTGGCGCTATTTCGACGATCTGGTCAACGCCGAGACGAACTGGCTGCCTCCAGATAATTCTCAACTGGCACTGCGCGTCGAGGTGGCGCAGCGAACCTCGCCGACCAACATCGGACTGTGGCTGACCTCGGCGCTCGCGGGCACGGACTTCGGTTATCTGACAGTCATCGATTTCGTGAACCGCTGCACGCAGACCATGGCTACGCTCGATCGCCTGGAACGCTATGAAGGGCATCTTCTCAACTGGTACAACACGAAGACGCTTGAGCCGCTGACCCCGCGCTACGTCTCCACGGTTGACAGCGGAAACCTTCTGGCTAGCCTGTGGGTTTTCGAGCGCGGCTGCCGGGATTTGCTCCGCACGCCGCTGCTCAGCCAGTCCTCCTTGCGCGGAATGACCGACACACTGGGGGTTCTGCGCGAAGAAACCGGGCAGGATACATCGATGGCGATGCCGGTGCAGGTGCTTCGGCGCCTGTTACGCGGCAGGGTGGAGGGACATGAGTTGATTGTCCGGCTGCGGATGGCGATCAATCCCACGCAACAACTGCAGGACACCCGCCGCTGGCAGGAATCTGGGGATGAGCGCGCATATTGGACCTCGCGCCTAGAGCGGGAACTGAATGCTTGGACCGAAATCATCGATCAGTATTTGCGGTGGATGGAAACCTTGACACAACCGCCGGATTCCTTCCTGCTCCCGCTCGGCGAAGACGTTGTGCGGTTGCGCGCCCTTGCGGTCAGCAACATTCCTTCGCTCCAGACATTGGCCAACAGTGGCGCCAACAGCCTGGCCGGCACCCCGTGGTCGGGCGTGGACGCGATTCTTAGGTGGCGAGGAAGGCTTGGTTTGCGGCCGGAGCTCGCTGCATGGATCGAGCAATTGAACACGGAGTACACGCAGGCGCGCGATCGCGCGGCGAGTGCCGTTAGCCGCCTGCAGGGTCTGGCCGCTTCCGCCGGCCGCCTTGGCGCCGGCATCAATATGCGCTTCCTGTACGATTCCAACCGCCATTTGTTCGGAATTGGATATGTAGTGGGTGATCCGGTCGATTTTTCGACCCAGTACGATCTGCTCAGTAGCGAATGCCGCCTGGCAAGCCTGGTTTCGATCGCCAAAGGGGATGTTCCGGTGGAGCATTGGTATGCGCTGGGCCGGCCGCGTGTCTCGTTGCCTGGCGGAGCTGTACTGCTTTCCTGGAGCGGCGCGATGTTCGAGTATCTGATGCCGCTCTTATTCACGCGCACTTTCGCAAATTCCCTGCTCGATCACGCCTGCCGTGAGGCGGTTCGGCAGCAGATCGTTTATGGACACGATAAGGGCGTTCCGTGGGGCATTTCCGAATGCGCTTACGGCGCGCTCGATGCGAATCAGACTTATCAGTACCGCGCCTTCGGAGTTCCCAGCCTGGCGCTCAGACCCGGCCTCGAAGACGACCTTGTCGTGGCGCCGTATGCGACTATGCTCGCGTTGCTGATCGACCCGGTTGCCGCCATCGATAACCTGAAGCGCCTGCACGATTTGGGTTTCGATGGCCCCATGGGCCTGTACGAATCGATCGACTTCAACCTTGAGAACACCAAGGATGGCGGGCGAGGAGTGGTAATTTGCGCCTACATGGCTCATCACCAGGGAATGAGCGTCGCGGCGCTTGACGACATCTTGCATCAGGACGTCATGGTGGAGCGGTTCCATGGCGATGTGCGCGTACGCGCGACGGAATCGCTGCTGTTCGAGCGCATCCCGATCGCGCGCCCGCCGGCCGAAGCGGTGGAAACGAGAAACGCGCCCATACGTTCGGCGCCGGATGAAGAGCCGGCCGACCGCCTCTGGAGGGAGGATACCGCGACGCCTCGCGTGCATCTCCAGGGAAACGGACGCTATGCGCTGATGGTGACCAACTCCGGCGGCAGCCATAGCCGCTGGAACGAATTCGACCTGACTCGATGGCGCACTGACACCACACTCGATGGCTGGGGCAGCTTTGTCTATATCCGGGACCTGCGCTCGGATTTCGTCTGGTCCGCGGCTCTTCAACCGCTGGGAGGCGCTCCCAACACGACCATGGTTCGCTTCTCCGCGGATCGTGCCGAGTTCACCCGGCGTTTCTTTGGAATTGAAACGATCATGGACGTGACCGTGGCCGCCGATGACGATGTCGAGCTACGGCGCCTGACCATCACGAATCGTTCGCTGCGGATTCGGCAACTTGAGTTCACCAGCTACCTGGAACTCGCGCTTGCGCCGCATCGCACGGATTCCTCTCATCCGGCGTTTGCCAAGATGTTCGTTGAAACCGAATGCCTGGAAGACGGAGTGCTCCTGGCGTGGCGGCGCGCTCGCGCTCCGGAAGATCCTCCGGTTTGGGCAGCGCATGTCCTAACGGGAGCGACGGGCACAGTCGAATACGAAACCGACCGTTGCCGGTTTCTGGGACGCACCAACAACGTCTCGGCTCCCGCGGCGCTACGGCGCAAACTCTCGGGTTCCGCAGGCGCCGTGCTCGATCCGATCTTCAGTTTGCGGTGCCGTGCGACACTGGATCCTCGCCAGCGGATTGAGCTCACGTTCGTAACGCTGGCGGCTGCTTCACGAGAGGCGCTCTTGACGCTGATCGCGAAGTATCAGCGTCCGGAATCGGTGGCACCGGCGTTCGAGCTGGCCTGGGCGCGCGCTCAACTCCAGTTCCGCTATCTGGGCATCGGGCCGGCCGCCGCGCACCGTTTCCAGGAACTTGCCAGTCACTTGCTTTATCCCAACGCCCGCATGCGTCCGCAAGGAGACAAGTTGACGCGCAACCGGCTGGGGCAATCGGGTTTGTGGGAGTACGGGATCTCTGGCGATCTTCCGATGCTCGCCGTCACAGTGAGCGATGCTCGCCACCTTCCCCTGGTTCGCGAACTACTGATGGCTCAGACCTACTGGCGATGGCGCGGCTTCCGGGCGGACCTGATCATTCTGGATCAGGAAGGCGCCAGTTACGATCTCCCTCTGCGGCATCAACTGTTGCGCCAGATCGAAGCGCATTCATCCGAGACTGGAATAGACCGGCCGGGCGGCGTGTTCCTGCGGGACTGGCCGAGTATTCCCGAGGAGCGCCGCGATCTGCTTTTGGGCGCACCCAGCGTGGTTCTGAGCGGCCATCGTGGTTCGCTGCAGCAACAACTGGTCAGCGACGGGGAGAATCCTCTGCCGCCGGAATTCGTCCCATCGGGCGGCGGACAGGAGATCCCTTCTCAGCCGCTGCCATTCCTCGAATTGCCCTATTTCAACGGGCTAGGCGGATTTACTCAGGACGGCCGGGAGTATGCAATTTATCTGAAACCCGGCAGCACCACCCCTGCGCCTTGGGCGAACGTCATGGCAAGCCGCGACTTCGGCACGATTGTGACGGAGAGCGGACTCGGATGCACATGGCGCGGCAATAGCCAGATGAACAGGCTGACTCCGTGGCATAACGATCCGGTGTGCGATACACAATCTGAAGCGATCTACCTGCGCGATGAACAGACCGGTGCTGTCTGGACGCCAACACCCCTTCCGATCCGCGAAAACGATGCGTACCGGGCCCGCCACGGACAAGGCTATACCGTGTTCGAGCACAACAGCCACGCCATCGGCCAGGAACTAACGGTGTTCGTACCTGTGGCGGAAGATGGGTCGGGCGATCCGGTGAAGGTTTACCGGTTGCGGCTTCGCAACGATTCCGGACGCCAGCGCCGGCTCACCGTCGCGTATTTCGCGGAATGGGTACTCGGCTCGGTCCGCGAAGATCAACAGGTACATGTCCAGACCACTTTCGACCAGCCTTCTGGCGCGATTCTGGCGAGGCAATTCTGGAACGGCAACCACGCCGGTTATCCGGCATTTGCCGCAGCGAGCCCCCGCGCTTCTTCATATTCAGGTGACCGCACCCTTTTCCTCGGACGGAATAACCTGGATCCCAAGCCGGCCGCATTGGGACGTGCGCGCCTGGACAATCGCACTGGGGCAGGCCTGGATCCCGCGGCGGCCCTCCAGCTTTCCGTCACTATCGAGCCAGGAAACCAGATGGAAGTCACCTTCCTGCTGGGACAGGCCGGGAACGTGGATGAAGTGCGCGCCATCGTGGGCCGCTATTCGAGTCCGGAGCAAGTGGAGAGGGCGTTGACTGCGACACGCCAATGGTGGGATTTCCGACTGGGTACGCTGAAAGTTCGCACACGCCTGCTGTCCGCTGATTTGGTGATCAACCGCTGGCTCATCTATCAAACACTGAGTTGCCGCTTCTGGGCACGCTCCGCCCTGTATCAATCCAGCGGCGCATTCGGTTTTCGCGATCAACTGCAGGATTCGATGGCCCTCGTATACGCCGCGCCCGAACTGGCAAGGGCTCATATCTTGGCGGCCGCGGCGCACCAGTTCCTGGAAGGAGATGTTCAGCACTGGTGGCATTCCGAGACTGGCATGGGAGTACGAACCCGATGTTCCGACGACCTGGTCTGGCTTCCCTTTGTGGTGGCTCATTATGTATTAGTGTCCGGAGACACGGCGGTTCTCGATGAAGAGATTCCGTTCGTGGAAGGCCCGCTACTTGAGCCCAACCAGCACGAGCGAATGTTCATTCCAGTTGTCTCCTCGGAGGCGGCACCGCTCTGGGAACACTGCCAACGCGCGCTCGACAAAGCAGGACAGCTGGGCCCGCATGAGCTGCCTCTGATCGGCAACGGCGATTGGAACGATGGCCTGAACCGGGTGGGCATCGAGGGGCGTGGCGAAAGCGTTTGG
>Ga0116217_10002233_pt1 | contig 18110 bp, 18 predicted proteins | sample Sb_taG_6_FD_89697 | JGI IMG/M metagenome (GOLD analysis project Ga0116217, IMG submission 89697) | Peat soil microbial communities from Weissenstadt, Germany - Sb_50d_4_PS metaG | ecosystem: Environmental > Terrestrial > Soil > Wetlands > Peat | place: Germany: Weissenstadt | collected 2010-09-21 | reverse complement strand
GTCCGGCAGCTTGCGCAGGACTTCTTCGAGAGCCCCGAGCTCCAGATTCTGTTCATGCGGGCGGCGACGACGTCGACCGGGTGCTTCCCGGACGACGTCCCGGGGCTCCAGGGACTGATCCACTGCCTCCCGTTGACGCTGTCGTTCGAGCCCGCCGCGATCGCGGTCGGCGGCAGTCAGGCGATCACCGACGCGCTCGTCTCCGCCGGCCGCAAGCTGGGCGTGCGGTACGAGACCTCGTCCGAGGTCGACAGGATCGTCGTCGAGCACGGGCGCGCGACCGGCGTCGAGCTCACCGGCGGGGCACGGATCTCGGCCGAGCTGGTGGTCAGCGATCTCGGGCTCGGACTAACCGTGCTTCGCCTGCTTAGGGACGTCGAAGTCGACCCAAGCCTGCGCCGCCGGATCGCCAACGTCCACTACGACCGCGGCCAGCTCCTGTGGGCCAACATCGCGCTGCACGAACCGCCCCGCTTCCTCGCCGAACGTGACAACCCCGGCGTCGGCTCACAGCCGCGCCTGTACTGGGGACCGAAGGACCTCGACTACCTCCACCTGCGCTATCAGCCCGAGATCTTCACCGGCGGCTTCGCGGAGCGCCCCTACGTCCTCTGCTCGGTCGACAGCCTGTGGGACGCCAGCCGCGCGCCGGAGGGCAGCCACATCGTCGGCGTCGAGGAGTTCTCCGCACCCCGCCGCCGGTTCTCGGACGACGAGTGGCGCGCGATCAAGGACCGCTTCACCGACAACCTGCTGCGCAAATGGGCAAGCTACGCCCCCAACATGACTCCGGACAACGTGATCGCCACGCGCGTGTACGCGCCCGCGGATATCGAGCGCGAGCGGCCGAACCTGGTGCAGGGCGGCTACTCGGGCGGCAGCGCGATCGCCTCCCAGCTCGGGCGGTTCCGCCCGATCCCGGAGCTCACCGGGTACCGGCTGCTGCTCGGCAATCTCTACGACTGCTCCGCCAACCTCCACTCGGGGCCGGGCATCGGACGCGGCTCGAGCTACAACTGCTACCAGGAGATCGCGCGCGCCCTGCGGCTCGAGGGCGCGGCCGCCGCCGCGTGATGGGCGAGCCGCGCCTTGCCGGGAAGCGCGTGATCGTCACGGGCGCCGGTCAGGGGCTGGGGCGCGAGTTCGCGCTTCACCTTGCCGGACTCGGGGCGCACGTGATCGCCGCGGACATCCGCGCCGACCGGCTCGAAGGCACCGTCGACCGCGCTCGCGACCAGGGCTCCTACATCCGGGCGGCGACCGCCGACGTCAGCGATCCCGAGCAGACGCGCGCCCTCGCCGCGACCGCCGCCGACGTCCTCGGCGGGCTCGACGCACTGGTCAACAACGCCGCAATCGTCGAAGGCCTCAACCGGCGGCCATTCGACGAGATCGAAGACGACGAGTGGGACCGCGTGCTCCGGGTCAACGTCAAGGGCACGTGGCTGTGTGCGAAGGCGGCCGTTCCGCTGATGCGCGAGGCAGGTGGTGGCTCGATCGTAAACATGGCCTCGGAGGTCGCATTCTCGGGCTCGCCCGGCCTCGCGCACTACGTCACTTCGAAGGCGGCGATCATCGGGCTGACCCGCGTGCTCGCCCGGGAGCTCGGCCCCTCTCAGATCCGGGTCAACGCGCTCGCCCCCGGATTCATCCCGACCGAGGGAAGCACGACGATGACCGCCGCCGCGGAGTACGACGTTGGCCCGACGCCGCTCGGCCGCCTGGGGACGCCAGTCGACCTGCTCGGCGCGCTCGCCTTCCTGGCCTCCGACGAGAGCGGGTTCATCACGGGCCAGACGCTGCTCGTGAACGGCGGGCGGCTCAGCCACTGACCGCCGCGCATTTCGCTCACCCGAATGGGGTGATGCAGGCATGACCGGCGCATCGCAGACTCGGCTCGCCGGCGAACCTGGAAAGCCCGTTAGGGGAGGGAGATCGATGGCGAAACCGTTCAAGGGCGTTATCAACGTCGACGTGACCGAGTCGATCCCGGACTGGGGCCCGTACACCCAGCCGATCGCGCCGGAGGGCACGCCGAGCGTGCTCTACATCGTGCTCGACGACGTCGGCTACTCCGCGATGGAGCCCTTCGGCGGCCTGATCGAGACACCCAACATCAATCGGATCGCCGAGCGTGGCCTGATCTTCACGAACTTCCACACGACCGCGCTGTGCTCGCCGACGCGCTCGTGCCTGATGACCGGCCGCAACCACACCACGAACGGCATGGGCACGATCACTGAGGCCGCATCGGGCTTCCCGAGCTCCAACGGCCACGTGCCGTTCGAGTGCGGGACGATCGCCGAGGTGCTCGGCGAGCGGGGGTGGAACACGTACATGACCGGCAAATGGCACCTGACGCCCGAGGACGAGATGAATCTCGCGTCGATCAAGAACCAGTGGCCGGTCGGCCGCGGGTTCGAGCGCTTCTACGGGTTCCTCGGCGCCGAGACCAACCAGTGGTATCCCGACCTCGTGTACGACAACCACCCGATCGAGCAGCCGGCGCTGCCCGAGGAGGGCTACCACCTGACCACGGACCTGACTGACCGCGCGCTGTCGTTCATCCAGGACTCGAAGGCCATCGCACCCGACAAGCCGTTCTTCCTGTACTTCTGCCCGGGCGCGTGCCACGCGCCCCATCACGCCCCGAAGGAGTGGGCCGACAAGTACCAGGGCAAGTTCGACATGGGCTACGAGGCCTACCGCGCGCTCGTGTTCGAGCGCCAGAAGAAGATGGGCATCGTTACCGAGCAGGCCGAGCTGTCGCCGATCAACCCGTACATTGACGAGAAGAGCGTGGACGGGTCCAAGGAATGGCCCGAGGCCGACACCGTCCGCCCCTGGGACTCGCTGTCCGACGACGAGAAGCGCCTGTTCGCTCGCATGGCCGAGGTCTATGCCGGCTTCCTCAGCCACGCCGACCACGAGATCGGCCGGCTGCTCGACTACCTCGAGGAGAGCGGCCAGCTCGACAACACGATGATCGTGCTCGTATCCGACAACGGCGCGTCGGGCGAGGGCGGCCCCAGTGGATCGGTCAACGAGAACGCGTACTTCAACGGGATCCTGGACCAGGTCGAGAACAACCTCAAGTATCTAGACGTTCTCGGCGGCCCGCGCACCTACAACCATTACCCGACCGGATGGGCGTGCGCGTTCAACACGCCGTTCAAGCTGTGGAAGCGCTACGGCAGCTGGGAGGGCGGCACCGCCGATCCGATGATCGTCTCCTGGCCGGCAAGGATCAGCCAGAGCGGAGTCCGTCGGCAGTTTACGCACGCCGTGGACATCGTGCCGACGATCTACGAGTGCCTGGGCGTCGAGCCGCCCGAGGTCGTCAAGGGATACACCCAGTATCCGATCGAGGGCGTGAGCTTCGCGGCGACGTTCGGCGACGCCGACGCGAAGACCGACAAGCAGATCCAGTTCTATTCGATGGGCAGCACCCGGGCGATCTGGCATCAGGGCTGGAAGGCCACGTCGGTGACGCCGGCCGCGCCCGACATGTGGGCGGGGTACGCGACCCAGCGCTGGGAGCTGTTCGATACGGAGAACGACCCGACCGAGTATCACGACCTCGCCGCCGAGCACCCGGACAAGCTCCAGGAACTGATCGGACTGTGGTGGATGGAGGCCGGTCGCTACCAGGCGCTGCCGCTCGAGAACCGCAACGCGCTCGAGATCATCACCACCGAGCGGCCGCAGCTGTCCAAGCCGCGGAACCGCTACACGTACTATCCGGGCGGCTCGGAGATACTCGAGTCGGTCGCGCCGAACATCCGCAACCGCTCCTACACGGTTGCGGTCGAGGTCACGATCGACACCGAGGAGGCGGGCGGCGTGCTGTTCTCGCACGGATCGCGCTTCGGCGGCCACGCGCTGTACATCAAGGACCGAAAGCTCAAGTACGTGTACAACTGGGTCGGTCTGGAGGAGCAGATCGTCGAGTCCACCGAGCCGGTACCGACCGGCCACGTCGTCCTATCGGCATCGTTCGAGCGAGAGGGCGATTCGATGCCGGCGCAGGGCACGCTCACGCTCCACATCCGCGACGAGGCAGTCGGGGAAGGGCAGATAAAGACCCAGCCGGGCAAGTTCTCGATCGCCGGAGAAGGGCTCAACATCGGCAAGGAAGGCGCCGAACCCGTCACCGATGACTATCCCGGTGACTATCCGTGGGGGTTCGTCGGCGGCACGATCAAAAAGGCGGCGATCGATGTCAGCGGCGACCCGTTCGTCGATCTCGCGCAGGAAGCGCGGATGGCGTTCGCGCGGGACCGACAGATGACGACAGACACGGTTAGCACGATGCTGGCGTCCTGGAACGACACCCCGGCGCGCCAGGCGATCGTCGACTTCGTCGACCGGGTGACCCGCGAGGGCGCAGCGGATTACGTGCCGCCGCCCGAGCGGGTCGCCGTGTTCGACAACGACGGCACGCTGTGGTGCGAGAAGCCGATGCCGATCGAGCTCGGGTTCGTGCTGCATCGCCTCGCCGAGATGTGCGAGACCGACGCGGCGCTCAGAGACAGGCAGCCCTGGAAGGCCGCCTATGAGCGTGATTACGGATGGCTGGGCGAGATCATGACCAAGCACTACCACGGTGACGACAACGACCTGAAGGTGCTGATGGGCGGCATCCTGCGGGCGTTCGCCGGCATGACGGTCGAGGATTATGGTCACGCGGCAGATGCGTTTCTGAATGCGAGTCACCCTACGCTCGGTCGCCGGTTCCGCGACTGCGGTTGCCTGCCCATGATCGAGCTCCTTCGTTACCTCGAGGCGAACGGCTTCACCAGTTACATCGCCTCAGGTGGTGACCGGGACTTCATGCGGCCCATCACCGAGGAGATCTATGGGATTCCCGCCGAGCGCGTGATCGGCAGCTCCAACGCGCTCACTTACCAGGAGGACGAGTACGGCGGCACGCTCGTGTACCTCGCCCAGCCCGATGTGTTCGACGACGGGGCGACCAAGCCGGTGCGGATATGGAGCCGCGTCGGCCGGCGGCCGATCGTCGCCGGCGGCAACTCCAATGGCGACATCCCGATGCTCCACTACGCCGGCGGCCGAGCTCGGCCGAGCCTCCGCCTGCTGCTACACGACGATCCCGAGCGCGAGTTCGACTACAAGGACGGCGCCGAAAAGTCACTGGAGCGGGCGGATGACGCCGGCTGGACGGTGGTCAGCATCAAGAACGACTGGAGCACCGTGTTCGCCGGTTCCGGGGGATGAGCAGCCCGGACGCCACCGAGCAGGATGAAAACGCCGGCCGCCGCGGCGTCCGCGTCGTCACCGATGTGCCGCGGCAGATGCTCCGGGTCGCGTATCGCGATCCCGAGCACATCTGCGAGCGGCTGACGCTTCAGGCCGTCCATAGGTTGGCGGAGCCTTCGCTCGAGTGGGCCCAGGCGGCGCGAGCCGCCCACCCGGACGGCGACCTGGGAGACGTGGTGGGCGGCCTCGGCACGCAGACCGCGAGGATCGCGCGCCTGCAGGGCATGGTCGCGGGGACCCCGTTCTACCTCGCGCTCGTGCCGGGCTACATGAACTACCTGTGGCAGGAGGCCCGCATGAACCTGCGGCTCGCGGCGCTGTACGGACGCGATCCGGGGATCCTTCAGACCGCGGCCGAGATGCTGTCGCTGCGCGGCGTCTATCCAACGGTGCAGGACGCGGAGGCTGGGCTGCTGGCGGTCGAGGACGCGGGCATGCCGCCCAAACCGGAGCACCGCAGGCATCTGCGAATGTGGATCGAGTCGGGCCGGCGGATGCTGGTGTTCGGCGGGTTCATCGGGCCGCCAAGCGGCGAGCCGCACCATGGATGGCGCGTAAGGATGCGAGACGCCGTCGGCGCCGTGCTGTTCGTCGCCCTGTGGGCGGTTACCTGGATCTTCCCGGTGACGTTCATGATCATGATGGCCTGGGGCTGCGAGACCCACTCCCGGCAGTTGTTCCAGCGCACGCGCGCGTTCTATGCCGCCGAACCGCCCCCCGAGGAACGCCCGCCCGAGCCCGGGCGAGGATGGCGAGCGCGGGTTCCGAGCGGGAGGCAGGCGGTCAGCGCCGCGGGACTCGCGCTCTCGATCGCGATCCCGGCCGGCTTTCTCGCCTACGCCATCCACGTGCACCACAAGTTCGGGATCACCTGGGTCACCGCGCTTGGCCTGCTCGTCGCCCTGTCCGTCGTGACCGCCGCCGCCGTCTATGGCAGCCGCCGGTGACGTGACATCCGCCGGCGGCGCCGGCGACGACGCCTCCCCCCAGCGGTGGGACAAGAGTCGCGTCGAGATATTCAGCGATGGAGTGTTCGCGATCGCGATCACGCTGCTCGTGCTCGACATCAGCGTCGCGCCCTCTGACTACGACCATCTGCGGCACGCCCTTGCCCACGAATGGCCCGCGTACCTGGCCTACGTGACGAGTTTCCTGACCGTGGGAAGCGTCTGGATCGCCCACCACAGCCTGTTCTCGCGACTGCGTTTCATCGACCCGGTCTTGCTGCGTTTGAACCTGCTGCTGCTGATGACGGCCGCGTTCCTGCCCTTCCCGACCAGCGTGCTGGCGCAGGCCTTGCACCACGGCGGTACGGCGGAGCGCACCGCGATCGTGTTCTACGGCGCCGCCGCGCTTCTGATCGAGCTGCTCCTGCGCGCGGCCGAGCAGTACGCAAGCTCCCGGTCGGAACTCCAGGTGGAGGGGATGGCGACCGACACGGCGACGCAGCCAACTGCCGCGCATCCGCGCCTCACGGGCTGGCGCAGGTGGGCGAGCACCCTGTTGTACGCGGCGGGGATCCTGTTCGGCGTGTTCCTGTTCCCGAGGATCGCGGTCATCGGTTACCTGGCCGTCGGGATTCGCAGCGTGTTCGTAGCGGGGAGCGCAGGCCGTCTCAGCCTGAACTTTGGCTGGCTGATCCCGAAGAGGTGGACTCGCCCGTAGCCTCGCGCTCGAGCTGTCGCCTCCGAACCCCGACCTGAGCGGCGAAGAACACCGCCCGGACGATCCCCACCAGCAGCACGAGGTCGAGCATGATCTGGAACGAGACGACGATCATCGCCGCGTCCGTCTTCGGGGTGATGTCACCGAACCCGACCGTGCTGATCACCGTGATCACGAAATAGACGGCCCGGACATGGTTGAGCGGCTCGGAGAAGCTCCCGGGCTGGGCGCGCGACAGGGAGAGATAGGCAAACGCGAACACGATCAGCACGATCGGCACCGCGATCGCCAGCGCCTCGGCCGCGCGCAGCTCGGGATGCTCGGCGCCCATGATCTTCAGGACCTGCCAGCCGAGCACCGCCCCGAAGATGATCAGGCCCACGAACAGCTCCAGCAGCGTCCCGACGCCGGTCCGGTCGGCCACAGGAAGCGCCCCGTACAGCGCGAACAGCAACACGACGCTGACCAGGATCCGGAGCGCCGAGCGCGTGACGACGCGCCGCTGCTCGCGACGATCCAGGCTCTCGAGCGACGTCGGGCTCACAGTTCAGGCTCGCACGCAGCGACTGCCGGCGGTTCACCCAAATCGGATGACGACCGTGCGCGCGTTCGCGTGCAAGCTGACAGTTCGCCATCGACCCGAACGAGAGGAAGCTATATGTCCGCCCAGGAATCCGACACCCCCCTGCTCGACCTGCTCGGCAGGATGACCGTCGATTCGATGGAGACCTCCGACCTCGACGAGCAGACGCTGATGCTGGTCCGCGTGGCGGCGCTCGTGGCCGTCGATGCGCCGCCGGCGTCCTATCTGCTGAACCTCGGCGCCGCCGGCGATGTCGGCGTCACCACCGAGCAGATCATGGGCGTCCTGGCCGGTGTCGCGCCGATCGTCGGGACCACGCGCGTCGTGGCGGCGGCGGGACGGATGGTCAAGGCACTCGGCGCCGCCGTCGAGCTGGCCGAGCTGGCCCAGTACGCCGAGGAGGGCTAGCTTCGGGGCGCCGACGCGACGCGGTGGAAACGCGCCGCGCGGCGCCGTCGATCAGCTGCCGCTTCCGGTCTCTTGCAGCTGCTTCGCGAGCTCGTCGGCGTTGGCGTCGATCTCCTTCGACACGAACTTGTTGACCGCCTTGATGTTCGCGGCGACCTGGTCGGCCATGTTGGTCGCGTAGACGACGATCAGCCCGGCCTGCCCCTGATCGAGGACGTCGCCAAGCGCCTTCAGGTCGCTGTTGTCCATGCCGCCCTTCATGTGGCCGGTGACCGCGCCGATCGCCGCGCCGGCACCTCCCCCGACCGCGAGTGCGCCGAGCAGTCCGACCCCGGGGAGGATTGCGCATACCGCTCCGACCGCGAGGCCCCAACCGAGCCCGTGCGCCGCCCCGTGACGCGTCGGTTGCTCGTGCTTCTTGACGACCTCGAGCTTGCCGTCCTCGTTTCGGGCGACGACCGCGGCGTCGAACTCGTGCGAGGTCTTGATCTCGTAGTAGAGGGCCTTCACCGCCTCGTAGTCGGCTTCGGCTTCGGCCACATCGTCGTAAGAAGCGGCAAGCACCAGCAGTGTGTCGGGCTCGCTCATGGGATGTCTGTCTCCTGTCGGTCGGTCAACTGATGCCCGCAATGGTTCCAACCGGCCGGGCGCCGGACCTCATCCGGTTTGGGTGACGACGGAGGGCGGGGAAGCGGTGATATTCGGAGCGTGCCCTGTCTGCTCGCCCTGCTCGCGCTGATCTCCCCGCGGCTGGTGCTGTTCCTGCTGTGGATCTTCAGCGATGTTCTCAGTCATGCGTTCAGCAGCTGGATCCTGCCCCTGCTCGGGTTCTTCCTGCTGCCGTGGACGACGCTGGCATACGCCGCGTTCTGGTCCTGGGGCCCCGGACACCACGTGACCGGCTTCGCAGTGGTTCTTCGTGGTGCTGGCGTTCATCATCGACCTGGGCTCGTACGGCGGCGGGCGCTTCGCGGCGGCCAGACGCTGACGGGGATAGGCGGACGCTCACGCTCCGGCCGACAGGAGGATCGCGCCGGAGACCTTCGCTGCGAGCGCCCCACTGCCGGCGAACGTCAACGCCCGGGATAGGCCCGACGAGGCGGTCGCGACAGCCGCGCCAGGCGGGACGTGGGGACATGTGCCGGACCGCCGACGTGGTCGCGGCCGCGCTGGTCGTCCCGGTCGCCCCGGTCGTCGACGTGGTGTTCGTCGTTCCGGTCGTGCCGGTCGTCCCGGTCGTGCTGGTCGTGGTCGTCGTTCCCGGGTATCCGGGGTCGCCGGGGCCGGTGCACGCCCACGCCACTCCGCCACCGCCGGCGAGCGTCAGGACGGTGGTCGCCACCGCGACGGCGTTTCGCTGCTTCCTCGTCATCGAGGCCTCCTTTGGTCTGGTGCCCTGTAGATCGGGCACCAGGCCGCGGCCTCACGGTCTCAACGTAAGAAGTTTGTAGGCGAGACGGGTGACGACCGGCTCCCGGGCGTCCGGCGGCTTGGGCGGGGCCGTGCTCATCGCGACCCCGACGAGAACCGCGCCGACCCCGACGATCTGCCAGACGGTCGCCGGCTCGCCGAGAGCGAGCCACCCGGCGGCGGCGCCGACGACCGGCTCGAGGTTGAGGAACGCGCCGGCAAGCTCGGCGGGCACGCGCGCCTGGCCGAACGCGAACAGCCAGAACGGCAGCGGGGTCCCGGCCAGCGCGAGCGCCGCCAACGCAACCACCGGCGTCGCGGCTCCGGGCGCGTGTGGCATGCCCTCGGTCAGGACCGCCACCGGGACGGCGACGAGCGCGCCACCGGCGAACTGCACCGCGGTCACCGCGGCGGCGTCCCGCCCCTCGAGCAGCCGCGGCTGGATCGCGACGAACGTGGCCGACAGGACAACAGAAGCCATCACAAGCAGGTCGCCGTGCGCAGTGGCGCCGCCTCCGCCCGCGCCCGCGGCGAACGCGATCCCGACGAGCGCGGCCCCGTAGCCGGCCCACGTGAGCGGGCGCGTCGTGGTCTGGCCGAGCCCGGCCGCGATCAGCGCGACGAGCACCGGAACCGCGCCGAGCACGACCGCGGCGTGGCTGACGCTCGTGTGCTCGATGCCGGCGTTCTGGAGGACGATCACGGCGCCGAACCCCATCGCTCCCGAGGCCAGCACGCCCGGCGCCATCGCGTCGCGCAGCCCGCGCCGCCCGACGAGCGCCAGCACCGGCGCGGCGACCGCGAACCGTACGACGGTCAGCCAGCCCGGGGCGAGCCAGCCGAGCGCGAGCTTGGTCAGGGGCACGTTGAGGCCCCACAGCACGCCGGCCGCGGCAAGCGCGAAGATCGCTGAACGGTTCGTCCTGTTCATATGAATCAGGATCGGCCATTTGCGGCAAATCACCACCCTAGATTTGACATATTGGGCCTATGACGATGAAATATTTCGTGAAATGCCCGTTTCGCTTGATTTGATTGACATCCGGCTGCTCGAGGAGCTCCAAACCAATGCGGATCGCCCGAACGTGGAACTCGCGCGGATCGTCGGCCTCTCCCCCGCCGCCACGCTGCACCGGGTACGCCGCCTCAAGGAGTCGGGGATCGTCAGGGGCATCCAGGCCCGGCTCGACTCAGCCGAGGCCGGGTTCCCGCTCCAGGTCTACGTCGCGGTGACGCTCCAGTACCACGGCGACACCGCCCATCGCCGCTTCGGCGAGGCCGTGCGGGCGATGCCGGAGGTGATCTCAGCCGATTGGGTGACCGGCGAGACGGACGCGATGCTGCTGGTCGTCGCGCGCGAGGTCGCCCAGCTCCAGCGCGTGCTCGTGCGTCTCTCGACGCGCGGTGGCGCCGCCCGCGTGATCACGTTCCTGCGCCTCGAGGAGCTGAAGCCGTCCTCGCCGCTCCCGCTCGAGCCGGCGGAGAGCTGACCTACAGCGCCAGCGGCGGCACGAGGTCCCCGTGCGCCCACAGCAGCTCGTCGACGAGCTCCTCGATCTCGTCGAGCGGCAGCTCGGCTCCCGTGTGCGGGTCGAGCATCGCCGCGTGGTAGACGGGCTCGCGCCGGCCGGTGAGGGCCGCCGACACGGTCAGGCCCTGGACGTTGACGTTCGTCTGGATCAGCGCGGCGAGGTGGCGCGGGAGCGTGCCCACGGCGCGCGGCTCGATCCCTCGCTCGCCGGCGACGCACGGCACCTCCACGCAGCACTCGCCGGGCAGGTTGTCGATCAGCTGCCCGGCGGCGGCCGCGTTCGGAACGTTCCCGTTGAACCGGAACGGCTCGCCGGTCTCGCAGGCGTTGATGATGTCGGCACCGTATTCGTTGCTCCGCTCGGCCTTCACCACGCCGCCGTTCCACAGGCCCGCGCGCGACGCCGCCCACTCCTCGAGCTGGCGGTCGCAGCGGCGCCGATACTCGTCGAGCGGGATCGCGTACCGCTCGATCAGGTCGGGCCGGGCGGACTTGATGAACCACGGCACGTACTCGGCGAAGTGCTCGGAGGACTCGGTCACGAAATAGCCGAGGTGGCGGAGGACCTCGAACCGGACCCGGTCCTCGGGAGGCACGCGGTCGGCCTCGACCAACTCGCGCAGTCGTGGGTACAGGTCCTCGCCGCGGCGCTCGATCGACAGAAAGAACGCGAGGTGGTTGATCCCCGCCACCAGGTACTCGACCTCCGCGGTCTCGACCCCCAGCACGCCCGCGAGCTGGGCGGCGGTGTGCTGGACCGAGTGGCAGAGTCCGACGGCGCGGATCGGGGTGGCCTCGGCGACCGCCCAGCACAGCATCGCCATCGGGTTGACGTACTGGAGAAGCAGCGCGTCAGGGCACAGCTCCTCCATGTCGCGGCAGATCTCGAGTAGGACCGGGATCGTCCGCAGACCGCGCATGATCCCGCCGACGCCAAGCGTGTCGGCGATCGTCTGGCGCACCCCGTAGCGCTTGGGGACGATGAAGTCGACCATCGTCGCTGGATGCAGGCCGCCCACTTGAAAGCAGGTGATGACGTAATCCGCGCCATCGAGAGCGGCCCGCCGGTCACCGGTTGCCTGCACGCCGGCGTGGGCGCCGTGGGCCTCGGACAGCCGGCGTGCCATCGCTTCCGACGTCTCCAGCCGCTCGGGATCGACGTCCATGAGAGCCAGCGTGATCCCGTCCGCGAGCGCGGGAAAGCGCAGCAGATCACCGATCAGGTTGCGCGCGAAGACCGTCGAGCCCGCACCGATGATGGCGATCTTCGGGGCCATCGGCCCTGTGCACTAGAAGGTCAGCGGGCGTACGTGAGAGCCTCGCCCGACTGCTCGTCGAAGAAGTGCATCTTCGTCGCGTCGAGCCAGATCTCGGTCTCCTCGCCGGACCTGGCCCGGCTCTCGGGGCTGAGCCTCGCGACCAGCACGGTTTCGCCGCTGTCGGTCAGCTCCTCGACTCCGCCCGCGTCGTCGCGCAGCTCCTGGAGCTCCTCGGACTGCACCATCTTGGCCTTGATCCCGAAGTGGGCGTAGTACTCGGCACCCATCGCCTCGACGATGTCGAGCTTGGCCTTGAAGGTGGTCCCACGACCGCGGTTCTCATTGTCGACCTTCGTCGCGTCCTCGAAGTCCTCGGGACGGATGCCGGCTACCACGCGGCGTCCCTCGGGCTGACGGCCGAGCCGCTCGCGTACCTCCTGCGGGATCGTGACGTCCGCCATCGGCAGACGAACGGATCCGTTCGTGAGCGTCGCCGGCATGAAGTTCATGCCGGGGAGCCGATGAACCCGGCGACGAACAGGTTCGCCGGGTTGTTGTACAGCTCCATCGGCGAGCCGACCTGCTGGAGCACCCCGCTGAGCATGACCGCCACACGGTCGCCGAGCGTCATCGCCTCGGTCTGGTCGTGCGTGACGTACACCGTGGTGGTGTTCAACCTGCGCTGGATCCGTGCGACCTGGGCACGCATCTGCACGCGGAGCTTGGCGTCGAGGTTAGAAAGAGGCTCGTCCATCAGGAACGCCTTCGGATCGCGGACGATCGCGCGACCCATCGCGACCCGCTGCCGCTGCCCGCCGGACAGGTTCGCGGGCTTGCGCGCCAGGTGCTCGGTCAGGTCGAGGATGTCCGCCGCCTCCTGCACCTTGCGGTCGATCTCCGCCTTCGGCGCCTTCTTGAGCCGGAGCGCGAACGCCATGTTCTCGCGGACGGTCATGTGCGGATACAGCGCGTAGCTCTGGAACACCATCGCGATGTCGCGATCGCGCGGCGCCACCTGGTTGACGACCTTGCCCGCGATCCGCAGTTCGCCCGCTGAGATGTCCTCGAGCCCGGCGATCATGTTCAGCGCCGTCGACTTTCCGCAGCCCGACGGCCCGACGAGGATCATGAACTCCCCGTCGCCGATGCTCAGGTTCAGGTCCTTGACGGCCTCGAAGCCGTCGGGATATCGCTTGACGACGCTGTCGAGAACGATGTCGGCCATTTCCGCTCCTTTTAGCCCTTGACGGCCCCGGCGGTCAATCCGGAAACGATCCGTCGCTGGAAAATCAACACCATGATCAAGATCGGCACGGTGACGATGACCGCTCCCGCGGCGATCGCGCCGGCCGGCTGCTGGAACTGCGAGGCGCCCGTGAAGTACGCCATCGCGACGGGCGCGGTTCGCGCCGCATTCGATGTGGTGAGCACGTTTGCGTACAGGAAGTCGTTCCAAGCCGCGATGAATGCCAGGATGCCGGCGGTGAACACCCCTGGCATCGCGAGCGGCAGAATCACCCTCCGAAATGCCTGCAGCGGCGTCGCGCCGTCCATCTGGGCGGCCTTCTCCAAATCCCAGGGTATCTCTCTGAAGAACGCCGACAGGATGTATATGCACAGCGGCAGCGAGAACGTCAGGTACGGCAGGATCAGTCCGGGCCACGTGTCGAACAGGCCGACGTTCCGCCACACGTTGTACAGGCCCCCGACGATCGAGATCGCCGGGAACATCGTGACCGCGAGAGCCCCCGCGAGAATCAGCGTCTTGCCCGGAAAATCGAGCCGGGTGATCGCGTACGCGGCCGCCGAGGCAAAGCACAGCGCCAGAATGGTCGTGATCAGCGCAATCCCGATCGAGTTCCGCAGCGCCGGCGGGAAGAAGTCGGTGTTAAAGACGGAGCTGTAGTTGCTGAGCGTCCAGTGCGTCGGGAGGAAGCTGCCGTCGCCGATCGATGTCGGCGTCTTCAGCGACAGCGAGATGATCCAGATCACTGGGAACAGCGCATACACGAGGACGGCGACTACCGCCAGACCCCAGAGTGTCTTGCGTGCGGGTGTGTTTTCACTCTCCACGTCGTCTCACCTCCGCTGAGGACTGGCACCGAGGAACCGGAAGAACGCGACCGCTATCAGGCAGACGCACAGGAAGATCAGGACGGCGATGGCCGAACCGAGCCCGAGGTCGAGCCGGCCGATCAGAACCTGGTAGCCCAACAGGGAGACGCTCGCGGTGTTGTTCGAGCCGTTCGTGATGATGTAAACCGCGTCGTAGATGCGGAACGCGTCGAGGACGCGGAACAGGACCGCCACCGCCAGCGCCGGCTTGATCAGCGGGATCGTGATCCGCCAGAACCGCTGCCACGCGCTCGCGCCGTCGACCTTGGCCGCCTTGTACAGATCCTCGGGAACGAGCGCGAGCGCACCGAGCATTAACAGCGATATGAACGGCGTCGTTTTCCACACGTCCGAGAGGATGATCACCGCAAAGGAACCCGCGCGCGTGGTCAGCGGCGGCGTCGAGAGCCCGAGCCACTGAGTGGCGAACCCGGTGGCCGGGTTGAACGCCAGTGACCATGCGAACGCGGACACCACTGTCACGGCGCCGTACGGCACGAGCACGGCCACCCTGACCCAGGTACGCGCGTACAGCGCCCGGTACATCGCCTCGGCGATCAGCAGTCCGAGCACGAGCTCGAGCGCGACGGAAAACACGGTGATGATCACCGTGTTGAAGAAATCGCTCCACCAGGTGTGCGAGCTCAGAACGGAGATGTAGTTGTCCAGTCCAATCCACGCGGTCAGGTTCGGGAACCGCAGGTCGGCACGATGCAGCGACAGCCAGATTGCGTACAGGATCGGGAACCCGGCGACGAGGATCATGACCACCACTGACGGCATTACGAGCATCAGCCCGAGCTTGCGCTCGGCTCTGGCGCGCTCGGTCAGCCCATGGCTCTTGGGCGGAGCGGCAACGGGCGCCGCGCTGGGGGTTCCGGCGACGGTGGCCATCAGCACAGACCTCCCTCGAGTAGCGTCGTCAAGCACGAACGCAGGCTGTTGATGTCGGACACCGGCTTGATCGAGGCCGGCGGATGCAGCGTCTGCTGAATCGCGAGCGTCACATCCGAGTAGTACGGCGTCTCGGGACGGTTGGTGGCGTGCTCGAGCTGCTTGAGCAGGACCGCGGCGAACGGGTAACTCTTGATCACCAACGGGTTGTGATAGGACGCGATCGTGACAGGCGGCAGGCCTTCGTTTATCGCCTCCTGGTTCTCCCAGTAGTACCGCGTCATGCACAGCGCGGCCGCGAGCGCCTGCTTCGGGTACTTGCTGTACGCGGAGACCCCGATGTTGGCGCCGCCGACCGACGACTTGCCGGGGACGCCCGGATACACCGACGGGTACGGGGCCCAGCCCATGTTCTCCCACACATGCTTGGTCGTCGCACTGGTCGCCGCGTCGGTCCTGCCGGCGGCGTACACATACGGCCAGTTGAGCATGAACGCGGCCTTGCCCGCCTCGAACGCGAGGCGACCCTGGTCTTCCTGGTCGGTCGACAGCGACGGGTCGGCGCGGCCCGAGGTCGCGACGTCCTTGATGATCGTGGCCGCCTCGACCGCCGGTTTGCCGAGGACCGGCTGGTCGTTGGCGTTGACGACCTCGCCGCCCGCGGAGGCGAGGACGCTGTTGAACCACACGGTGTAACCCTCGTACTGCTGGCCCTGCTCCTCGATCAGCCCGTCGCTCGCCGGCAGCAGCTTGGCGTCGGCGATTATCTGAGCCCACGTCGTCGGCACCGCCTTGTGGATCAATGCGAGCAGGTCCTTGCGGTACCAGAGCAGCTGGGCGTTGGTATTCAGCGGCACCGCGTACAGCGTGCCCTTGTACTCGGCCGACTGCGCGGCGATCGGGAGCACTCCCTGGAGCGCTGTCTGACGCGCTGCCCCGGTGATCGGCTTCAGCCAACCTGCCGCCGCGAACTCAGCCGTCCAGATCGTGTCCATGTTGAGCAGCGAGTAATCGGAGTCGTGCGCCGCCAGGCGCTGGACGGCGAGCTGGCGCGACGCGTCCGAGCTGTTCGCCTCGGGAGTGATCGAGATGTTGTAGCTGCCGCCCGACTGCTTGCTGCACGTCGCAGCGGCCTTCACGTTCGTCCCGTTCGAGTCGACCGGGCTGTAGTAGACGATCGGCACTGGACCGTGCGCGGCGCCTGACGAGCCACACGCCGCGATCCAGAGCGCGCACAAGGCCCCGACAGCGATCGCGGTAGCGATTCGCACGACCCTACTTCCAGGCGAGTTCGTAGACGCTTGGCTCACAACATCCTCTCCTCACTCGGTCCGGGCCGGGCGCGTAGCGGGGCGTGTTGTACCGTCGGGAAGATTTTGTGAACAGCCTCGTTCGGCTATGCCGGACGAGTCGTTCTCCCGTCTCCGGATAGCCGCCCGACCGTCTCAGCTGACCGGCCGCGCGTGGTCCGCGACAGATAGCGAAGCATCGCGATTCGCAGGTAAATCCACTGCAGACTTTCCGCAGTGACTCGACAGGAGTAACGTATTTTCCATGTCTCGTGAGTCGGTGCTCATGGGCGTTCTGACGATCGACCCGACCAGCACCTCTGGTCTCTATGAGAGCGTCGGCTACGGCACGCTCGCCGAGGTCGGGATGATCTCGTATCACGAGTTCCGTGCCGAGCTCGAGAAGATGCAGGCGGCCGGCATCGTCGAGAGCGAGGAAGGCGCCGATGGATCGACGATGTGGAGTCTCACATCGGAATCGGCGGGTGAGGAGTGAGATGCTCGTCTTAGGCCTCGTGCACGGCAATGGATGGGAGCCGCCGGAGCGCGGATGGGAGCCACCCGAGGACGAGGCCCCGAAGCGGCGCGAGTGGGACTGGCGCATGGTGCCGTGGCGGTCGCTGGCATGGCTGGCGCTCTGGTGCGCGCTCATGGCGATCGTGCCGTTCGTCAGCAGCACGTTCGGCGGACTGGCTGGCTTCGCCGTCCTGATGGCCGCCGTAGCCCTCGCGTTCTGGCGACTCGAGCGATTCTGCGCGCGCCAGTACTGGCAGGGGCTGCGCGAGTACAAGCTGTAACTCGTTCCGGCATTGTCGAACGGGTCTTGACCCCCCCGAGGCGGGCTGACACACTCGCGCCCGCCAAAATCTCAGCGAGGGGAGACTTCATGGAGACGGCAACTCCGCATCGCACTCTGATCGTGGCGAACCTGACTGCCTCGACACCATTCCTCCTCCAGGAGGTCAAACGCCTCGCGACCGAGCGCCCCACCGCCTTCAGCTTGCTGATCCCGAACGTCAACCAGGGTCAGGGCGCAGACTGGTCGATCGCGACCGCGACGAAGCTGATTGGGAGAGCTGCCGGCACGACCGTCGACGGGCACGTCGGCGGCCAGGATGCGTTCGAATCGATCAAGGCGGAGGTCGCGGGCGGCCATTACGACGACATCCTCATCTCAACCCTGCCCAAGCGCCGGTCCGAGTGGCTTCGGAAGGACCTGCCGACACGCGTGGAAGCGCTCGGCCTACCCGTAAGCGTGGTCACTCCGCCGGAGGAGCCGAGCCCGCTCCAGCAGTTCACCGACACGTTCTCGGCCAGGAGCGAGTAGCAGCGACTCGGGGCGCTCAGCCTCCGCGCACCTCACTCGCCGGCGTCAGGCCGCGAGCGCGTGGTGCCGGATCGCTGCTGAGATCCTCGACGCCGCGGCGACGACGGCTCGTGCGTGGAGGTCGATGTTCGACGTCGAGAACGGATCGAGCAGGTCGAGGCTGATCGCCGCCGCGACGTTCCCATCGGCGCCGCGGACCGGCGCCGCGACCGCGCTGCTGCCGTGGGGCCCTTCGGCGTCGTTGTGTGCCCACCCGTGTCGCCGGACCACCTCGAGATCCAACTCCAGCTCGTCCACCGACGCGTGCCGGGTGTGGACGAGTCCGTCGCCCCAAAGCGTCTTGATTTCG
>Ga0116217_10002230_pt1 | contig 18112 bp, 21 predicted proteins | sample Sb_taG_6_FD_89697 | JGI IMG/M metagenome (GOLD analysis project Ga0116217, IMG submission 89697) | Peat soil microbial communities from Weissenstadt, Germany - Sb_50d_4_PS metaG | ecosystem: Environmental > Terrestrial > Soil > Wetlands > Peat | place: Germany: Weissenstadt | collected 2010-09-21 | reverse complement strand
TTCATCGCCCAGAACAATCACGGGACGTTTCTGTGCATCGTCCATCTGGTTCAGCCACCGGCCCTCATTCATGGGCAGGTAGCGAATCTGATTGAAACTGCCGGGAACGCCCATGATCGAGCCGCTGGCCTGGTAGAAGTCGCTGACGGCGCGGATGTCACCGCGCCGAATGACCGGGACCGCCGCGCCAACACTGGGGCATTCGCGGAGAATGTCTTCGTAGTCGCGGTAATCGAGATAGTACTGGCGCAGCGCGGTGAAACTGCCCTGCATCACCGGGGCTCGGCCCGACCAGATGAACATTACGTTCTCGCCCAGGGAATCGAATTGCTTCTTGTTGCCGGAGCGGAACCCTTCGCCCAGACCAACCAGCAGCAGCAGGGAGCCAACTCCCCACGCAATGCCGAACATGGTCAGAAACGAGCGCAACTTGTGCGCCCACAGGACCCGGAGGGTCTGTCCGATGATGTCGAAGATGAGGCGCACGCGACGGAATCAGGCTACTGCAATATTATACGGGCTGCGTGAGCGGGGTTGGTTTCGGGACTTCGGAGCCGGAACCTCAGACTTCCTGCCTTCCTGGGGGAAACGGCGTCAGCGGGCGGCCGCGGTTCTAAGTCCGAGGTCCGCGCTTCGATTTTCGTTCCGAATCGCGCCCGACTTGGTTATTCTCTAGCGGGATGCTGACTCTTGCCCTTAGCGAATTGCTCGGTGCCACGGTGTATGACCCGTCGGGCGCCTCCGGACGGGTGCGCGAAGTCACGCTCGCTCCGCAGGAGGACCGTTCCCGCATCTCGTCACTGATCGTGAAAACCAAGTCAGGCAACCGCATTCTTCCGTTCGCGGCCGTGGCGTCGATCAATGGCGGCATTCGAGCGACGACCGCGGCGGCCGACTGGCCGGCGGTCAACGGCACCGAGGGCCTGTTTCTACTGGAGCGCGACCTGCTCGACCAGCAGGTGATCGACATCAATGGACGAAAAGTGGTTCGCGTCAATGACGTCGACCTGCAGGTCGACGCCCCGAAAGACAAAGATGCCGCGACACATCCCGTGTTGCGCGTCTATTCCGTCGACGTAGGGGCTCGCGGCGCCGTCCGCCGCCTGCTGCGCGGGGTTGCGCCCAAGCTCGCCTTGCAGGCCCTGCTCGGCCGAATTCCTCCCCGCAGCATTCCGTGGAATTTCGTCGACGTGATCGAGACCGATCCCGCTCGCCGGGTCAAGCTGAAGATCTCGAACGAAAAGCTAGCCACGCTGCATCCGGCCGACATTGCCGACATCATCGAAGACCTCGCGCCCGATGAGCGCCAGGCCGTGTTTCAGACCCTGGACGAAGAGACTGCGGCCGAAGCCCTCGAGGAAGTCGAGCCCAAGGTTCAGAAGGCCATCGTCGAGTCGCTGGATTCCGGCCGCGCCGCCGACATCGTCGAAGAAATGGACCCCGATGCCGCCGCCGACCTGCTCGCCGATCTCTCCGAAGATCGTACCGAACAGATTCTGGTCCAGATGGAGCCGGAGGCGCAGCAGGACGTTGTCGAGCTGCTGGAGCATCGCGAAGAGACTGCCGCCGGCCGCATGACCACCGAGTTCCTCGCGCTGCAAGTCGCGGGGACGGTGCAGAACGCCATCGATTCACTGCGCGAATTCGAGGGCGGAGTCGAGGCCGTCAGCACCATCTATCTGGTGGATTCTAACGGAACCCTGGTGGGCGCGGTTCCGCTGGCCCGACTGGTGCTCGCGCCCTTGTCCACACCCTTGTTGTCGCTCATCCAGGAGCCGCTCGTCCTCGCTCGTGAGGGCGCCGAAGAGAACGAGGTCGCCGAACTGTTCGACAAGTACAACCTGCAGACGCTGCCCGTCGTGAATGCGAAGAGCAGGCTGACCGGCGTGATCACCGCCGACGACGTGATCAGCATGTTGCGGGCGAAGCTGTAAGCTCAGAGCAGTGTTGGGTCTTAGAGGACATGGAAAACCATGTTTGAAGACTTGCGCTACAGCTTGCGAGTGCTAGCTAAGAGTCCCAGCTTCACACTGGTAGCCGTAGTGGGCTTGGCCTTGGGAATCGGTGCGAACAGCGCTGTTTTCACCGTAATGAACGCCCTCCTGCTTCGGCCTCTTCCCTATAAGCAAGCGGAGCAGTTGGTTCTGTTGTGGCAGATCAACGGGCACAACGGAGACCACGAAATTAAGTTGAGTGCCCCTGACTACATCGACTGGAAGGAACAGAGCAGCGTCTTTCAGGAGATCGCAGCGTTTAATGCGAATTCTGGCCTTGGGCTGAACCTGAGTGGGGCAGATCAGAGCGGGACAGGCCACCCCACACGAATTTCTGCGACTTCGGTTACGGGTAACCTCTTTTCAGTTCTGGGCGTCACGCCAGCCTTGGGCCGGTCATTCCTCCCGGATGAGGAGCGCCCAGGCTCCGCTCCGGTTTGCATTCTCAGCGACGGTCTTTGGCGACGCCGATTTAGCTCCGATCCGAAAATCCTCGGGAAGGCAATCACGCTGAATGCCGAGATGTGGACCGTAGTTGGCGTAATGCCGGCGGGTTTCCGTTTCCCCCAGAGTGTCGATCTTGTCGATCTATGGGTGCCTGCAATGGTCCGGTCGACTGCAAGGACGAAGCACGCCCAACACTATCTTGGCGTCATAGCGCGGCTTAAGCCAGGGCTTTCTCTGGATCATGCTCAGGCCGAATTGGATGCACTTGCCCGTCGGATGGAATTGCAATACCCGGAGACCAATGCGGGGCTCGGAATCAGGCTGGTCCCCCTACGCACACAAATAACGGGGAACATCCGTCCAGCCCTTTTGGTTCTATTCGGAGCGACCGCTTTTGTCTTGCTCATCGCATGCACAAATCTGGCCAACCTGTTGCTCGTGCGAGCCACTTTACGTCAGGCGGAAATGTCGTTGCGTCTCGCCTTAGGTGCTTCACGGGCGCGACTGGTCCGACAACTACTCACTGAGAGTGCGCTGCTCGGGCTGTTCGGCGGCATTCTAGGATTAATCCTGGCCTTCGCGGGGACGCGCCTTCTCTTGAATCACAGCCCCAGCAACTTTCGCGGGACCAATGAGATCGCCGTCGACGGCCGGGTGCTGGCAGTTACTTTAGGCCTGTCGGTCTTCACAGCGATGATCTTCGGCGTGGTGCCTGCGCTCCAGGCTTCGAAACCGGATCTAATCAGAACCCTCAAGGTGGGGGGCAGCGGATTCGCCAAGGGAAATGGCTGGCAGCGCCTCCGCCTCCTACTGGTAGCTTCCGAGATGGCTTTGGCTTTGGTGTTGCTGATTGGCGCAAGCCTGATGATCAGGAGCTTCTTTCGTCTTCAGGAAGTGAATCTCGGGCTCGATCCGCAAAACGTATTAACCATGAATATGACTCTCACCGTTGATAGATACCCAGCGCCCCGCCAGATCGCTTTCTATCGGGATGTTGTAGAACGAATCAGTGCTCTACCTGGGGTCACGTCCGTCGGCGCGGTTGATAATCTTCCGCTGGGCGGGAGTGATGTCCACAGCTTCGGCATCGTGGGGCGCTCTGCTTGGGATCCGGGCGATGAACCCTCAGGTGAATTCGGCGTTGTAACGCCACAGTACTTCAACGCAATAGGCATTCCTCTTACCAGAGGTCGTTACTTTACTGAGGGAGACGGCGATGAGACCCCCAGGGTCGCGATCATCAATGACGCGGTTGCCAGCCGTTACTGGCCGCAAGAAAATCCCCTCGGCAAGAAGATCACACTCGACTTCGAACCAGAGCCACGAGAAATTGTGGGTGTGGTCGGAAACGTAAGGCACATGGGGATCGACAAACAGGAACCGCTGCAGGTGTACATACCACATTCTCAAATCGGCAGTGCAGCGATGTATTTGGCCGTTCGCACCACTTCTGACCCACTGAACCTGGCGCCATCTGTTCGCGCGGCGGTCGAAGCGGTCGATAACGATCAGCCGGTTTACGATATTCAGACGATGGAGCAACGTCTCTCAGATTCCGTATCGCCCAGACGTTTTAATATGCTTCTCTTAGGAATATTTGCCGCGATCGCACTCCTCCTGGCGGGCGGGGGGACCTATGGTGTCATGTCATATTTTGTTACGCAGCAGACTCGTGATATCGGCATTCGCATGGCGATGGGCGCCGACCGGGTCAAGATACTCACGCTTGTCGTGGGAAGAGGTCTCGTTATTTTATTCTTCGCATTGGCGATTGGCGTAGCTGTGGCTCTGGCGTTTTCACGCGTCATCTCCGGCTTACTGTTCGGCATCAGCGTCCTCGACCTTACGAGCATCCTCGGGGCCTCATTCCTGTTGACCATGGTGGGGCTTCTGGCCTGCTACCTTCCCGCCCGCCGGGCTTCCAGGGTTGACCCCACGGTTGCCTTAAGGTACGAGTAGACAATCGCTGACCCAGCCCGCACCAACTCCGCCATCTTTAATTTTCATTTCCTGAGTACTTTTTGTTTGGTCAGATTCCCTGCATGCGTTTATCCTGTGGCGTCGTTCGCGGGAAATTGTTTCATCTCTATGTCAGCGAAAAGCGCGCATGAAGTTTCTGAAACGCTCGAAAACCCGGATACTGTTGTTCCTCGCCGTCGTCGGGCCGGGTTTTATCACCGCGAACGTTGACAATGATGCCGGCGGCATCCTGACCTACTCCCAGGCCGGGGCCCAATTCGGACACCTTCTGCTCTGGACCATGATCCCGATCACGCTCGCCCTGATCGTGGTGCAGGAAATGTCAGCCCGCATGGGCGTGGTCACCGGTAAGGGCCTGAGCGACCTCATCCGCGAGGAATTCGGATTTCGCATCACCTTCTTCATGATGATCGGAATCCTCATCACCAACTTCGGCAACGTGGTGACCGAGTTCATCGGCATCGCCACCAGCCTGGAGTTGTTTGGCTTATCGCGATACGCCACCGTGCCGGTGTGTTGTGTGATCGTGTGGCTGATTGTGGTGAAGGGGCAGTACAAGTCGGTGGAGAAAGTCTTCCTGGCCGCTTCGTTTTTTTATGTCGTCTACATTATCGCGGGGGTAAAGGCGCATCCCATGTGGAGGGAGGCGACCATTGCGACCTTCAAACCGCCCGCCCTGAAGGCCTTTCGCGACCAAGCTTATCTGTACATGGTCATCGGCGTGGTCGGGACCACGATTGCTCCCTGGATGCAGTTCTACCTGCAGTCCTCAATTGTCGAAAAGGGCGTGACCAAGCGCGGATTCAAAGACTAGCGCCTCGATGTAGTGACAGGCTGCATCTTTACCGACATCGTGGCGTGGTTCATCATCGTGGCCTGCGCCGCTACGCTGTACATTCACGGCTATCGCGACATCAAGTATGCCGCCGATGCCGCTCAGGCTCTCAAGCCGCTGGCGGGAGATTACGCCTACATTCTTTTTGCGGTCGGTTTGTTCAATGCCTCACTTTTCGCGGCGTCGATTTTGCCGCTCTCCACCGCCTATACCGTCTGCGAAGGCTTGGGGTTCGAATCCGGCGTGGGAATGAAGTTCGGCGAGGCTCCTGCCTTCTACTGGCTGTATACGCTGCTGATTGCGGCAGGCGGCGCAGTTGTCCTTATCCCCGGGCTGCCGCTGGTGAAGATCGCCGTGCTGTCGCAGGTGGTGAACGGCGTGGTCTTGCCCTTCGTTCTGATCTTTATGCTACTGCTCATCAACAAGAAGGACTTGATGGGCGAATACGTGAACACGCGGCTGTTCAACGTAGTCGCGTGGCTGACTACCGGCGTAATGATTATTCTTAGCGTGGCTTGGTTCTGGACACTGCGCTCGGGTTAGAATCGGAATCCGGGCGCCCATGTCTCGCGTCTTTTGCGAGACGTGGGGATTTTCTTGGGGCGCTCCGTTAGACGGTCTCTGGCGGAGCGAAGTCTACAACAGCTTTCCCGCCGCTAGGTCCTTCACTAAGGTCAGATCGGCTTCCAGAAAGTCGAACTTCGGCAGTTCCTTGGGATCAGCCCACTGAATATCCTTGAAGATCCGGTTCTCGATTTCTCGCTCGTATTTGCGCACGATGAAAAACCGCAGCTCGACCATGCCCCCATTGGGATATTCGTGCTGAATGCGTTTGACCTCATCTCCCACCGAAGCCAGGATTCCGAGTTCTTCTTCCAGTTCGCGGCGCAGCGCGTCGCGCGGCTGTTCGCCTTCTTCAATCTTGCCGCCGGGAAACTCCCACTTCAGCGGCATGGTCTGGTGGCGCGTGCGCTGGCACACCAGCAGCTTGCCGTCTTTCACGATCAGGCCTGCGACCACGCGCTTCATATTTTCGACACGTCCGGCTCGGGCACGCTGGCAGTCTTGAGCGCGCTGGCCACGGGATCGACGCAACTAGTGAAGGTGAAGGCGAACGCGGCCACGCCGGTCGCGCAGCGCAGCTCCAGTTCGTGCTCGGCGAATTCGTGATTGTCTACGAGAAAATACATGCGCGCCGCGTCGACTACGACGTAGCTCTCTTCAGTGCCTCCGTTGGCGCCAGGACGGAAGCGTGTGTCGCGAGTCGCCTGCCTGCGGGTGAGCGGCTTGCCGTCCTGCAAGACAACAACTTCAGCCGACGCGGCGTGCGGGGAAGCCATGACCAAGTTTACGGCGACCGCGTCGCACTTCAACCGCAAACTGTGAGGCCCAGTCTCGGCCGCCTCGAAATACTCAGCCGTCGAGGCCCACCGCCCATTCGCGTAAAAGAAGTTCTCCTCCGGCTTACCCGCGAAAACATAGTCCGCGATCTGATCTTCTTTAAACCCGCCTTCATTGCCGATCCGCCCCCGCCGATGTCCCAGGTAGAGCTCTCCCGATGCGCGGTAGCAGACCGCGCCTGCGTGATCTTCTTCGCGCAGGGGCTCCATCAACGGCGGAAGTTCCACCGCCGGATCAATCTCCCGCAGCAATTCCTGAATCACCAGCTCGCACTCCCCATACCCGCCTTCGCCGAAGTGCCCGTAGCGCAGGTATCCATCTTTGTCGAGCAGATACTTGGTCGGCCAATAGCGATTGGCAAACGCTTTCCAGATTTCGCGATTGCTGTCGATGACGATCGGGTAGGTCAGCCCGAACTCGCGAATCCCGCGCTCCACATTCGATTCGTATTGCGCGAACATAAACTCCGGCGTGTGCACTCCGATCACGGTCAGCCCCTTATCCCGGTAGCGCTCGTGCCACGTCTGCACATAAGGCAGAGTGCGCATGCAGTTGACGCAAGTGTAATCCCAGAAATCGACCAGCACGGCCCGCCCGCGCAACTGCCGGAAACTCAGCGGAGTCGAATTCAGCCACACCCGGCCGATCTCCGGCGCGCGCACTTTGCCCTTTTCGACTCTCATGCTTTCGCTTTCATGGTTTCAGGACTCTCGCCTGCGGGCACTCTCAGCTCTGGGATATTAGTGTCTGGAGGTTTCCAGCTTCTTCCCTACCAGCATCGCGCAGTGTTGTACCAGATCCTGATGTTCGGGAGTGAAGGCCGCCGGGAAGTGGCTGTCGATATCCAGCTCGCCCACCACCTGGCCGTGGACAAACACCGGCACCACAATCTCCGACCGGGTTTCGAGTGAGCAGGCCAGATAGCGAGGATCTTTGCTGACATCGTCGACCACCACCGTCTGTCCGCTCGATGCCGCCGCGCCGCAAATGCCCTGATTGAGCGGAATGCGCGTGTGCGGCGTCATGGCGCCCTCAAACGCCCCCAGTACCAGCATCGGCGGCTGCGCACCCGGTTCCAGCATGTAGAAGCCCACCCAGTTATATTTCAGCATGCGCTCGTGCAGCAGCCTTGCCATTGCCTTCATGAGTTCCTGGGCGGTTGGCACAGCCTGGGCCAACTCGCTGAGTTCGTTGCGAATTTCTTCGATCCTCTGGGCTACGGGCATGTTTGAAATCTTAACTCACGGCGGGAATATCATCTATTGGAAGCCGAAACATCGGTAATCCGCCTGATTCCTTTCGTGCCTGGCCCGAATTTGTTCAAGTCAGGAAAGATTTCAGGATGGATCGCGAACGCCAGCGCCTGTAAACCTTGCAGCAGCGTCGGTGCGGGAGTGTTCAGGAATTCGTCCCGAATGCAGAAGACTCGCCCAGAAGCCGCCGCAGTGGTTTGCTGCCAGCCCCGCTCCGCAACGATCTTTTCCAGCGGAACGCGGTCTCCCGCGCCGCACCACGCCGCAATCGTCACTTCCGGATCGAGCCGCCGGATTTCTTCCGGCGTAGTCTGGCGACCGGCGGCCCCCACGAACTCTCCTCCTGCGGCCTCGACCAGTTCCGCCACCCATCCCTGAGACGCGATCAAGGGCTTGCCCCATTCCTCGCACCAGACTCTGGGGCGAGCGCTTGCGGCAGTCCGGCTGCGCATTTCTTCGATGTCGCGCTGCATCACGGCAATCACCTCTTCTCCTCGATCCACGGTGCCCACCGCTCCCGCGATGGTTGCGATGTCCGTATAAATATCCGCCAGCGTTCTCGGAGCCAGGCCCAGAAACCGAGCCCCCGCCTTGAGGATCTCGCTGACCGCCTTTTCTTGATAGGGAACTGACGCAATCACCAGATCGGGCTGCGCAGCCACGATCTCGGCCGCATCGGCCGTCCATGAGTCGGCCAGAATCCCGCGCGACCCGTCACCGGCCTCGGGCACAACGTCAACGCAATACCGCGTACAAGCCACCACGCGGCCCAGTTCGCCAATGGCGTCGAGAATGACGGTCGCGCTCGGCTGCAAACATGCGATGCGGCGGGGAGTGTGAGAGCCAGGCATGGTCGAGGCTAGGATTCCAGCTGCCGCAGCGCCGCGGAAAACGTGTCCAGGGCCAGTTGCGCAGCGTGCGTCGAAGCCTGCGGCAGCCCACCCACCGCCGCAATCAGGGAGTCTCGGTTCAGCGATCGAGCTTCATCCGGAGTTCTACCCGCCACTAGTTCCGTCAGGGCCGACGCGCAGGCCATCGAAGGTACGCATCCCTTGGCCTTGAACCGGATCTCCGCGATGCGTCCGGCCGTGATCTTCAAAGTCAGACGGAGAATGTCTCCGCAAGCCGGATTCTCAATCTGCGCCACCGCGTCCGCGTCGACGACTTCGCCCGCGTTCCGCGGATTCTGGAAGTGATCGAGCATCTGTGCGGAATACATGCCATTCAAATTGTAAACGCCGTGAAAGCATAAACCACGAAGGACACGAAGGTTCACGAAGGGTTTTATTTGTACGGGTCTTCCTTCGTGAACCTTTGTGTCCTTAGTGGTTTACGATTTTGGCCCTTTGCCTCCAGAAAAACATGAAACCATCGCCGCAGCCCGCCAGTAAGCGTATATAGAAAAGGAAAATGGAACGGTTAGAACAGCCTACGAAGCTTTTGGCGCAGTTCGCTGCAGGCGAGCTCGAGGCCTTCGAAACACTGTTCCGGCAGTTCCAGGGAGAAGTCTTTCGCTGGATCGTGCGGATCGTTCGCGATCCCGCGGCGGCCGAGGATCTAACTGTTGAAACCTTCTGGAAGATTTACCGGGCGCGGGCGCGTTTCCAGCCGGAACGCAGCTTCGGAGCCTGGGCTCGCAGAATCGCCACCAACGTGGCGCTCGACTATCTGAAAACGGCGCGGCCATGGGAAGAACAGTTTGCCGCGAGTATGCCGCCAGAATCCGCGCCCGATCTACGTGAAAGTAGCCCTGCGAATCCGGGAATTCAGAATCCGGCAGTTCGGCGGGAGCTGCGCGAACGCACGCAGCTTGCCTTCCAGCAATTGCCGGCCCAACTGCGCGCCGTAGCGGTCTTGGCCCTGATTGAAGAATGTCCACATGCAGAGATTGCCGAGGCCTTGAGTATTTCGACGGCGGCCGTCAAGTCCCGGCTGTTTCGTGCGGTTCGCCTGTTACGCAACAAACTAGGAAACCTGGACACAAGCCATGACTGAACAAAAGAAGGCCGATCAAGAAATGACGGAACCAGAAATGAGCAAACCAGAAATGAACGAACCAGAACAAAAAAAGTTTGCCGACTTGCTGAAGCAGTCGCTGCCGCCGACGAACTGGGAACTCGACCGTGACCTATGGCCAAAAATGTTGCAGCGCCTCGATCACGACGCGCGTCCGCGGAAGTGGTTTGCCGTCCTGTTTTCGCCGGCGGCGCTGGCGGCGGTGCCATGGTTCGACTGGGCTCTGCTGGCGGTCTTGATCGTGGGCGTTTGCCTCTCTCCGCGGTCGATCCCGGTCTGGCTCTATCACTTTTGATTTCTGAAGGGAACTTATGAACACGCATCCTTATCTTCGCGCTTATATGGCCGGCACTGCCGTACCCACCATGATGCTGCTGGTGGTGCTCACCGGTTTCCTGATCGCGCGCCATACCTTCCACATTCCCATCCCGATCGAACGCGCCATCATATTCCCCATGGCCCTGGTGCCCAACATCTTTGGGGCATGGAACATGTTTTATCTGTGGCTGCGCCCGCGCCCGCATCTGCCGATCGGGTTGCATGGTGCGATCCTGCCGTTTATTCTGGCGCCCATTGGATTTGCCCTCGCCACCTGCTCAGGATTTCTCTCCGCTACTTCCGCGGGGCTCGTGTGGTTCCACGAAGTCGCCATTCCATACGGCTTGATCGCGCTTGGGTTCTCCTTCGCGCTGATCGCCTATTACCTGGTTTGGAAATACTTGGTGGGGTTCTTCAACGAGGTGCTCGGAATCGGATAGCAGAGTCTCAGGAGCGCGTTCCATCCGGGAAATAGATAGTCCACCCGCGCTGGCGTGCCGTCGCTTCGAGGTCGGCATTGGGATTGACTGCAAACCCATGTTTAGCAGCGGCCAGCATGTCGGCGTCCCAGCGCGAGTTGCCGAAAGCCGCGTCGACTTCTTTCTTCGCTACTTCGCGCAGCGCCTCAGTTTTTCCTGGCCCCGACGGGACGCGGACGAGCCGGTCGGTGATCACTCCATTTTCGAGTTCGACTTTGGTCGCGAGGATGCGGTCCTCGGGAATTTCAAACTGCCTCATGCCGGCGCGGATAACCCATTCGTTCGAGGACGAAACCGCCCACACCTCGCAGCCGTCTTGCCGCAGCCGCCCCACCAGTTCTCGCATCTCGGCAAAGATGTGCCCGGGAAAAATGTGCGCCATGAACTCCGTGGCCACCTGCATCATTACGGCCTCGGCGATTCCCTTGTGCATGGTGACCATTTCGCCACACATGTCGTCTTCGCTCACCTTGCCGGCCTGGTACTCGGTGTAGCGGGCGCGCATCGACTGCGCGACTTGGTCCGAGACGATCCCCCGTTCGATCTCCCAGTCGAAGAACGTCACGCCGGCGTCGCCCGACCAAAGTGTGCCATCGCAATCAAAGGCCGCTACCCGCGGCTCCAGTCGCAGAACGGATTCCAGAAATTCCTGCCGGGTGGGATCGAGCGTTTGTATCTGATCGGTTTCCATGCTCTTCGACGATAACGTGCAGACGCTAGACTGCGCAAATTGTGCAGAGAAAAATGTGCAGAGAAAAAACGGTGTGAGCCCCGGGCTCAGGAACCCGTGCGGACGAGTGCATTCTCTACGAAAATGTGTACTCTGCCTGCGAATGTGTGCAGAACCGTGGAAGAGCGGCCCTTTAAGGGCCGCGTTGAGGGCAAAGAAAATCACGGGCTTCAGCCCCTGAGGCTCAAGGCCGCGTAATCCTCAGGAGTATTAATGTTCAACGCCACAAACGGATCACTGACTTCCACATACTGGATGTGTTCCTGACAGCGATGCTCAACGTCGCGAGCGCTGGCGGTCGGCGGCGCCTGCAGAAAAGCTTCCATCAACTCGCGCCCCGCGAGATAAGGGTGCCCGTGCTTGCCGGAAAACTCGGGCACGACCGCCCAGATGTTTTCAGGAGCGGACTGGAAGGCATCCCGCAGCAACTGCACCGTCGCCAAGCTCACCGGAGGCCGATCCACCAGCGTGATGACGGCGGCGTCGCGTCCGCGGTTCAGCACCTCATGCAATCCAACCTGCAGGGAGCTGAACTGGCCTCGGCTGGGGTCAGGATTGGTCACCAGCGCCGCTCCGCTGGCATAGACAATCGGCCCCAGCGCCGGCTCGTTCTTGCCCGCCACGATCAGCACGAAGTCGGTGGCCGACATCAGCGAGCCAATAGCCGCCGAAAGAAAAGTCTCCTTCGACGGAGGCTGCCCGGCGACCCGCGGCGGCCAGGGCAGCAGCGCCTTATCCGTGCCCATGCGCGAGGAATCGCCTGCAGCCAGAATCACACCAGCGAAGCTATCAGAGCGCGCCATGTTGCGGAAGATAGCAGAAAGCGAGAGGAAAGTCAGTGAGCGGCAGGCTGTCAGCACGGTTTGACGCCGAAGGAACATTCAACCACGAAGGACACGAAGGTTCACTAAGGAAAACGATAAACATGAAATCCTTCGTGATACTTCGTGTCCTTCGAGGTAAAGATCTTCGCGCGCACACCGCAGCGGCGTCAGCGGGGGCCGTCGCCTTCGTCGATCGCATTTTTGATCGCCTCCGCTGCTGCCCCTGCGCCAGACTCTTCCCGCGTCCCCTGAAACCAGCTGAGATGCGGCAGTGCCGAACTCGCATGCCGGCGCACCGCGACTAACTCCGCCGTAATGGCAACCGCAATCTCCTCCGGCGTGACCGCCCCAATATCAATCCCGATGGGCGCATGCACCCGGTCAAACAGATGCGCCGGCACGCCCTCTTCCCGCAGCGACTTGAAGATTCCGATCACTTTGCGCTTTGACCCGATCATCCCGACATAGCGCGCCCGCGTCTGCACGGCCCAGCGCAGCATGCGCATGTCGTCGCGGTGCCCACGCGTCACGATCACAATGTAGGAAGCTTCGTTCGGATCCAGCTTCTGCATGGCCTCTCCGAAATCCAGCGCGTGAACTTCGCGTGCCGCAGGGAACCGTTCTTTGGTCGCGTACGAGGACCGATCGTCGGTCACGGTCACGTCAAAGCCAGCATTCGCGGCAGCCTGGCAAAGATTGAGGGCCACATGACCTGCACCGAAAACATAAAGTAACGCTGGAGGTAATACCGGCTCGACAAAAACTTCCAGCGTCCCTCCGCAGACCAGGCCCGTGTCGTACTTCGGGTCCTGATTCAAGTCGAACTTTAGGGTTCGGGGCTTCTCCGATTCCATCACTTCGCGGGCCGCCTGCCACACGTCGGCCTCCACGCATCCCCCACCAATCGTGCCCACAATCGAGCCATCATCGCGCACCAGCATCTTGGCCGTCTGAAACGAAGGAATCGATCCGCGCACGTTGACGATCGTAGCCACGGCCCCGCGGCGACCACCGCGCCGAAGCTCCACGATTTGTTCGTAGATGTCCATGGACTCGCACGATGATTATCAGTCGGTTAACAGGCGCGAGTCAATGCAGGGAAAGGGGGCACGCTCGGTAGTGGATTCTTTCCAAATCAGCGCCGCCCCTGCGAGGCTAGCCAATCGTAAAACTCCCGTTTTCTTCTGGAGAGTTCTTTGCTGCCAATCGGGAATTTCCTCTTGAGTTCGTCTGGTCGGTCAACGGCGATCCAGATTCCAGTGAAGTAGAACCCAATCCACAGCGCGACGAAAATTAACAAGACCAGAGTGGCGGGCAACCCCCGCCAAATGCCAAAGACGATTCCCGTGGCCAGGGTCGCATAAATCGTCGCAAGGCATATGCCGTAAAGTCGCCCGATGTTCTTCTTGTTTATCATGGCGTCGGTTCACGGGTTCTGTTGTGCAATCATCTCACCAATTTCTCTGAACTCAAAACGCGATCCGTGAGGCCAGCTTCCACTTGTGGTAGCGTCACTCTAACGGGAGAAATCCAATGAAAGCCGTCCGCATCCATCAATTCGGTGGCCCCGAAGTCTTAACCTACGAAGACGTCCCCGACCCGCAGCCGCGCAAAGATCAAGTCTTGGTGCGGGTGAAAGCCTGCTCGCTGAACCATCTCGACGTGTGGGTGCGCAAATGATTGCCGGGCGTGAAACTGCCCCACATCCTCGGAAGTGATATTGCCGGCGAAATCGCCCAGATTGGCGACTATGTCGGCGAATACGTCAGCGGATTCACGGTAGGCCAGCGCGTCATGGTTGCTCCCATGCACTTCTGCGGACACTGCGTGAAGTGCCTCGCCGGCGTGCAGAACCAGTGCCGCGAGTTCACCGTGCTCGGCAACGGAGTCGATGGAGGCAACTGCGAGTTGATTGCCGTGCCCGCCGCCAGCGTCATTCCCATTCCTGACGCCCTCGATTTCAATCAAGCCGCCAGCGTTCCTCTGGTCTTCGTGACCGCGTGGCACATGCTGGTCGGCCTCGCCGGCGTGCGTCCCGGTCAGACCGTGCTCGTGCTGGGCGCGAGTTCCGGCGTAGGCATTGCCGCCGTCCAGATTGCCAAGATGTTTCACTGCCGCGTCATCACCACCGCCGGCGACCAAGCCAAGCTCGACAAAGCCCGAGCCCTGGGCGCCGACTACGGCATCAACCACTATCAGCAGAAGATTTCCGAAGAAGTCCGCAAGATCACCAACAAAGAAGGCGTGGACATCGTGGTCGAGCACGTCGGCGCCGCCACCTGGGACGAGAGCCTCCGCTCCCTCAAAAGTGGCGGCAAGCTGGTGACCTGCGGAGCCACTACCGGACCCACTGTGGGACTCGATCTGCGCCATCTTTTCGCGCGGCAGCTAACCCTGCTCGGCTCCTACATGGGTACGATGGGCGAACTCAACGAGGTTCTAGGCCATGTTTTCGCGGGCCGGCTGAAGCCGGTCGTGGACCGCGTCTTTCCGCTCAGTGAAATCCGCGCGGCCCACGAGTACATGGAAAAGAGTCAGATGTTCGGCAAGGTCATCTTGACTCCCTAGCCGGAACTCCGTAGTGGGGCAGGCTAACGTTTCTTCTTCTTCGGAGGCGTCGGCTTCGGTTTTTTCCCACCGCCGCCGGCACCGCCACCTGCTCCCGCCGTCGTCACGACCGTGTTCTTCACCAGATCGACCGTGAAACCATCGACCACCTTGGCGGCAGGTGCTGAGCCCGCCGAATACGGCGCCGACATGTAGGTTCCGACAATCTGCGTCTTGCTCACGGCCAGCCGCAAGAATCCGAAGTTGTTCGCGTCGTATTGCTCAAGCGTAAGGCCGCTTCCGACCGACAGGGGCGCCTTGGGAAGCGCTCCGTTCACGAGTTGCATCGGGCCGAGCTTGGTATAACCGCCCGCACCGGCTACGACGTAGGGAATCTGAAGCTGCCCCTTGGGCCCCGCAACCACGTTCGTGAATCGCTGATAATTGTGCACGTGCCCCGACAGCACCAGGTTAGGGTAGCGATTCGTCGCCTTGAAAGCGCTCATCAGCACCTGGTCCGCCACACTGCTGCCGCTGTGCTCGTTATCCCCCGAGAATGGCGGATGATGAATGGTCACAATCAATGCGCGATTCGGATCGGCCGCCTTGAGTTCTCCTTGAAACCACACGACCTGATCGGGATGAACCTCAGCCTCGTCTTCTCCCACGTTGGAAAACAAGCCGAGGATGGTCGCGAACGGAGTGGTGAAACTCCAATAAACATTCGGCAAGTCCAGCGGCGTGCGGCTCGTGCCCGTCTTGTTCGATCCGGGGTGGCTGGAATCCTTCGCCATGAAGTTCTGCACCCAGCCGTCCAGCGGAGTCTTGTTCGGATCTCCCGGGCCATCCGTCGGATCATCCGGCTGGCAGTCATGGTTGCCAGGAATCGCGACGATGAACCCGGGATAGTCCTTGTACGTCAGGTAAAAGTTATCCGGGTACTTGATGATGTCGCCGGCAAAGTAAATCACGTCGCCGAGGTGATAAAAGAATGCGGGCTTCTGGGTGGCAGGAAGGCTTTGCGCATCCTGGGTCATCATGTCGGCGACGAACACCTGCTGCTGGCCCCGGTAGTCCCCGGTATCGCCAACCGTGTGAAAAACCATCACACCGGCGTCGGTGATCTGCTGGACGTCGGCGGCCGTCAGCAACTGCGACAAATCATACCGGTAGGGCGACGGCCCGTTGGGTACGGGCAATGGCTGGAAGGGATAACTCGGCAGCGCGGTGTGGGCCACTTGCACCTGCAGCTTGGCACCCGAGATCGGAGGCTGATGGCTGCGCCGTTTGCGCGCGCCGTGACCGGCGCTGAAGGAATTGAGCGGACTCATCATCTTCTCCTTGCGTTCTGTTCGTGAAGGCGCCGCCCGTCCATTACACACCGGTGCTCCGCACATTCGGTGCGCAGGGCGCAGTTACTGATTCACACCGCACTGAGATCCAGAGTTGCTCGGGGCCTAAATAGACCAACAAGGGAAAGTTTCGCAAAGCTTACCGCAACAACCGGGCTTGTCAAGAGTATTCTGGAAACTCAATGAAGCGAACTGAACCAAGATTTGTCATCTGCATCAAGAACAAGGACTACGCCGCGTCGCTCGAGCTGCGGAAGCTTTATCAGGTCGTCGTCGATGACGCTACAGCCAAGCTTCACCAGATTCGCGTGATCGACGAATCGGGGGAAGACTATCTCTACCCCGAACAGTACTTCGTGCCGGTGCAACTTCTGGTTTAGAATTGTTCCATGGCCCCAGAGCTCAACTTCGGACCCTACATCGACGTCGAGAACGGCACCAAGACCGTGAAGGACCTCACCTTCGGCAATCCCACGCCCGAGGGAGTCGTGCTTACCACGCTCGACTCCGCGGTCAACTGGATGCGCAAGAGTTCCATCTGGCCTATGACGTTTGGGCTGGCCTGCTGCGCCATTGAGATGATGTCGATGGGCGCGTCGCGCTTCGATATTGCCCGTTTCGGCGCCGAAGTCTTTCGCCCCTCCCCGCGGCAGAGCGACCTGATCATCATTGCCGGCCGCGTATCCAACAAAATGGCCCCGGTCATCCGCCAGTTGTGGGAGCAGATGCCTGAGCCCAAGTGGGTCATCTCCATGGGCGCCTGCGCGACTTCGGGTGGAGTCTTCCAGAACTACGCTCTGGTGCAAAGCGTCAACCAGGTCATCCCCGTAGACATTTATGTCCCCGGCTGCCCGCCGCGGCCCGAGCAGCTTATCTACGCCATCACGCTGCTGCAGGAAAAAATCCAGAAAGAGCGTGGCACCATCCGGAAGGCCCTGAACCTGACGTAACCCGGCTTCACCTCAGACTCATCCGCAACATGCGGCCGCGCTCCGGTTCGCGTCGACAGTTTTGAATCGGCTGAACCAGATTAAATCCCAAGCCTCAATTTCTCTGTTATAGAGTGACGGCATGGCAGAGTTGCCGCCGAAGTCCAACCTCAAGTCGATCGCCCTCGGCGCGGCGACAGGTCTGGCTTATGGCCTCGCCATCCGCTACGGTGCGAAAGCTTTCCCAAACAATAAGATCGTCGCGGTCATGACTCTTAGTTTCATGTTATTTCTGCCCTTAGCCATGGGGTTCGTCACCATCTTTGTCATTGAGCGGCGTTCCCCCCAGCCGGCTTGGATGTGGGTGCTTTTTCCCTGGGTCACCATAATGGCCGCCGAGGTTGCGATGATGGCTGCCCTGTGGGAGGGCATGATTTGCATCGTCATGTTCACGCCCATCGCCTTAATAGCATCAAGTCTGGGCGGAGTCGCAGCCGGTCTGATCGTCCGCTACACGCGCTCGCGTCGATCGAAGGCGGCGACGCTGGTGTGCGTTATGTGTTTTCCCTTGCTGCTGAGCCCGTTTGAGCCCAGGCTTCTTTCGCAGCAGGAATCGCGCAGGGTCGAGAACGTCATCGAGATTCAAGCGCCACCGGCCACGGTCTGGCGCAACATTGAGCGGGTTCCGCGGATCGCCACCAGCGAACTTCAACCCTCATGGAGCCATTCCATCGGCTTTCCTGATCCGGTCGAAGCCACGCTTTCCGCCGAAGGGATCGGCGGAATCGGCCACGCTACCTTTGAGGGCGGCGTACTGTTTATCGAAACCATCGATGCCTGGGACCCGGAACGTCGCCTCGGCTTCTCCATCCGCGCCCAGACCCAGCAGATTCCACCAACCACTTTGGAGGAACACGTAACTGTCGGAGGTAACTTCTTCGACGTGCTGCACGGCGAGTACATGCTCGAGCCTCTTCTGAACGGCAGAACTCGCCTCCATCTGACCA
>Ga0116217_10002228_pt1 | contig 18117 bp, 14 predicted proteins | sample Sb_taG_6_FD_89697 | JGI IMG/M metagenome (GOLD analysis project Ga0116217, IMG submission 89697) | Peat soil microbial communities from Weissenstadt, Germany - Sb_50d_4_PS metaG | ecosystem: Environmental > Terrestrial > Soil > Wetlands > Peat | place: Germany: Weissenstadt | collected 2010-09-21 | reverse complement strand
TTCTTCTACATGCCTTCGTCCATCGATCACAGTGTCAGGAATGCTCCCGGTCTGTTTTGTCAGGAATGCTCCCGGTCTGTACCCCCCCTGGGGGTACCCCCTCCCCCTGATCTTTTGGAATCATGGGGTTAGGGGGACACTACCACCAAGATCTTTGAGTTAGAAGGACTTATATGCAAAATATTCCGGACAAAGGAGTTAGCGGTTCTTCGCATTATCTATAGGCTGACCGTACAGTTACAGGATTAACTGAAAGTCCGCACGAGAGTCAAGGGTAAAAGCGGTGGATGGCGAGATAAATCGAGTGGCATTTCCCATTTCGGGACGCCGTTGGCTCGAATCAGTACCCGCCAGGTCGAGCTCTTGAGCGTGATCCAGCGGAAAGCGGCTTTCGCCGGAGACATTCAATTAGCCTTATGACGCTCGATCTGGGCGGCGCTCACCTGCATCGAAACCAGGCGGGCCACCAGCACTGTCAAATAGAGTTGCCCGGTCACGGCTTCTCCCGAGCCAAGACTATGTGCGACTGGGTGGGCTGGGAGGATCCCTTGATAGCCGACCGTTGTCAGCATTCCAAAACTGTAGTTGACCCAAGTTGTTGGGAGCGAAAGATCGCTTCCTGCACCGGTGAAAGCGCCGGGATCCAATAATGCAGCGATGTGGTATGCATATCCCCAGGCGAACCCAAGGCACAGATAAGCCGCAATCGCTCCCTGGATCCGCGTCACGGTGACCGGCCCGGGGCGGAACACCTGCCAAAGCAACACAACCGTAATCGTAAGAATGGCCGTCAGCCCAGCCGATTGACTCCAAAGGATGATCGTGTTCGTTGGCTTCCACCACGTCGCCCAGTGCAATGCAATCGCTACGACAGCCACAAGCGATGTCAGCACGAACAGTCTTCGGTTCTCCCAGGCGATCGCGGCCCCTGCGACCGATATGAGGGAAAACGCGATGTCTGCGTAAAGTTGCATATTACTTCTCTCGACACCTAACGAGGGGATCACGAAAGCTACTATGATCAGAAGTGACAAGAACACGGAGAGGTTGGCCTGCGACTGCCAGGTGTGAGTCAAGAGATCGCGGGTTTTGGAGGACATGAACGACTCCTTCCGTCTCCAGTCCTCACTCGGTGTCCGGCTGGAGAGTGGCATTGCGTTCACTTTTTCTGCGGTGGCTCCTGTTCCATCTGTTTCAGTTTTTGCTCCAGCAACATCTTTTCCTGCTCCTTGCTTAACTTGGGAAACAGGAACGCAAGTTGTAACTTCAGGGCCCATGGCGAAGCTCCCGGAGGATGGACAGCGTTTCCGTAAAACTGCGCCTGGATGTTCACCGGCTGGAATCCCAGCTTCATGATTCTTCCCACTCCCCCGCCAAACGGTAATATCCATCGACCACCGTTGGTTTGTCTCCAGTCGGCGGTGATGATTGGCGCGCTGAGGAGGTACCAGCCCTTTTTCATGTTGTAGTTGACGAACCACTGCAGGAGAAACTGGTTTACGGCGGGTTTATCGCGATCGGAGTGACCGGCCACCGACCAGTAGTTATTGGTAAGAAACCCCATCGTGAAATGTGAAGGTTGCACCAGCACGACCACCGATGGGCCCACGCTGAGTTTTCCTTGCCCGAGATAGGTAGTATTGGTTGCTGTTGGGAGAACAAAAGTCGGCCCCACGCCCCAGGTCACCTTGCCTTTCTTCGGAGAGAGGAAGAATGAAGGGTTCAAGTCTCCCAAGCCGAAGACTCCGGTCTGTTGGTTCGGTGGCCCGGGCGGCTGCGCCACGGGAATCGGCTGGAAGACGATCGGCGTAATCCAGCGGGTGATGAGGTTCCAATCCTTCCCTACGCTGAACGGAATCACCGGCTGAATAAGGGTAATATTCTGGACGCGGTCAGCCGGACCAATGCCGAAATTCCAGGTGGGCTGGATGGGAACGCTGATGAGGCTGGCGATGGGATTCTGCGCCGCTTTTCTCAGTTCCTCCGAATTCGTGGCAGCCGCTGGCGTTGCCTCGGTGGCGACCGAAGTCCCCTCCGGGCCAACGGGCGTGTCTTGGGCAAACAGCGGCGCGGTTAGGAAAAAAAAGGCCACCAACGTTAAGAGTCCTGGGCTATTCCGCATATATAACTCCTTCTGATCAACACTCACGAAATGCATTTGGAGAATCAATGCGCGCAAGTTTCCGATCAGACGTGATCCTAGTGAGGTGTTTGGGTGGCGGGAACTGGTAAAACCGTCAGTCAGCGACTGAAGGATAGCTAGCAGCAATCGTCACCAGCCCAGGATGCCCCGTGCACTCTGGGCCGCGCGCTCGGCTGAAATGACGGGTCAATTTCAAACAGCCGGGGATAAATGAAGTAAGCATGCCGTTACACTCAAAACCCGTGAATGAGGGTAATCGCGATTTTGCGCCAATCGTGTCTGGAATCCCTACTTGAGGAACACAAAAGAATTGAAAGCTTGTCTTAGGCGGGCCTCTACTTCTGAGGAATCCTTCTTGGTGAACTCCTTGACTGTTCCCGGATCATACTCCGCACGTGAAAAGACATTTTGGATACCCAACTCATAGCATTTTCCATTGTGGAAAGTTCGATATGCAGGCCCGGATTGACCTCCACTTGTCCAATTGTCGCCAATCTCAAAGGCCTTAAAGGTAATGTGATTGATCGTAGTCGTTTCCGCTTCGGACTTGATCACAAACCAATCTGGCGACCCCTTTAAGCACACCTCCTCGCTGTGCGCTGACAGAATCTCTGAAACGTAAAATGTCGCGGCAACAAAGCGGGGCTTGTCTTTAAATCTTTCCTTCGGATAGGCGAAACAGGCCACGGTGCTTTCCTCGCTTCCCATTCCACCGCAGATCGAACCCTGACTCATACAGGATTCTGGGACCGACGAACCAGTTCCGTTCTCCTGCTTTCGCGCTGACATGCAATCAATGAGCACATCCGAATACTTGAATTGGAAAATACCATCCGGGCTGGTGAAGGCTCGCAGCGTGGTTTGTGCGGGCAACGGAGTTGACAGGCCACAGAGGCAGAGTGCAATAAATTTTTTCATTTGACCAGTTCCTTATTATGGATACGATGCACGCGAAACGCCAGACACATGTGGATGCAAATGAGCAGTTTGGGGCATAGCTTGCGTTGGCATCTAGACACAGTGTTGCTCCGTTCAGACTGGAGGCGCTTCCGGTCTCCGGGGATAGCTGCCGCAAACAGGCCATAGCGCTCAAAACCCCGTCTCCTCCAGTCTTGCGGCCCGTACACCGGTTTAAACGGCGAGCGAGGTGTACAATATGCCGTTTTCGAGTACAAAGGAAATTCCAGTTGCATCCTTATTTGCAGGCAACTGCATGCGAACGGGGCACTTCCACGCTGGGTAGGCGCACCGGCTACGGGACAATTTCGTACTCCCTGGGGCCGACCAGCTGATGCGCGCTCTACGGCTGTTCTGTATTGTGGCAGTTTGGCTATTGTCGGCTTGCCTCAACGCCTGGGCGATGGCCGCGCTGTATTTTGACTTTTCACGCGCGGGCCGCGAATGGCTGCCTCCGGCAATTTATCTGGTAGTGCTCACGTTTTTTCTTGCGATCTTAAAACGCCGAGTCTTCAGGATCGGCGCCTGCTTCACTGGCTTTTTTATCGTGCTGGTCTGCTGGTTATCCCTCAAGCCTTCCAACGATCGCAACTGGCAGTCGAATCTCTCTCGGACGCCGTGGGCCGAAATCACCGGCGACCGCGTGACCATCCACAATTTCCGCCAGTGCTACTACCGCGAGGAAGCGGAGTTCACCTGCGAGTGGCTCACGAAGGAAGTGTTCCTCTCCCAAGTCCGGGGTGTTGACTTCTTCGTGGACTACTGGGGTTCGCCCTGGATTGCACATCCGATCATCAGTTTCCAGTTCGGCGATAATGACTATGAAGCGGCCTCGATCGAAGCGCGATACCAGATCGGCCAGAGCTATTCGCCCATTCGCTCCTTTTTTCGGCAATTCACCATCATTTACGTGCTTGCTAGTGAGCGAGATCTCATCCGTCTCCGCACTAACTATCGCTCAGGCGAGAAGGTCTATCTCTTCCACACGACTGCCAGTCCACAATGGTCGCGCGATCTCTTTCTTCAGTATCTCCGCCAAGCGAACCGTCTGCGGGACGACCCAAGATGGTTCAATGCCATCACCAATAACTGCACCACCAGCATATTCGCCAACATGGCCGCCACGGGCCACATGGCGGCGGGAAGCTCGCGATACTCGTGGTGGGTTCTGTTGAACGGCCGCGCACCGGAGATGCTCTATCGCGGCGGGAACTTCGCCGGCAAGCTACCTTTTTCTGAGCTTAAGGCGCAGGCGTACATTAATTCCGTCGCGAACACGGCGAATGACGCTCCCGACTTCTCACAACGCATCCGTAAGAATCGGGCTGGCTTTGAGTTTCTCCGCTCCGTTGATATCGCATCACCATCAGCCGAGCAGAATTAGGGCTCGTCAAGCGAGGCAAGAGCCAAGAGGTAAGGAGAGGTTTTGAGCGTAATCGCGATGTCACAACAAACTACGTCGTCGGGTGCCTCATAATGCTCAACTTGGGAAACAGATAAAGTAATTCAAAATCAGGAGTCCGTTCCTCATGAATCGTTCGACAAGAATTTTTCTCTGCGGCGTGGTCCTGTCTCTTGCACTTGTGCAGATCCAATCTCAGCAAGCGCCAGGAGCGATACAGACTTCTGAAGCTGCCTATCCGGACGGCAGCGAAGGCCTACAGAAACTCTTGCGGGACAGCGTCGAAGCTGTGAGGTCAAAAGATACAACGAAAGAAGCAGCTTTGATTCATGCCCTGATCATGCCTGAGGACTCTACGTGGTTTGAAGATGAGTTTGGTAGGCCAACAATGGACCTTCGAGCCAACAACCCTCGACGGAGAGCCAGTTGAGGTGGAAGTCAATTGGGTGACCGGGGTCCTAGTCAACGGAAAATATTGATTCCAGGAGCATTGCAGACGACGTTCATTCCCTTGTAGTTGTTAATCGAAATAGTAAATCAGGCAATGCTGCGCTTCGCGGCCCGACTGCGGGATTCGCCGCTCGTCTCCACTCGATTGCGCCCAGCCTTCTTGGCTCGGTACAGCGCCTTGTCGGCGGCTTGGATCACCTGTTCCACTTCCCGCATCTTCGGCCCCGGTTCGGCAACTCCGATGCTGACCGTGACCGACAATCCGCTAAGAGAAGCTTCCGCCGGAAGGCTGCGAGGCCGGCCAGGTTTTCGACGAGCCGTGCTCTGCTTGTCTTCCATCCGCCGCCCCGCCCCGCGAGGCGCGCTGCGCCGCTCGGGCGTGCTTCGAACCTGGAATCTCGATTCCTGGATCACACTTCTGAGCGAATCCAGATGGGGCACAACTTCCTTCATCGACTTTCCCGCAAACAGAATCGAGAACTCCTCTCCACCCACGCGAAAGGCTTCCCCACCTCCACTCACCCGCGACAGTCGCGAGGCGACCATGCTCAGAACCTGATCGCCGGTGTCGTGCCCGTAGGTGTCGTTGAAACTCTTGAAGTGATCGATGTCGACGACGGCGATGGAATAAGGCGCTTCGAGGCGCAACAGCGCTTCGTTGAAGGCGCGGCGCGCAGGCAGCGAAGTGAGTTCGTCGTGATACGCCAGCACGTACGTGTTCTCGATGATCGACGCAGCCAGCAGCAGCCCCGCCGTCGCCCAATAGGCAATGGCAATCCGGTCGACCGCGTTGGCCTGCAAGCCAAGGAAGGTTGCGACGAGTGACCACAGCAGCCCACTCTCAAGCGGCTTGCCGTAGAGCAACAGCCGGACCAGCAAGACCACGAAAGCAGCGGCGAAAGCCAGCAAGGCAAGCTGCGGGATCTTCGTCCAATGAAATAACGATCGATGCAGAAACGCTACGTGAAGGAATGCAGGACCGGTCATCTCTCCCGGACGACAGAGGACGGCAACGAACACCGACTCCAGAAACAACAAGACCAGCCGTGGCGTGACCGCGGGAATTGACAGCCCGCGCTCGTGGCCGAGCGATAGCACAATGAAGTTGATCGGCAAGAGAAAAGCGATGGCCTCAAACGCAATACGACCAGGCCCGATCGCGATCGCGCGCCCAGCGGAAAAGAACTCAATGGCGCGATGCCCCAGCAGCAGCATGATCAGGGCAAAGAGGACGCGACTGGAATGGAAGCGCCAGGACAGCAGGATTCCGCCGGCGAAAACCAGGTAATAGTAGAAGTCGACCGCAGCCGCTGAAATGGACAGAAATCCGCCTGACAGCAGGATTACCGCAACCAGCAGCAGTACGCCTCCCGGCACAAACAGGGATTTCAGTGTTCCCGTGCTCCTCAGCTCCAAGCTCGGATGATCCTTTAGATAGAAGGTTGTGTCAACGAATTATCGTCGGCGGGACAACGGGCGAGCGAGTGGCACAGCAGGTTCGTCGAGGAAGCGTTCCCGTTTAAGGAAGACAGAGCCTTTCGTGCGCGGCGGAATCCCTGATCTTCGGCCTGTTCTTGCCTAGAATCGGAGAGTGAAAGTTAGAGAAAACTTATGCGCATTCTGATCGCTGAAGACGACTCCTCGCTTGCCAGCTTTGTGAAGAAGGGCCTTGACGCCGAGCACTACGCGGTCGACGTCTCGAGCGATGGGGAGCAGGCCCGCGCCATGGCGGGCGAATTCGATTATGACCTGGTGGTGCTTGATCTAAGCTTGCCGCGTCTGGATGGAGTGGCGATTCTGCGATATTTGCGTACGCGCAAACCCAGTATGCCCATCATCGTCTTGACTGGGCGCACGCGGGTTGAAGACCGAGTCGAGTGTCTCGATCTCGGAGCAGATGATTATCTGGGCAAACCCTTCTCGTTCTCGGAGCTGTCGGCACGGATCCGGGCGCTCTTGCGGCGCTGCCATCTGCCGGCGGAATCGGTACTCACGGTGGACGATTTGAAGCTCGACCGGGTGGAACGCAAAGTCGAACGCGCGGGATGCCGCATCGATTTAACCGGCAAGGAATTCGCTCTGCTGGAATACCTGATGCGCAACGCCGGCCGCCGAATCACGCGCGCCATGATCATTGAGCACGTGTGGAATTTGTCGTTTGATACCTGCACCAATGTCGTGGACGTGTACGTAAACTACTCAACCGCGCAGGTGGATAAGAAGAAGGTGAACCTGCTTGCAACCGCGATTCAGGTAGCGTTCCAACAGCTCGGAGCTTACCCAACCGCTGACCTTTCCGGTGTCGTTCCAATCGACGAGGCGGGTGAAGTTCGTAAAGTTGTTCCCGCCGTCGTGTTACTCCACAAGGACGAGAATGACCTGACTGAACTCCGAAAAGAATTGGAGCAAGCGTTGGCGCCGGAGATCGCGCGCGGCGAGGTCGAGGTCCGAAATGGACGGGATGGGCTGGTTATAAGCTTGCGAGAGGCTGGTTTTTTTGACAGCGGTTCGGCGGGCGTTAAAGTAGGTTCGCAGCAAGCCTTTAGCCGTATGGCTACGCTGCTCGGAGAGCGTCAATACAACATCCGTATCGAGGGCCATACTGACAACGTGCGTATTCACAATACGCAATTTACCTCGAACTGGGAGCTCTCTACGGCTCGAGCAACCGAGATGATTCGCCTTTTGATCATGAAGTACGGTTTTTCTCCCAAGCGGCTATCGGCGGGCGGTTACGGCGAATATCATCCCATCGCAAGCAATAACACGGAGTCAGGACGCGCGCTCAACCGCCGGGTCGACGTCGTAGTTGTCGGAAAGCATGAAGGTGAGTCCACGGCGACCGACCCGCCTTCCAGCGCCAAGCAATAGAACTAAGCCCAATCCTCAGCACGATCATAAGAGGCAGCTTGCACGTTTGTATTTGTTGTAGCCGGTTGCTCGAGGACTTGCCGCACTTTTCGGGTCAGCGACTGGGCTGAGAATGGTTTCGGCAAATAGAACATTCCACCTTCCTGGAGGCCTTGTCTGGTGACAACATTTTCGGGATAGCCGGAGGTGAATATGATTTTCAGCTTTGGGGAGATGCTCCTCAGATCGGTCGCAAGGTCGCGGCCATTTTGTCCCGGAAGAACGACATCCGTCAGTAGCAATCGCACTATGGTTTTGTAGTCGTCGAATGCAGATATCGCTTCCGCCGCGGTGCGAGCTTTCAACACCCGATAGCCCGCGGACTCGAGAATCTCGCAAGTCACCTCACGGAGGAAACTTTCATCTTCCACTAGCAGGATGGTTCCGTGGCCCCGATGCAGTTCGGCATTCCTAACCATCGAGTCCGACTCGGGGTTCGTTTCCGTGCATGGTTGCGAATGATTCACGTTGTCTTTCCTCCTGGTACGAAAATGTCTAAGCACCCAGGCCTCCATCCAGAGCGGCACGTGCGTGAAAGACAGATCGCTATACGCCACTTCGACTTACAGCGGAGGAAACAATCGCATCGACTGAGGAAACAGCTGGGATGCGGATGGGCAAGACCGTCTCGGGAAAAATGCAGCGAAATTATCGGGAATGCGTTCTGAAAGTGGTCAATGCTGCAGTGATTTCTGGTTATCGAGACCGCGCCAGCACCGTCTGATCGGGATCGAGTACGACCTTACGTGCGTTCGCCGGTGCAGTTAGATGAAACGGAGTTTCCGGTCCATCCGCAAACACCCGTCCGAGCAGCACCATTCTGCCGGCGACCGATGCGTATAGCGGAACTGAGGTTACCAGATTGTCGGGCGCATCCTTCTGCAGGATGACGCCGCTAACGGTGGTTGAACCGGTCTTATCCAAGAACTTCACTCCGTGCAATTCGAAGTGCGGAATTGCCGTCCCGTTCACCCATCCTTCGTAGAACCAGTCCAGGGATTTGTGGTGCTCGTACCACAGCGACCGCGGCAACTCTTCCTCGAAGGCCTGCAACAACTCGCGGGTCGCAATGGGTTTTCCCTGATAGCGTTCCCTGATTCGTCGGAGAGCGCGCACGAAAGGCTCATCCGGCGGACCATTCTTGCCATCACCACGCACACCGGTACCGCTGGTACGCTCGGCGTCGCGCATCATGGAACGCAGCATGTGAAACAGCCATGTGCCACGTCCATAGCTGATTGCTTCATACCCATTGGGGAATTGGGAGCAGGAAAGCCGGGTGCCCAGGGTCACAGGGCCATCCTCCATTAGTGGTACCCCGGATTTGTTCTTTTCCAGCAAGTCGTCTCTAAGTTTCTCCATCACGGCACGGAACTGGGCGGGATTTTCCGCCTCGAGCACCATCATCGAACTGTAGTTCGCCAACGCTTCCACGATCCACTGGTCGCGGTAGCCACTCCACATCACCAGATCCCCCCACCATTGATGAGCGGTCTCATGGGAAATCACTTGGCTGATGAGCGTCTTGTCGACTGCGCTCAAGTGCAGCTGTGACTTTTCTTCTGCCGTGAGGAAAGACGTACTAGAGAGAAAGATCAACCCAGGCCACCCTTGGCTCAGGCCACCGGGCATTTGGGCCACTTTCAGTTCGGAAAACGGGAAAGGACCGTAGCGGCGTGAGAAGAAGTCGATAGCATGTGCCGCAGCTGCCGCGACGGTTTGGGCATTCCGCGCGGGCGAAGGCACGAGCGGCGCGATACTCATCGGGGGCCGTGGTATGCCCCCGGAGACCACAGGATCCGGAATCACGCTTTTCACGGCAGGTGTCGGAAACCCACGTTCCACACCCGCGGTCGCGTAGGTTTCCACGGTCACATCACCGGCGTGTGCCACCACCCGCGCGTACTTTCCCAGGTTGAATCCGGCAATGGGAATGGGCCGTTCGGAAACCCAGCGGCTCACTTGTTCGCCTGCCAATGGAGCGCCTGCTGTCGGATCGCCGGGTTCGGGAGAAGACTTCGCATCCGTCCGTTTTCCGGTAGCTACCAATGTCCAGCCGACAGGGTAACGAAATTCCAAGTCAAAGTTAGACATAGCCAGGCCGCGATTCGGATACCACATGCCTCGCGCCCCAACGTACAAGAGGCCGGCTCCCGCCTCCGAGAGCACTTCGCCACCATACACAAATCGCAACTGCAGCCGTTGTCCGGTTTGCAAGGGCTGAGGAAAGACGATTGCGACCAGGTCATTCCCGTGGCGGGCCAGTTGAGTTCCCTCAATTGCCTGATTATGGATGAACTCTATCGGATGTCCATCAGCCTCCACCTGCTTGACCTGGAGGGCTCGGGATAGTTCAAATAAAAGGGCTCGCTGGCCACCCTGCCGCACTTCCAGTTGCAGCAGCGCTTCGGCGTCGATCTGAGTGGGCGGCTTTATTTCCACGCGAATCTTGTACTGAGATACTGCGATTGAATCAGGCGCGCCGCCTTCGCCAACCTCAGCGCTAACGGCTTCCGCGCCCCGACTCGCTTTGGCTGAAGAGAACGAAGTCCAGACATCGTAATAGCTCGTGCCTTCCGCTGTTTTTAGCTGGCCGGCCCAGACTTGTTCGGGCGCGTCTGCGTCGAAATAAAGGTCAAAAGTCCCCAGTTTTGCTCCCTGCAAGCGGGCGTGCAGAAAGCGGTCATCGTCTCCAGATGTGGAGGTTAGTGCGGTAACTCCGGCAGTCTGGCCGGCAACCGGGAGAGATCTACTTAACGTCATGAACAGGCGTAGCGGATCGGATTGGGCGAGATTCCCGGCGGTCTCATTCCACTGCGACACGAACGCCGACCCGTAATCGACGGGCACCATCGACGGGAGCAACTCGGCAAAGGTGTCGTCATTGAATCGGAAGTACGCGGTAACAAACCGCTCTTCCAGAATTGCCGCGCCGGTGAATAATGCCATGGAAGCGCGCTCGTATTGGTTAGGAGGAGACAACAATATCTCTCCGTCCCCTTCAAAAAAAGCTCCTGTAACCCGGCCCGCGACGTCCCCGGTAAATGCAATGGTGCCATTGTTCAGCGTGATGTGAATGGCTGCCCGATCGATGGAGACATCGCGCAGTCGATAGACCCGCAACTTGTCCAAGGTCACTGTGCGCAACTGTAAGTAAAGGTTCTCGGCGGAATTGAGTTGTGGGGAAGGTGTCCCCGAGACTTTCGCCCCGGCCGCATCCGCAGGTTTGGAAGCGTCCTGGCTCCAGGACAGTGCCACTGTGCTCGAAAGCAACAAGCAGGCCAGTGGCAGCAACTTCCTTCGCATTTTTGAGATTACCCTGGTCACCTACGCCTGCTGGTTTCTATCTTCTAGAATGCGCCTTAGTGCGTACGCCTGTCATCTGCTCGTTCTTGTCGGCCTTCCTGCTTACCGCAGCAGTGGTGTGCGCGTCGGCAGAGGTCATTCATCTTAAGAACGGCCGCACCATCTGGGCCGACCACGTTCGGGACACCGGCACCCACATCGAGTACGACCTCGGCGACAACACATACGCGATTCCTAAATCACTCGTGGATCGCATCGATACCGGCGGAGCTCCTCCTGGCTACGCTTCTTCGGAAACAAGTACGAAGCAAGCGCACGACTTGCCCGAGTTTGCTCCTGCCGACAACTTGAAGAACGATCCTACACTCATTGGCAAGATTATCCAGGATGGTCGCGTCGATTCGGATGCGCTGTTTGCCCTAGAGCAGGCCGGCAATGCGCCTGCGACCGCCGCCGGCTACTTCATCGCAGGCAAACACGAATTCGATCGCGGACATTTCAGCCCGGCACGTACCTACTTCGAAGCTGCCTTGCGTTTCGATTCCCAGAATCCCACCATCCTGAACTACTACGCCTCTCTGCTGGTTAGAACCGGGAATGCGGCCGAGGCGTTGCCTTATGCCGAGCGCGCTGTTCGAGCTGCGCCAGACTCACCCGATGCGCTCACGGTTCTGGGATACGTCCAATTCGCCGCCGACCGCGTTCCGGATGCGGTACGCACGTGGAAACATTCTCTCGAACTCCGTCCTGACGCTTTGGTGCAAAAATACCTGGAGAAGGCGCAACGGGATGCTGCCTCCGAGGCCGACTATACCGAACACGAGAGCAATCACTTCACTCTGAAATATGAGGGCAAGAAGACGTCGGATACACTGCGCAGCCAACTCGTGGCAACCCTGGAGTCAGAATACGACGATCTGGTCCGCGAGCTCGGCATCGCTCCTCGCAACAGCATTCCGGTCGTGCTCTATACCGAGCAGTCCTTCTTTGACGTCACTCAGGCCCCTTCATGGAGTGGCGCCGTTTATGACGGAAAACTGCGTATCCCTATTAATGGCTTGACTTCGGTCACACCGGATCTGGCGCGTGTGCTTAAGCACGAACTCACACACTCCTTTATTAGCCAGCTTGCAGGCGGCCGTTGTCCGCAATGGCTCAACGAAGGCATTGCTCAGGCACTCGAGCCCAGGCAGCTGTCGCATGGGCAGGTGCTAGCTGATTTGTTTCGGACGCAGCGCGAGATTCCCCTAAACGCGCTCGAAGGCAGTTTTATGCAGTTCTCAAGCGCCCAAGCCGCCGTGGCCTACGAGGAGTCCCTCGCTGCGGTGCAATACATCAGCGACACTTACGGCATGAGCGATCTGCAACGGGTCCTCGAGAGGCTTGGACAGGGAAGCTCGACCGAAGCCGCTCTCCGCGCCACCATCCACTCCGACTACGGCCAACTGGAAGCCGAAGTCGGCAAATACCTCGCCAGCAAATACGGGAACTAGTGGCTCGGCGGCCCCAAAAGGCACAACCCCTTCGAGGTTCTTTCCACTGACATACTCTCCGTTCCTGCCGATACTTACACTTAGTGAGCACCCCGCGACCTCAGTTTTTTAACTGGTTTTTGGCCGAATTCTGTGCTAACGTCTCGGCTCGATTTCCGATGCGTGCTCTCTTCCATTTCGAACAGCCTGCTCCCGTTGAGCCGGTCCATTCGGACATCCCGGATGTCAAAGGGGCCGAACTGGCGTCGGTTTACTACGGTCGACGCATGGCCGGCGATTTCTACGATTTCATTCGCGTCGGTCCCAACCGCGTATTGTTTGGCCTGCTCGACGTGGCTGGCGGTCTGGAGGACACTCGCGCCATCGTTTCGGCCGCTCAGCGCACCTTCCGAACCGCCGGAACTGAGCTGTTTGCGCGCAAGGATGTCAATGAAGCCGATAACATGATGGAATTGTGCCTGCAATTGAACCAGGCTATCTTGAAGGCCGCTGGCGGGGTCCGCTCCTGCCCTGCGTTTGCCGGCTGCTACGACGAAAGCCTGGGCATCGTTTGTTACTTCAACTCCGGCCATACTCCCGGACTCGCGCGTGATCGCAACGGCGTTACCGAGCTTCCCGCCACGGGCTTGCCCCTGGGATTGTTTACCCACATGGTCTCGAATGCTCCTATGGTCGCCCTCGAGCCTGGCGCCGTCCTTCTACTGGCATCCCGCGGGATCGTCGAAGCGAGGACCAAACACGAAGAGTTTGGATTGGAACGAGTGAAAGAAGCTCTCCAGCAATCCAACGGGGCAAGCGCGAAAGAGCTTTGCGTGTCCGTTCTTGACCAGATGCAGCAGTTTACGGGCACTGCGCCGACCCACAACGACGTGACCGCACTCGCCTTGGCTCGAACCCCCCGAGCGTTTGATGCGCTTTAGTCAGTTTCCTCTAATTACGCCGTGAACCACCAGTTTGCCTAGCCCCGTGGTCGGTGTCACAATACTTTAATGCAAAAATCTTTTACCACCCTTGTAATCGCCGCCATGCTGCTGCTGGGCAATGCCCTGGCGCAGCAGACTCCCGCGGCAACGACTCAACAGCCTCCTGCAGCGGCCAGCCAAAGCAATTCCGCCCTGCCAACGCAAAAAGATAAAGTCAGCTACGCCATTGGAATGAATATTGGAACCACCCTGCACAGACAGTCCGTAGAGGTTGACCCGAAAGTCCTGACGCAGGGATTGCAGGACGCCCTGGCCGGTGGCAAAACGCTGCTTTCGGAAGACGAAGCGCGCGCCACGCTCACCGACCTTCAGAACGACATGCGCAAAAAGCAGCAGGAGAAGATGCAAGCAGCCGCTGAGACAAATAAGAAGGAAGGCGATGCGTTCCTGGCGGCGAACAAGACAAAAGAAGGCGTGGTCACATTGCCCAGCGGTCTCCAGTATAAGATCCTAGCCGCTGGTACAGGACCAAAGCCCACTACTGGTGATGCCGTGGCCTGCAACTATCGAGGCACGCTCATCGATGGCAAGGAATTTGACAGCTCCTACAAGCGCGGCCAACCGGCAACGTTTCCGGTCAGTGGAGTGATCAAGGGCTGGACCGAAGCCCTTCAACTCATGCCAGTCGGCTCCAAGTGGCAACTCGTCGTTCCATCCGATTTGGCGTACGGGGAACGGGGACAGGGCCCCGACATCGGTCCGAATGCCACCCTCATCTTTGAAGTGGAACTGCTCTCGATCCAGCCCAAGGATAAAGATAAAGATCAGGACAAGGGCCTGGGCCAGGACCGGGACAAGAAGTAGGACGGCGCAAGCGCCGCGGACAATGATCGTCTAACTTCATCGCAGAAGGAGTCGACTCACTTGTTCGCGGCGCGCCATGCGCGCGGTAGAGGCAGCGCAAAAAAGACTGCCAAAGCAACATTCAAGAGCAAACTCACAGGCACGTTGACCCATGCCAGGGCAATGCAGGCCAGGTAGAGTATCGGGCCGACAGCGTACCTGGCGGAGATTTTGCCAGTTGTGGATACATCTACGTTTTCCCCTAGCAGGTTGCGGTTTGCATACCTCCACAAGAGGTTGAAGAACACCGCAATGGCGAAGTACATTCCGTGATACAACATCGCCGCCGCCCGCTGATCGCTTTGCCCAAGATGTTGCGCCAATACGGCGGTGGGAAACGGAACCGCCGTCACACCAAGTAAAAGTAAAAGGTTCAAGAACAGCAGCGCATTGTTCGACCGCTTGATGTGGGTGAACAAGCGATGGTGATTGATCCACATGATCCCGATGAAGGCGAAGCTGAAGACAAAGGCAAAATAAGAAGGCCACTGCCGCAGAAGTTGCACCGAGAGCTCTCCAGTCCCGGCAGCCGGAATCTTGATTTCCAGGATTAATAAGGTGATGGCAATCGCGAACACGCCATCCGAAAAGGCTTCGATGCGTGCCGTTTCTTTTTCCATGCGAAAGCCGCTCTACTTGCTCCGCGCTTTCTTTCGCGCCGGCCCAGCATTCGGAGGCCGGTTCACAATCGGGGCCAGTTCATCTGCCGTCACGAAGATCGGCTCAATGTCAGTCGGGATCCCCTGCAGACCATCCAGCGCCTTCCGCAAAGCGGGGCGCACCACTCCAAGTTCGTCCAGCATTTTTTTCGCACCTGCGTAGTTGCCCTCAGCCTCGATGGTCAGAAGATCATGGTCGAGTTCCGCGATCGCAGTTTTTATCTTCGTCATGTCCACTGAAAAAGTGCCGTCTGGGTGCTGTACAAACGCACCTTTATCCGTCAGGTAATTGAACTGGATCGCCATCCCCTTGCCGTGAGCATCGTTCAGCCCGAAACGCAGGCTACGGAAAGCGGAAGCCAGATAGGTCGTATAAAGCTGCCGCTGCGCAGCCTCGTCGGAGGCCAGCGCCTTACCCAACCCCATTTCCTTGGCGTGGTCCATCATGTATTGCAAGGCAAACAGTCCGGTGACGTCGGCTTTCGGCTCCTCAATGGTGCTATACAACTCCTTCAGCTCTTCGCGCGGCGTAGTGTCGCGCCCCTGAACTTTGATCTGATGCGGTCCCAGCCCATGCATCAACTCGTGCGCCAGAATGTGCGTAAAGAACGGCTCGAAACTCACGTCGACCATGGCCGACTGGGACAACGTCCGCCGCGCAATGGGCAGCAACACGCTGCGAAACTTTGCCTCCTGCACATTCTTGAGCATCACTCGCTTGCTGCCCTTCTGCTGCACCACCCGATCGTCGTTGGGCAGGTTATAGGCAGCGGTCTGCACCCCATGCGCGCCATCTCCCGCACTGAGGATCTCGTCCACCACTCGAATCGGCGCTGCCGCACCCAACTTCGGGTTGCGGTACTGCGGATCGATGGGCAAATTGTTTTCGATGTCCTGCAGATGCCGGGTGAAAACTGAGAGCTTGGCAGTCTCGTCGTCATCGCGCAGGTTTACATAAGCCTCGAAAGCCGCCTTGTAGCCAAAAAGTTCGTCGTTGTAGGTTTCGTATGGACCCATCGTGATGTCGAGCGGCGCGTCCAGGTCCATCCACGCCATATCGCTCTCGTAATAGTCATTGGAAAGAAAAGCGTCCGCCCGCAGATTAAGAAATTTCTTCAGCGATGCATTGTCGGTCAACCCCGCCGCTTCGCGAAGCAGATTAGCCGCCTTCGTAAGGCCATCGGCATATTCCTGGCTGTAAGGAACCGCCAAGAGATTGTTTGGCGGCTTGCTATTCTCCCTCCAGCGAATCACGGTGAAAAAGCTCTTCGCCTGTTCCTGCTCCTTTGGCGGCAGCTGCGCAACCCAACCCTCAAAGGCTTCCTTCGTCATGCTCTCAGGATAGAAGTTCGCTCCCAGAGGTTTACGCGGAGGCACGCCCGGCAAGAACGCCTTGTAGTCGTCCACGTCAGACCAGGGTCCCTTGTTGATCCAGAAATAGTGCAGGCGTGCCTTACCCAGCGGCGTTGTGTCCCTCTGCAATCGGCCATACAGCGCGAGATTGCCATCCCACATTTGCTGCATGAAGACGTCGTTCAGGATCCGCGCCGCTTCAATCAGTTTCACCAGTGCCTGTCGATCGCCCGAGGAAAGCCTCGACGTATCCACCCTGAGGGGCGTCGGGGCGAAACGGCTTGCCATCTTCTCCAGTTGCGCCAGGTCTGGTACGGTTTCACTTTTCTGCGCTCTCATCGAAAGACTCGTCACTCCCAAAAGTATAAGAATAAAACAGGCGGTGAGTTTCATTCCTTCCCCTCCCATGCCGAGGTCGCCGCTGATACGGGGCGAAAACCGTTCATGATAGCAGGAGATGCGGTAGCCGCGGGCAGACATCCGGAGTTACAATTTACGAAGCTGGTGAGCCCAGACTCTCCTGACTGCGGTTCAGCCTGCGAAATTCTTATGCGAAAACTTCTCCCTTGCTTCCTCCTGGTTTCAGTCGCCGCTTTGTCGATCATTCTTAAGGCAGACGACGAGACGATCGAATCGATTGTCGCACGCGTCAACAACCAAATCATTACCCATAGCGAATACCTGCACAGCAAAGAAGAATTGAAGAAGGAAGCTCAGCAGCAAGAACCGGTCAACGCGGATAAGTTCGTCGCCGATCACGATAAGGACGTGCTGCGCGACCTGATTGATCAGCAATTGCTGCTGCAAAAGGGCAAGGATCTGAACATCACGGCGGATACCGAAGTCATCAAGAAGCTGGACGAGATGCGCAAGGACATGAAACTCGACAGCATGGAGGAGCTCGAAAAGGCCGCCCAATCCCAGGGAATTTCTTTCGAAGATTTCAAACAGAACATGCGTAATCAGATCATTACCCAGCAAGTGATCGGGAAAGAGGTTGGCTCGAGGCTGGCCATCGACAAAGGAGATGAACAGAAGTTTTACGAGGAACACAAGGCTGACATGGAGCAACCGGAGACCATTCGCTTGAGCGAGATCCTGGTCTCCACCGACGCAAAGCCGAATGACACCACCGACGAAGAGCAACGCGTCAAAGCCGCGCAAGCGAAGGCGGATGACCTACTTGCCCAGATCCGAAAAGGCGCCAAGTTCGACGAAGTCGCCAAGAAAGACTCCGATGGTCCCACCGCCGCCCAGGGTGGCGATTTGGGCGAATTCAAGCGCGGCACCTTGGCCAAGCAAATCGAAGACACAACCTTCGCCATGAAGGTCGGGGATGTATCGGACGTAATCCGAACCCGGCAAGGGTTCATCATTGTCAAAGTCGTCGAGCATCACAACGCCGGAATTCCACCCTTCAGCGAAGTCGAGCCGCGAATCCAGGACGCGCTCTACATGAAGAAATTGCAGCCCGCGTTGCGGCAATATCTCACCAAACTGCGCGAAGACGCATATATTGACGTCTATCCCGGCTACGAGGACACTGGCGCCAGCCCCAACCAGACCAAGCCCATAGAAACCGCGACTAAAGATGCCAACGCCAAGGAACTCAAAAAGA
>Ga0116217_10002226_pt1 | contig 18130 bp, 14 predicted proteins | sample Sb_taG_6_FD_89697 | JGI IMG/M metagenome (GOLD analysis project Ga0116217, IMG submission 89697) | Peat soil microbial communities from Weissenstadt, Germany - Sb_50d_4_PS metaG | ecosystem: Environmental > Terrestrial > Soil > Wetlands > Peat | place: Germany: Weissenstadt | collected 2010-09-21 | reverse complement strand
GGAGACCTACCGTTGCGAGCGTGCGGCCGGTGCCGCGGAGGACGCCGGCGAGCACGACCGCGCGACCGCGATCCGCCGGCTGGGCATCGCCCAGGAGCAGTCGATCCGAAAGACCGCGCGGACGGTCAAGCCATTGCGCTTGCGCTACTTCGTGGTCTGTCCCTGGCGCCCAACTGGACGATCCGTCTTTGGTCAAGCGCGCGGGCGTCGGGCGCTGCGCGTCAAGGACTCGGTGCATCGACGGGCGATCCGTGACTCGTTGCGCCACTGCGAAGGGGTGCGCGCGGATCTCGATGCGATGGGCCTATCGGCGCGGTCAGTTTCTGGCCATGAAGTGCTCGACCTGCTGCACGGTCGCTTTGATCCTGACGCTCAGACGGCGGGCGGCCTGCCCGCGAGCTTCATGCAGCCCGAGGTCGTTCAGCCGCTGGTGGCAGGCGAGACGGCCGAGCAGGCAAGCGTTCGCGCGCAGGCACTCGCGGACGCGATCTGCACCTCAGCGATCGACCTGTCCGATCGCAGCCGTCTGAAGATCGGCGAGTCCCTCGAGCAGGTCTTCCACGTCTCCCTGCCACCGGAGCAGACATGGCTCGGTTGGCTGCTTCACATGATGCAGTCACCGAGCCCGTTCGTGTTGAGCGTGCATATCGAGGCGACCGAGCGCTACCGCGAGCGGATGGCGCAGAAGCGCCGCTACAAGCGCCTGTATGGAGTGAATCGTGGTGTCGAGGCGCACGGCCGCCCGCTCGATCCCGACGCGCGGGTGCAGGAGCAGGAGGCGGCCGAGCTGGTCGACGAGCTCGCCACGAGCGTCGGCGCGGGCATCTACCGCGTGAGCATCTATCAGGCGATCTCCGAGCCAGCACCCGACGCGGACCCGGAGAGGCTGCAGGAGCTTTGCCAGGCGACCGCGCGGGAGGTCACTATGGCCAGCGACGCGCGCATCGGCCACGGTCTGTTCGCCCAAGCTCCGCTGTGGCAGTCAACGCTCCCGCTCGGCCGCGATGTCGCGCGGCGTAAGCGCAAGTACGTCAGCCGCAACGTCGGGGACACCTTCTCCCTGGTCGGCACGAGCTGCTCAAGCCCCGACGGCATCCCCCTTGGCTACGCGCTGCCGGGACGGACGCTCGAGCGCCTGGACCCGTTTGACAGCACGCACTCCAACCATCTGATGCTGATCGCGGGGATCACGGGGTCGGGGAAGACGATGGCGACGATCATCCTGCTGATCCGCGCTATCGCGCAGGGCGCCACCGGGTTCATCATCGACCGGGCAGGTCACTTCGCGTTCCTGGCGTCTTTGATCCCTGGAGCCGCGTCGGATGAGATCGGCGCGGACGCGCACGCGATCAACTCGTGGGACGTTGAGGACCCGGCCAATCTCTCGCCGGAGAAGATCGATTACTTGCTCGCGTTGCACGCGCTGCTGCTCGGCGAGCACCATCCCGGCCAGGACTCCTACGGGCTTACCGACCTGGAGAGCAATCTCCTCGGGCTGGCCATAGCGGAGGTGTATGAGCGCTGTGCGCTGACTAGCGAGGAACCGCGCGAGCTGCTGCTGCAGGAGGAGCTCGAGCGCCGCTACCACAGGGAGCGCAACGAGGGCTCGATCGGGATCGCGGAGACCTTGCGCAACCTTTCGATGCGCCTGAACAACTACGTCCTCGATGGCCCCTACGCCTATCTGACTGACCGCCCGACCACGATCCTCCCCGACGCGCCGCTGATCGTCTTTGACACCAAGAGCGTGCCGGAGGCGAAGGCTGCCGCCGTGCTGTTCGTGCTGTGTGAGCACGTCAAGCGACGGATCGAGCAGACACGGCGCGAGTACCTGGCCGGTAGGAGCCCCAAGCACGCTTGGGCGGGCCGCACCTTCCTGGCGATCGACGAGTGCTGGAAGCTCACCGAGCGACCATCCACGGGGCGCTGGTTCAACGAGTTCTGCCGCAGGAGCCGCCATTGGGCGGTGTGGCTGATCGCGATCTCCCAGCAGATCAGCGACTTCGACACCGAGTACGGCAAGGCGCTGCTGGCCAACGCGAAGATGCGGGTCACTGGCCGCCAAGAGGCTCGCGAGCTCGCGAAGATGCGCGAGGCGCTCGGTAACACCGAGGAGCGCGAGACTGCGATGGCGCAGCTGCGGACTGTGCCCGTCGAGTACGCGATCGTCTATGTCGAGAACGGCAGTCGTGGCGAGGCGATCGTCCAGATCATCGTCGCCGAGCTGGAGTATTGGATTGCGACATCGAGCCCCGCGCGCGATGATCCTGTGCGTCGCTACGCACTGCGCCTGACTGGTGGCGAGGACTGGGAGGCGCGCTGGGAAGCCCTGCTGTTGTGCGCGGATGAGCGCTGGCGAGCAGCGGCGATCGCCGAGCTGGAGCTGGCCGTGTAATGCAGGCCAGGATCGCCATCGCCCTGTTGCGCAACCGTCAGGTGCAGGGCGCGCTGCTGGCACTCGTGCTGCTGGTCGTCTTGATGCCCATGCTGGTCGCGGCGGGTGTCGCGGGACTGTTCGACCAGCAGGCGGAAGCCACCTGTGGGGGCGGGAGCGAAACCACGATCAACCCGCCCGCAGGCGGTGGCGCGCTCGCCCAGGGTCTCTACGCCGCCCCGCTGGAACTGACGCCCGGGCGTTGGTATGAAGTCGGCGCGACCGAGTACGGCGGGTCGGGCGACCCGACCTCCGGTGACTATGGCTCGATCCCGAACCCCGGCGAGTCCTACCTCCCCGCGCATCCCGACTCGTTCGCCGAGCTCTCGGTGCTCGACAGCAACCCGGCGAACGGCGGGACGTTCACGTTCGGCGACGCGAACGCTCTCCACAACCTCCCGTATCTCTCGCAGCTGCGCGTGGAGCACGCAGGCCGTCAAGAGCTGCTGGCTAAGCGCGACACGGGCTACGGGCAGGGTCCCGGCCAGTTCATCGCGAACGGGCAGCCCTACCGCCTGGATGTGTGGTGGCAGGCCGCGCAGCCGCTCGGGATCAGCAAGAGCTCGGTGAAGGTGGCGCTCGCGCCGGCGACGGGCTCAGCACCGACGCTCGGGGCGCTTCCTGGGTCAAGCGAAGCGAGCGGTGGCGGCGAAGCCAGCTCGGGCTCGTGCCCGGTGTCCGAAGGCACGGGCAGCATTCCGCTGCCGCTGACGCCGGGCACGCAGACGAAGATCCTGCCGAGCGGCCTGGCCGCCGCCGGGGAAGAAGCGCCCCAGGCGGTCAAGCGGATGGTCGCGGCGGGCAATCGGCTGTTCGGCGCGAGCTACCTCTACGGCGGCGCGCATGGCACGTCGCTGGACACTCTGCAACCGGCTTATGACTGCTCATCGGCGGTGTCTTACGTGCTGCATTGGGGCGGCGTGCTCGGCACGAGCGCCCTGGACTCGACCGCGCTTGAGTCCTACGGGCAACCCGGTCCCGGCCGGTACGTCTCGATCTACGCGAACGCCGGGCACACCTTCGTCTACGTCGCTGGCCTGCGCTTCGACACCGTGGAAGCGCCCGCCTACGACACGGGCCCGAACTCGGGCAAGCCCGGCCCGAAGTGGCGCGTCTCCGCCTCAGTTCCTGGCTGGGCCACCTGGACCGTCCGACACCCATCCGGCCTATGAGCAGGCACGCCGTGAAGGCACTCATCCCCCTCTGCGCGCTGCTGGCCGCAGCGGCGCTCACCGGCTGCACCAATCCCGACGCGCCCAGCTCCGTGCAGGGCATTTCGACCGCCTCGCCACAGAATCCGGGCGAGCCTCCGGCACCCGCCCCGCCGACGCCTGCCGCTCAGGCACCCGCTGGCGTGCAGCCGACACCCGCGAAGGCTCTCGCCGCCTTCAGCGGGCTCTACATGAACTGGACGTATCGCACGCTGAGCTCAAACCAGCAAAGGCTGGCGGCGATGTCTGTCGCACCGGCGCGGCTGGCCGAGCAGCAGGCCGCTGCTTCGAGCCGGGCGGACACGACGATCACCCGTGGGCACATCTACAACAGCGGCCAGATCCTCAGCATCGCCCCCGACCTCGCGAGACCCCAGACCTGGGTGATCGTCACCCGTGAACAGACGGGCGGCGACACGCAGTACGAAGGGCTGCCGGCCACCTACCACGTCACCCTCGCGCAGCTCGCGCACGTCCCCAGCGGCTACGCCGTGAGCCAATGGCTGCCACAGAATTGAGTCCGTCGCCTGAGCGGACGGGCCGCCGGTGGCTGCCGACGGGTCTCCCTGCGGCGTGGCTACACGCCTACGCCGCGGTCTGGATAGCCACGCTGGTTCCTGCCGTGCTCGTCGGTCTCGCCGGGCGAGCACTGGCGCTCCCTGTGCGTCACCTGCTCGGGCTGGCGTTGACGGCGCAGCGCAACCCGCCGCCGCATATCGCGCACGTTCTCGCCTTGGCGGTGCACAACATCCCGATCGCCGCGTGGCCGCTGCTACTCGGCCTGGTGGGAGCCCACCGCCATCGTCTCGCCATGCATGTCGCGGACGGCGTTCTGCTGGCGTGCATCGTCCTCAACACCCTACCTGTGGGTGCAGCGTTGGGCGCCTACGGAACCGCGGTACTGCCCTATCTCCCCCAGCTGCCGCTGGAGTGGGGTGGGCTCGCTCTCGGCGCGAGTGCCTGGCTCATGCAGCGACGCTGGTCGCTCACCGTCTCCGAAGGGGTTGGCCTGCTCGCGCTGATCGCCGGCGTTTTGCTCTGCGCGGCGACCCTGGAGACCGTGGCGGTGCCGCACCGATGAGCCCTCGCAAGAAATCGGGACGACGAGCGTGTAACCCTCGGTTTGCTACACGCGTTACAAAATTGCTCGGGAGTGTGGAATCATTCTGGGCTGCTAGGACGTTTGTCCAGGGTCTAGGCGGACCCTAAAGGTAATCGAGCATGGACGTTCGATCTGGGAGAGCAGAGGCCACGGGCCACGGGGGCGGACAAGGAGGTCCGTCGGTCTTCGCGCGGCGCGCAGGCGCTGAGCGCAAGCCGCTCTCCGAGCAGATCGGTCAGATTCTTGGGGAATGGCAGGCGCGGGAGCTGCGGGTCGCCCGCGGCTTTGCGGAGTGCCGGGGGTTGAGCACCGAGCAGCTCGAGGACATCTACCAAGAAACGGCGCTGGCTCTCTACAGCCGGCCGTATCAGAGTGAGGATCACCTTCGCAATGCTCTGCGGACGGGGATTAAGCACCGTGCCCTGCGCCTGCACCGCGACGAACGCCGCCGCGGCCAGATCCTCGCCCACAGCGCTCCCGGTCTGCATCTCATGGCCCAGGTCAGCGAGGGCCAGAGCGCACCTGAGCCCGCGGCGCTCGCCCACGAGGACCGCCTGATCGCCTCGGAGTTCATGACCGAACTGACGAAGGACGAGCGTCGCGTCTTCGGCTGGCTCGTGGAGGGCTTGCAGTATCGGGCCGTCGCGTCCGTGCTCGAGATCTCGGTCAACGAGGCGCGCAACACGGCTCGCGCGTGCGCCCGCAAGCGCGAGCGCTTCCAACTGCTCTACGACACTGGCCGACTGTGCGGGTACAGGGCGCAAACGATCCAGGCGCTGCAGAACGGCGAGAGCACCAGCGAGGAGCTGGCCGAGCGTGCCTTCGCGCACCTTGAGAGCTGCGCGCACTGCCGCGCGGAGCACAGGACGAACGCCAAGCGGCTGAGACGCAGCTTCCGCGACCAGGCGGCGGCACTACTGCCGCCCGTGTTCATCGGCCATCTCGGCTGGCTGACGAGGCTCGGCGTGCGAATGAGGACTTTGCAGCACCGCCTCGGGATGGACGGTGTGCCGCTCGGCCAGGGCGGCGTGCGCGAACGTGCCGTCGCGCTGCTGGCGGGCAGTAGCATCGGCGCGAAGGTCGGCGTCGGGGTCGTGACTGTCGCGGTGATCGCGGGAGGAGCGGTCGCCACGCATGTGCTCGACCATCCACCGGCGCCTGATCGTCACCACGCCGCACCCAGCGCACCCGCGGCGCTCCGCGCGACCGCACCTTCAACGCGGCTGCTGAGCGCGTTGCCTGCGGCGTCGCTGGGCACGAGCGTCCACCGGAGCGTGCATACCTCCAGGCGCCCGCGCCGCTCGCGTCCCGGCCGCGTGCTGGCCAACACTCATCCGGCGAGCATGACGAGCGCCGCCGGGCAGCGCGAACCGGGCGGGTTCGCATACCTCGGTGTGCCCACCGGGACGAGCGCTCCCGCGAGCGCCCCTGAACAGGCACATACAGCCGCTCAGAGCGGCGGAGGTGCGTTCAGCCCATGAGCCTTCAGAAATTCGTTGGCCGGTGTGTGGCCGTCGCGGTCATAGATCCCGGAAGCCCCCACCAGAAGGGGTCTGAAAGGAGATGGACGCAACGATGACCAGATACTTCACGACACGCAACAACACCGAAACGCAGACAGTGATCCATAGACGACGCCTGCTGCGCAACGCGATCATGCTCGCCTGCGCAGTCCTGTATGTGGCGAGCATGACGATGCTGCTTAGCAGCACCGACGCGCAGGCGGCCAACTGGATGGAGGTGTCCTGTGTGAACCCAAGCCAGTCGGCGGCGCCGAGCGAAGGCTGGACGAGCTTCGCTGCTGGAGGCGGGTACGGCTCGAACAACAGCACAGGCTGTGGGCCGGGCAACCCAATGTTCGCGATGCTCAGCACCGACGCCGCCGTAGCAGTCGGCGCCGCGGAGACCCTTCAGTACACGCCTCCGGGGGGATCAACGCTGATCGGCGGCTCGGTCGACGTGAGCCTATACGCGGACGGATACGGCTATGGCGCCTCGGGAACGGCGGTGGCCTACTCGCCCGAATACGCCTACAACGGCTCAAACGTCTTCTTCCAGTGCGCGTCCGGTCTGACCCCGTGCGCGAACGGCACCAACGACTTCGCCGGCGTGCTCGGGATTCCCGGCGGGCGCGGTGGAAACCTCTATCTCAGCGCGGGCTGCGGCGGACAACCGGAAGCCGGGAGGGTCTGCAACTCGGGAGGTAGCGAAGGCGCCTGGTCGCTCGTGCGGCTGTGGTGGGCGAACTTCCTGCTCTCCAACGCGTCGGCGCCGGGAGCGAGCGGCGTGAGCGGCACGCTGCTGAGCCCCAATGCCCACGGGACTCAGGAACTCATCTTCAATGCAAGCGACTCGGGCGGCCCCGGCGTGTACGCCGTAACCGTTCAGATCGACGGCAAAGCGGTCTACTCCGCCACGCCTGACACCAATGGCGGCAAGTGCGTTGCGGTTGGCAGCAGCAGCGGCGCGTTGATGTTCGACTACAGCCAGCCGTGCAAGCAGAGCGAGTCGGTTGACCTCCCGATCAACACGGCGGCGGTCGCCGACGGGCAGCACACCTTGAAGGTCGTGGTCGAGGATGCCGCTCAGAACTCAAGCGTCGTGTACGTCGGCACGATCTCCACTCAGAACGCTCCGGCGAAAGTCTCATCGCTCGGAGCATTGCCCGGACCCGGCACGAGCGCGAGCACACCCTCGCCGGGTTCTCCGAACGGGACGGGCGCGAGCGAGGGAGCGCAACTGCGCCTCGGCGTGCGCCGCACGATCACCCGCACCTACGCCCACCGCGCGCTGCGGATCCCCGGCCGCCTACTTGACAGCCAGGGGCACCCGATAGGCGCGGCCACTGTGGATATGTTGCAGCAGATCGACGGGTCGGCGACGCTCAGGGTCATAGGGCACGCAAAGACTCGGGCCAACGGGGCCTTCGCGGTGCGCGTGCCGGGTGGGCCTTCACGGCTGATCGAGGTCGCCTACCGCGCGTTCTCCGCCGACAGCGCCTACGCCGCGCAGGCGAAGATCGAGGAGTCAGTCGGCGCCGGGGTGCAGCTCAACGTCGATCCGCACCACACGAGCGCCGAAGGGACGATCACGCTCAGCGGGCGTGTGCTCGGGCCGGTCCCCGCTCAGGGGGTCGTCGTCGAGCTGCTGGTCCACTATCGCGGGCGTTGGGAGCCCTTCCGCAACCCGCGCACGGACTCGCGCGGGCGCTTCCAGGTCGTCTATCAGTTCCAGGGCGGCGTCGGGCGCTTCCCGTTCCGGGCATTGGCGTTCGGCGGCCAAGCCGGATTCCCATTCCTACACGGCGAAAGCGGGGCAATCGATGTCACCACGAACTGACATGCAGATCACCGGCACAGCGCAGCGCAGCACGTCGCGGTCCTGGCTGGCGCTCCTCTGCTGCCTCTCGGCGACGCTCAGCTTGGGCGCCGTCTCGGCATCCGATGCTCATGCGGGCGCATGGACGCTCGTGTCATGCACCCAGCCCAACGGTCAGCCAGCGCCGACGGATGGCTGGAGCACGAGCTCCACCGGCTCGGTCGGCCCCGACAGCGGAGACTCCAACACCTGCGCACAGGGCGGGAACCTCAGCGCGGTCACGAGCGGCGAAGCGCCTCAGCATCCATATGAAGGACCGGATTGGGTGTTCACGGCACCGGCCGGCTCGATGATCGCCGGCGGCACCGTCACCGCGGCTCTCACCTCGCCGCATGGACAGGCGTGGCTCGGTACTCCCAACCCGATCTATGACTCGGCCGATGTGCTGGCGAACTGTCAATACAACACGGGCTGCGGGCAGGCGGGCACGCTGAGCGGAGCCTTTCCGGTCGCTCATCCGGGCGGCACGAACCTCTATGCGATAGCGGTGTGCGTCGGCCCATACGAAGGCGCCACTACCTGTCCGGCGAGCGGCGGTCTCGACGCTGGCGTGTACGTGAGCGCGGCCGACATCGAACTCTCAAACCCTGCGACCCCGGCGGCAAGCGGGCTGGGCGGGATGCTGTTGAGCTCGAATTCCCGCGGGACTCAGGATCTCACCTTCGCCGCGACGGACTCGGGCGGCCCCGGCGTCTACGCCATCACCGTGCAGATCGACAGCGCGACCGTCTACTCGGGCACGCCCGACACCAACGGCGGGAGCTGCAGCACGCTTGGCAAGAGCAACGGTGAGCTGATGTTCGATCACTCCCAGCCGTGCAAGCAGAGCGAGTCGGTTGACCTCCCGATCAACACGGCGGCGGTCGCTGATGGTCAGCACACGCTGAAGGTCACGATCGAAGACGCCGCTCAGAACAGAAGTGTCGTCTACGACGGCACGATCACAACTCAGAACGCTCCGACGAAAGTCTCATCACTCGGCGCGCTGCCTGGACCCGGCACGAGCACGGGTATATCGCTCGCGACGGGCACTCCAAACGGCACGGGGGCGAATGAGGCAGCGCTGCTGCGCCTCGGCATGCGGCGCACGATCACCCGCACCTACGCCCACCGCGCGCTGCGGATCCCCGGCCGCCTACTCGACAGCCAGGGCCAGCCGATCAGCGGGGCCAGCCTGGATGTGATCCAGCAGGTCATCGGCGCCAGTCAAACCCAAGTGATCGCGCACGTCCGTACCCACGTCGATGGCTCGTTCATCGCTCACGTGCCTGCGGGGCCTTCAAGATTGATCGAGGTCGCCTATCGCGCGTTCACCGCCGACAGCACCTACTCCGCGCAGGCCAAGGTGCAGGAGTCTGTCGGTGCTGGGATCGAGCTGACGGTCTCCCCGCGACGAACGATCTCAACAGGGACGATCCTGCTCACCGGCCAGGTCGACGGGCCGGTCCCTCGCCAGGGTGTCGTCGTCCATCTGCTTGTGCATTACCGCGGACAGTGGGAGCCCTTCCGCACGCCGAGGACCGACGCGGCAGGACGCTTCGACGTGGCCTATCAATTCCAAGGCGCATTCGGACGGTTCCCGTTCCGCGCCGAAGTCCCCGGCAGCCAGGCCGATTTCTTATTCGCTCGCGGCGTGAGCGAGGTCGTCGATGTTGCCACCAACTGACATGTCGCCCGCCCAGCGCTCCGGCCTACGTCCCCGGACCCGGACTATGCGAACCACTGCGGGCCTGCTCGCGCTTGTGGCAGCCGTAGTCGGCTTGGTCGGTGCGCCCGGCGCCCGTGCGGGCACATACCCGATGTACCAGTGTACGCCCGGCACCCCGGCGGTTTCGCCGGGGTGGTCGGTGTTCGGCGTTAACACCAACGCGAGCACCGTCCTGTGGAACACTTGCTCAACCGGTGGTGCGATCGGTGACTACGTTTTCAGTAACGAACAGGCCGGAGCTGTGACAGAGAGCGGGAACAGCGGCAGCCATGTTGGACTCATGGTCGGCGTGCCGGGCAGTGCGCCGGACGTGACGATTCAGTCGATCCATGCCGAAGTGATCGCGTCTTCGGTGACGGGCGATGATGCCTGGTTGGGCTTCTCCTCCGCTGGACAGTCGCTCTCTGGGCTCACCGAGCTTCCCTACGGTGGAGGGGGCTACACGAATAGCGAGAGCTGGACCCTGCCGCAAGGCGCTCGTGACTTCGAGGCATACGTCAATTGCAGCACCGACCGCAGCTCACCGACCTGCAACTTCAGCGACTCCATCGCCGTGCCGGCGTTGACCGATGTCACGCTGACGCTCGCCGACAGCACCGCTCCGGTCCTGACGAGCTTCTCTGGACCGCTCGCGACTGCGGCGGCGGCTAAGGCGAGCATCACTGGCTCTCAGGCGATCAGCTTCGTGGCCGGCGACGCAGACAGCGGCGTTCGCTCGGCGACGCTCACGCTGAGCCCGCAAAGCGGTGGGGCGCCCAGCATCCACACGTTCGACTTCTCGAGCCTGTGCGGCTATGACGCCTGGAACGCATGTCCTGTCACACAGACGGTGAGCGCCTTCGCACTGAACACCATCCCTCTCAAAAACGACACCTACGCGGTCAGCCTTGCGATCACCGACGCAGCGGGCAACGTGACCAACGACGCGCTGGGCTCGGTCACTATCAACAACCCGTCTGCGTCCACGAGCTCACTTGGGGCGCTCCCCGGCCCCGGCGTCGTTGGCGCGAGCTCGGGCCTGTCGATCGGAGTTGGCGCTCCGAACGGGAGCGGAGCAAGCGAGGTCGCTCAGCTTCGTCTGGGCGTGAGCCGAACGCTCACCCGCGCCTTTGCTCACCGCGCCGTGCGACTCACCGGCCGTTTGCTCGACGCCCAGGAACATCCGATCGGAAAAGCCGCCTTGGACGTGATCCAGCAGGTCACGGGGACCAACCGGACGGAAGTCGTCGCGCACGCCGTCACCGCCGCCGACGGGACCTTTGCGGTAGGTGTGCCGGCCGGGCCGTCCCGCGCGATCGAGGTCGCTTATCGCGCCTTCTCAGCGGACACCCGCTACGCCGCACAAGCAACACTCGAGGAGTCGGTCACGGCCGGCGTGCGGCTCAAGATCACGCCGCGCCGGACTGGCTCGCAAGGCACCATCACCCTGACGGGCACCGTGCAGGGACCGATCCCGAAGCAAGGCGCGCTTGTCGACCTGCTTGTCCATTACCGTGGCCGGTGGGAGCCGTTCAGGACTCCCCGGACCAACGCGCGAGGCCGCTTCCGGGTGCTCTATCAGTTCCAAGGTGGTGTCGGGCGCTTCCCGTTTCGCGCAGAAGTCCCCGCGGGTCAGATCGGTTTCCCGTTCGCGAGCGGAACGAGCAAGGTGGTCAGTGTTGCCACTCACTGACATGCCGAGGATCGCTCGCTCCGATACTCGACGGCGCGCGCTTTGGCGATCCTGTGGCACGGCTGGCGCGCTGCTCATTGCCCTGAGTCTTTTCCCAGCGGCCCTTCATGCTGAGACGACGACCACGGCACAGGCGATAGCCGACAACGGCGCATTTTTGCCCTACGCGCCGCCGCCGCCGCAGCCCGGCGGGCTCTGCCTTGTTGATACAGGTGTGAATGCCAATCCCGACACCGAAAGCATGGTTGTCGAACGAACCGCGATCGACGGCGGCTCCGGGAACGACGTATCTCCCACCACACACGGAACCGTCCTAGCGATGATGGCGGGGGCACCTGTAAATGGTTGGGGGATGGTTGGCACCGCGCCCCGATCCATTCAGATCGTCTCGGTACGAATCCTTGAGCCGGGAAAGACGACATTCCCCTTCAGCTCATACGCTGATGGAATATCAGCGTGTCTACGTGTTCGCCAAAAGTACAACGTGCGCGTAATCAACCTCTCGCTCGGCGGTCCCGAAACTCAGTCGAGTCAGGACTACGAATCGCTGGTCAATGCGATTGAAAGAGCTACGAACTACGGTGTCGCCGTGGTTGCAGCGGCGGGGAATGATGACGGCGGCCCGGTCGAGTACCCGGCCGCCTACCCGAGCGTCTTGTCTGTCGGTGCCACCGACTCCCAGGGCGGCGCATTCTGTACGTTCTCGAACCGAGGAGAAGGTCTGCGGCTGCTCGCGCCCGGATGCGACCTTGACGGCGCAGACCCGACCAGCGGCGCTCCCGACTACAACTACTGGCAAGGAACGAGCGAGTCCTCTGCCATAGCAGCAGCCGCGCTCGCTGCACTGGAGTCCTACCAGCCCAACTTGACGCCCGCGGCTGCCGAGCAAGACCTGACCGGAGCCCACAATGGCGTATTGGACATCGCGCAGGCATTCCGAAACGCGGGTCTCGCGGGGATCGTGGCCGCGGGCGAAGCGGGAGAGCCCGGCGCCCAATCAACCTCCTCAGCGACACCTCCGCAGAACATGGCACCATCAAGCTCCATGCCGCTCAACTCCCCATTCCCACGCCCGCGGGCGCAGCTAAGGCGCGTCAGAGGACGACTCGTGCTCCTACTCTCGGGCCGCCCCGCCGAAGCCCAAGCCCAAGTCCGCTACCTCGGACACCGGGGCCGCTCCCGCCATCTGAGCATCCTGCGCACAGTGCATGGCGCGTTCACGAACCTCACGCTGCCTGCCACGGGTCTGCTCGAGGTCTCAGTGCGCTACACCGACCCGTATGACACCCACCGCGCGAGCCCGTGGACAACGCTAAGGCTGCCGTCGCCCGCGGCCAAGACCGCGAAAGGACGGCACAGTCGATGAGGCTCCGCGCTACCGCGCTCGCGGTTCTCGCTGGCAGCTCCTTGACCTTCGCGCCACAGAGCGCAGGCGCGACGACGGGCAGCTACCAAGTCAGCGCCTGCAACTTGACACCCGAAGCCGTCAATAACTCATGGACCTGGACAACAACTGATCCATCGGTGCCGTCGCACTACGCCGAGCACGCGAACTGCCCCTATCGGATCGGAGGCACAGGCGGGACCTCCGATCAAGAGGGCGGACTCTCGACAACCGACGCCCTCGGACTCTCAAACGGCGCGCAGCGGGGCACAAGCGCCGGCTGGACCTTCACGACGCCGACCGGGACAACCATCACCGGCATCACCTACGAACGCTATATCGGGCATCAGTTCGACGGATTCAACGATTGGTCCCCGGCGCTTCGGGCCGACGGAACCATTGTGCCTGGGGAGACCTGTCTGGATTCTGTCGAAAACGGGGAGACCTGCTCCGTCGGCGGGCCGCCGGGACAAGGTGGTGGACCGGGCGTCATTACGGGCCTCTCCGCACACGAGCTCTCAGTCGGAATCCTCTGCCAAACACCGCCCGGCGACGAATGTGTCACAGGCGCCACCCAACATGAGGTGTGGGTCGCGATGTATGGCGCGACGGTGACGGTCTCCGACTCGACGCCGCCAACGCTTAGCGCCCCCGCGGGCTCCCTGTGGGAACCGGGCGGAGCCGGCGGCTTCCACAAGGGAACTGAGAGCGTCACGACCTCGGCGCAGGATGTCGGCGGCGGCGTGCAGAGCATCGTCTTGTCTGCCGACGGGCGGCCTGTCGAGACCTACGCGGGCCCGTGTAACTTCACCTTCGCCCAGCCCTGCCCCTCATCGACCGGCACGCAGACCTTGACCTTGCCGACGACGGGGCTCTCCGACGGAACGCATACCCTTACGCTCGTAGCAACCGACGCGGCCGGCAATCAATCGGCGGTGGCCTCCGAGCAGATCACTGTGGAGAACAGCGCACCACCGCCGCCAGTGGGATTGTCCGCGATCGCCACGCAGGCGGGCGGCTCGACATTCACGACTACCTGGAGCGATCCGGCAGGCCAGGTCGCACCGATCACGGGTGCTCTCTACCAAGTCTGTCCGGCGAGCGGTTCGGGGTCGTGCAGCGCTCCCGCACCAGCGCCAGCGGCCGGGCCAGCGACTGTGACGGTCCCTGGCCCTGGAAGCTGGAGCATCGCCGTGTGGCTGACCAATGCGGCAGGCAACGCAAGCCCCGCCGCCGCGGCGCACACAAGCGTCGCCGTCTCACCGTCCGGCCCAGGCAGCTCGGGTACGGGGACCAAGCCGACGATCCGTGTCACGGAGGCGCTGCGTGGACGCGAGCTGGTCGTGCATGTGAGCGGACCTGCGAGCGGCACGGTTCGCGTGGGCTTCATCGGCCGGCTGCGAGGGCGAACCGTCGCCTCGGGCGCAAAGACGGTCGCGCTGAGGCACGGACGGCTGACAGTGATGTTCAAGCTCGGTCCTCGCACGGCAGCCCACGCGCTGATCCGCGTCAGCGCGAAGCTCGATCACGAGGCCGCCGTGACGAGCACGCTCCGCCGTGATCGCCGCCGTGCACGGTAGCCCACCGGCGCCTCGAGAACGACTTAGCCCTGGCGACATGACCAAGGTCAGCGGTCCACCGGGGCTTCCAGCACGAAGCATAACTCGGCCACCGACCCCTGGGCTCGGGGCTGTGCTCCGGCGGCGCCGAAGGCGTGTCCTGTAGCCAGGACATACTTCGCTCGTGAACATCGACTCGCAGATAGCGGCCGTCAAGGCAGCGCAGGGCGCTCTGCCCGGCGAGCGGCACATGCTCGGCGAAGCGTTTTTCGGTTCGCCGGCGCCGACAAGCTCGCCGGGCATGAACACGACGATGCAGCTGGAACTTGCCGGTGGGGCGATCGTTTTTCACAAGCCATTCTCGGGTGTGGACGTCGCCAATGCGATCGCCTTCAGGCAGACCGACGAGACACCGCCGCTGCATGAGGCCGTTGCGTGGCGGCTCGCGGCTGCGCTCGGCTCCCCGTGGCAGGAGATCGTCGCGCCATGTGTGCTTCGTGACTACGCCGGCGAAGACGGCTCGCTTTCGCTACAGGCGAGTGGATGGCCACGCGATGCCGCGCCGACGCTGAACCCGACCTGGTGCTTGCCGGCGGCGTTCTTTGACTCGCTGATCGCTCAACAGGACCGCCACGACGGGAATTGGCGCTGGAACGGCGAACGGCTGACGCTGATCGACCACGGCTACGCCTTCGCGTTGTCAGGCGCCTTCGTCAACTACTCCGATTTCGTGGTTGCCCGTCACGCACATGGTGCGGCGGCTCTGTGCACGGAGGAGCGCGATGCGCTCACCCGCCTGCTCGCCGACGCCGACCTGCTCGGTATGGCGAGGTTCCTCCTGTCCGATCGTGCACGGGCGCTGGCGGACAGGGCACGGCTTATGCTCCAGAGGGGCGAGATCCTGCACCTGGGCGAGTTCTGAAAATGCCGCCCTACGCTCCGTACGACGTGATAGCATCATAACTCAAGAGGTCAACCTAAGCATCCGATATTGAAGGGAGCCTCTCCATGATCCAAGTCAACTTCACCACCTTCGAGCGCGACCCAGACACCAGAGAGTGGATCGAGCTACCTGTCGCGCAGCTCCTCGCCGACGGCGACGACGTGAGCATCAGTGGGCCGCACGCCGACTGGATTAACCCTGACCTCGCGATCGTTGACCCCGAGACCGCGCAGCGGGTCACGCGGGCCGACGGCGCTGAGCGCTGGGCACGACTACAGCCCTTCGCCTACCGCAGCGGAGACCTCAACATCAAAGTCACAGAGGTCGCCGCGGTCGAGCCGGTCGCCGCTAGCTTCCACTACTCCACCGCCGGCTGAGCGTCGTGCCGCGTACCGCGGCATCCGAGGTCCATGCCAAGGTCGTTGGGCGCAAGCTCAGTGACACCCGTCGCGCACTCGGGCTCACTCAGGCTGAGGTCGCCAAGCGTCTCGGGGTCTCAGCGTCCTACATCTCCGCGGTCGAAGCGGGCAAGCGCAACCTCACGCTTGCCCAGCTCGCCAACATCGCCAACGCCATGCGGCTCGGCATCGACGTATCGTTCATCCGCCCTGACGGAACGCCTGTCCGCGTCGACCGGACGTGACATCTGCGGTGAGGTGCCGGTGCACGCGTTGATCCGCGTCAGCGCGAAGCTCGATCACGAGCTGGCCGTGACCAGCACTCTTCGCCGCAACGCATCGCATCACAGCAAGCTGAAGCGGTAGCTCTTGGTGCGCGGCGATGACGCCTCATCAAGCCCGGCTCTCGTGGACTAGCGGCTCCCAGTCCTCGCGCAGCGGCTCCACTCCGAGCTCCTGGACCGCCAACGACACGATGTCCTCTAGTACACGCGGCCATAAGTATTGGTGGGAATGATTGAAGGGGTTTGGGGGCTGGTGTCGAACTTGGTGGGTGATGGCACGCCCGGCCCGTCATCGGATTGTGTTGAGTGAGCAGGAGCGCTGTGAGCTTTCGCGGGTCGCGCGGGCTGAGAAGCGGTCGTGGCGTGAGGTGCAGCGCGCTCGGATCGTGCTCTATTCGGCCGGTGGGCTGACCGATACCGAGATCGCGGCGCGGTTGGATACCACGCCAGGGATCGTTGGCCGGTGGCGAAGTCGGTTCTTCCATGAACGTATGGAGGGGTTGAAGGATAAGCCGCGCGCGGGTCGCCCGCGCCGTTTTCCCCCCGGAGCAGGTCGCCGAGGTCAAGGCGATCGCGTGCGAGCTGCCAGCCACGCACGGTCTGCCGCTGTCCCGGTTCTCTCGTACTGAGCTTCACCGGCTCGTGATCGAGCGTGGCGTCACCGACGCCTCGGCGTCGACGATCTGGCGCTGGCTGCATGACGACGCGATCAAACCGTGGCAGCGGCGCTGCTGGATCTTCATGCGTGACCCGCTGTTCCGCGAGAAGGCCGTGCGGGCGCTGGATCTCTATGAGCGTGTCTTCGAGGGCCGCCGGCTGCGCCCTGACGAGTACGTCATCAGCGCTGATGAGAAGTCCCAGCTGCAAGCGCTCGGGCGCCGCCACGAGAGCCTGCCCGCCGACCCCGGGCGAGCGGCACGCTACGAGTTCGAGTACCACCGCAACGGCACGCTGGCCTACCTGGCGGCATGGGACGTCCACCACGCCAACCTGTTCGACCGCATCGAGCCGACCACCGGGATCGACCCGTTCGGCCGCCTGGTCGAGCAGGTCATGACCACCGAGCCCTACGCATCCGCACGGACCGTCTACTGGACCGTGGACAACGGGTCCTCGCACGCCGGCAAAACCTCGATCAAACGGATGCAGGAGCAGTGGGAGAACGCTCGCCTGATCCACCTCCCGGTGCATGCCTCCTGGTTGAACCAGATCGAGCTGTACTTCTCGATCGTGCAGCGCAAGGCGCTGACACCCAACGACTTCCACTCCAAGGAAGCACTCGCCGAGCGGCTCCTCGCGTTCGGCGAGCACTACCGCCAGATCGCCCGGCCATTCGAGTGGACCTTCACCCGCCAAGACCTCGACGCGCTACTCGCCCGCATCGACGCCGCCCAGGCAGAGCGGCAACGCGACCGGGCTCACCTTCGGCTCGCAGCCTGAGCGTCTTCAGGCGGCAAGCAGAACGCCAGCGGGAGTCCTGGTAGCACCGACCCGCACAGCGACGGCCTGAAGCAGACCAGCACGAAGGAGCCGTCGCGAATCGCTCCCCAAGTCCAACAGCGCAGCGTTCGCGAGCTTCTCCTCGATCATCCCCGCCTGCGCCTGAGCGATCACTGCGCGGGCGAGACGAGCCCGCTCGATCGGCGTGTCAACCGCACTCACGACAGCCTCGAGCAGCTCCGGGTCGGGATCACCCCCAGCGACCGCATCACAGAGCCGGGCAAGCACCGGTGAATGGAGCTTCGGCAGCCCAACCTGCAAAGACAAATGAGCCGCGGGCAGATCCCAAAGCTCCTCGAACAACTCACCGAGCACAGCATCGGAGAGCCGCCGCAGCTCCACTGCAGCTCGCCTACAGGCACCAGACAAGAAAGCACGAGCAAGGCTCTCCTCCGAAGGGCCGCGCTCCACACCACAGCAGCGCTTCGCCTTACGACCCGAACCGCAAGGACAGGACTCGTTGCGCCCAATCTTCGCCACAACCAAATCGTGACGAGGCCACCGGTCGGACCCCCCCTCCACGGTTACCACTCGAACTTACGGACGGGTCTACTAGC
>Ga0116217_10002225_pt1 | contig 18136 bp, 16 predicted proteins | sample Sb_taG_6_FD_89697 | JGI IMG/M metagenome (GOLD analysis project Ga0116217, IMG submission 89697) | Peat soil microbial communities from Weissenstadt, Germany - Sb_50d_4_PS metaG | ecosystem: Environmental > Terrestrial > Soil > Wetlands > Peat | place: Germany: Weissenstadt | collected 2010-09-21 | reverse complement strand
TCGGGCATCTACTTCGCATTGGCCACCGCGGCCTTCGCCATCACCATGGACAATTGGGTGTTCGTGCTCCCGTCCTTCAACCTCTTCGGGCATCCCTACGCGCCCTTCGGCTCGGGGTCGCTCGTCTTCGCTCCCTTCCGCATCGGTTCTCTCGCGCTCAACTCCAAGACGTCGCAGTTCATCGCGGGGTCCGTGGCTTTCGTGATCCTGGTCGTGCTCGTCGTCGCCCTGCGGCGATCGGAGTTCGGGCAACGCCTCCTGGCCATGAAGGACAGTCCCGCTGCGTGTGCAACGCTGGGCATGAACGGCCGGGCGTCGCTCATCGGAGTGTTCGCCTTCTCGGCCGCCCTGGCGGGGGTCGGTGGCGGCATCTACGGCATGGCCCTCGGCAGCGCGGCACCCGACGTCTTCCAGTTCTTCGGCGGGCTCTCCGTGCTCCTGGTGATGGTCATCATGGGGATCACCTCGTTCGGTGCGGCGGGGTTGAACGGCCTTTACCAGGGATCGCCGCTCTTCACCAATCTCTTCCCATCGCTCACCCAGTTGCCGCTACTCCTCGTCGGCCTCGGCGGCATCGGCGTGGGGACCACGCCCAACGGGACCATCCCGGGCAGCATCCGCCCGGTCTATCTATCGGTGGCGCGACGCCGCTGGCTCGTGGCCCTGATCGTGGCGGTGGTCGGGGCTGCCTGGGCGTTCCGGCTGAGCGGGGCGATCAGCAACTGGACGATGACGATCATCATGGTGATCGACCTCGCACTGTTCCCGGTCCCGGCCTACGTCGCCGACTACCGGGCGAGGATCGCGCCGCCCGCATTCGGCCTTCCGGAGCGCCGGTCGAAGGAGAAGAGGGATGCCTGGTTCGCCGAGGCGGTGTCGGACGAGGGTCCGGTCGGGTCGGCCGACCCGCTCGCCACGATGTCGGGGGCCGGAGGCACCAGTGGGGCTTGAAATCCAAGAGGTCTCGGTTCGATTCGGGGGCCTGGCCGCGCTGTCCGAAGTGTCGCTCGGCGCTGCCGAGGGTGTCATCACCGGATTGATCGGGCCGAACGGAGCCGGCAAGACGACCCTGTTCAACGTGGTGACGGGGATGCAGCGCCCCAATGCGGGGGCCGTGCGTCTCGACGGCCGGGATTTGCGCGGGCTCTCGTCCTATCGCCGGGCCCGGCTCGGGCTCGGCCGCACGTTCCAACGCTTGGAGCTCTTCGGGACCCTGACCGTCGCCGAGAACATCGGGGTCGCCGCATCCATCGCGCAGCGAGGGGTTGTGAAGGCCAGGTCGAGAGCGATCCACGAGATCCGCGAGGAGCTGCTGGACCGTGTGGGACTGACGCCCGTGGCCAATGACCGAGCTGACACTTTGCCGACGGGGACCGGTCGCCTCGTTGAGCTGGCACGCGCTCTTGCCACCAGGCCCAAGGTGCTCCTCCTCGACGAACCGGCGGCGGGCCAGGACACGGACGAAACAGAGCGCTTCTCGGAGGTTCTGCGCGACTTGGCGAACGACGGACTCGCCATTCTGCTGGTCGAACACGACATGGAACTGGTCATGAACGTCTGCCACACCGTCGTGGTCCTCGACTATGGCCGCATCATCTGCACCGGCACGCCGGCCGAGGTCCGGGCCGACCCCGAGGTCCAAGCCGCGTATCTCGGCACCGTATCGGCAGCTGTGGCCGATGGCTGAACCCCTCTTGGAGTTCCGGGGCGTGCGGGCGGCCTACGAGGAAGTCGAGGTGATCCACGGGATCGACGCCACGTTCGAAGAGGGTGTGGTGACTGCTGTCCTCGGGGCAAACGGTGCTGGAAAGTCGACCCTCCTCGCCCTGGCGGCCGGCATCATGGGGCCGAGTGAGGGTGAGGTCCGCTTCGCCGGTCAAAAGGTGCGTGTGGGATCGACGTCTTCGTTGGCCCGCCGTGGGCTCTGCCTTATTCCCGAGGGCCGCGGCGTGTTCCCGAATCTGACCGTGCGGGAGAACCTCTGGGTCATGACGCACAGCGGTTCGGGGCGACGACACGTCGAGCGTTGCGCGTTCGAACGGTTCCCGCGCCTGTCAGATCGCGCTGACCAGCCGGCCGGCACGCTGTCGGGCGGCGAGCAGCAGATGCTGGCGCTTGCCCGCGCCGTGGCGACGAGCCCGCGGTTGCTCATGCTGGACGAGCTCTCGATGGGGCTTGCGCCCATCGTCGTCGACGAGCTCTACAACCATGTCGTCCAGCTGGCGGCGGAAAGCATCACCGTCGTGGTGGTGGAGCAATTCGCACGTACCGCGCTGTCGGTTGCCACCTCGGCCATGGTGATGGCGAACGGACGGATCGTCCAGACCGGGGCGGCACGCGACGTGGAGTCGGTGCTCCACTCTGCCTATCTGGGACCCGTTCAACCTGCGGAGGCGGGCTCACCCGCACACAACGGGACGTCAGATCACACCGACACCGATGCGGGAGCCCCCTAGGAAACGCCGGGCCTCGAGGGATGGTTCGCGCTGAAGAAGGCGCCTCCCTTTCGTCCGGTCCACACGGGGGGGCGCTTCTCAATGAAGGCGTCGATGCCCTCCGTGGAACGCCCTCGCTTGTGCTTGCTGGAGATGTGCCCGGCCGGGAACTCCATGCCCCTGCTCGGCGTCCTTGGCCGGCGCACGCAGACTCTGGGAGTGGCGCAGTGCGTCGGCCGACGGGAACGCACTGAGGTCCACGGCCTCACGTTCGTCAGTGCTCAGCGCAGTTGCTCCTCGTCCTGCGGGTTCCACTGAGATGCGTCGCCCGCCTCACGCAGTGCGCGCTTCAAGTTCCAACGCTGACCTGAGGAGCGCGTCGTTCGCGTTCTCCGGCAGCCGGTCGAGGGGCTCCTCTAGCTCCTGGACTGTGGGGCCGAGCTTCGCCGCAAGCGGCGCCAGCTTCGCCAGATCGAAGTCGTAGAGGTTGGCGCAATTCTCCCCCAGGATCCTCTGCTTCTCGTCTGGACCGATCCCCGACATCACCTGGCGCAGCGTTTCGCGGGTGAAGGGGTGGGTCCCTTCGTCGTGGGGGTAGTCGCTGCCCCACATGAACCGGTCGGCACCGATCTGTGCCCGAACTGCCATGTCGCCGGGTCGAGGTTGACTGACCCCCATCCATACGTTCTGGGCGAAGTACTCACTCGCGAGATGCCCGAGCTTGTGCTCGTCGCCGTAGCGGATCTCCCCGGTCTGTCCAGTCGTGCGGATGCGGTCAATGGTGGCATCGAGATCTCTCAGCAGTTTCGGCACCCAAGAGCACTGGGCTTCCGTGATCGCAAACTTCAGCCGCGGGAATCGCTCGAAGATGCCGCCGAGAACGAACTGGACGAAGGGCCGCTGTGAGTAGAAGCTTGCCTCGTTGATGTAGAAGAGCATGGCAAACGGATAGTCGCCGTAATCAGGTACACCCGTGCCCCCGTGGATGTTGATGGGCATCTCGAGATCCTCGATGACCTCCCATAGCCGGTCATAGGCGGGGTCGTAGAGGGGGCGGACCCACTTGACATCTGGTGGGATATTGGGCAGCAGGATACCGCCGCGGAGTCCGTGTTCCTTGATCCAGTGGACCTCGGCAATGGCGTCATCGATGTCATTGAGGAAGACCTGGCCGATGCCGGCGCGGCGCTCGGGAAACTCAGCACAGAAGTCCACGAGCCAACGGTTGTGGGCCCTGATGCCGGCGAGACGATGCTCGTACTCTTCGGCCCTGGGGGGCGCTGCGAAAAGGACGAAGCTCGGGAAAAAGGGAGGGATGGTGTTCGGGAAGATGACCTCGCCGACGACGCCATCGGCCTCCTGCTGGCCGTTGCGCATGTCAGTGTCCCAATTGCGGAGCCGCCGCGTGTCCCCGAGATCCCGAAAGGGATTCTTGTATTTGGCCCGCCAGGCGTCGAACTCCTCGAGGTACTTGGGGTCGAGGTATTCCCGGTAGGCAGCATGGCTGCCACCGGCGTGACTATCGGCCGTGATGATGGTGTAGTGACCATTCGCGCGGTCGATCGTGTCGTTGCCCGTCTTCATTCGTGCTCTCAATCCTGCCGCCTTCATCGAAGGCGACTTTGAAAACCCATCCGTTGATATAATATACAATGAGTCTTTAGCTGTCGCCGAGCGCTTGCGGGTCGGCCTGCGGCGACCGCGTCCCTAGGGTCGGCCATGCTCAATACGCCCATCGAAGTGTTGGGCCTTCTAGCGGGCCGGGCCGGGATCGAACGGCCCGCGCCCCATCTGGTCGCGCACTGTGATCACGGCGGCATTCGTCAGCGTTCGGCGCTGCCAATTGGCCCCGTCGACGACGAGGGTATGCCCGGAGATGAACCGTGCGAAGGGTGAGGCTAGGAAGGTGGCGGCCCAGCCGAGCTCTTGAAGTCGCCCCACCCGTAGCGCCGGCTGGCAGGCGTCCTTCTCGCTGGTTCGGTCAAGGTTGCCCTTGATGTCAGCCGTCATGTCCTCGTGGGGGAAGAGTCCGGGCACCAACCCATTCACCTGGATCCCATATGGCCCCCATTCCACGGCGAGCGTCTCCACCATGTTCTTCACCCCAGCCTTCGCAGCGGCTGAGTGGGCGAATCCGGGACCTCCCGTCCAGGCGTAGGACGCCCCGACGTTGACGATTGACCCGGCCGTCCCGGCTTCGATATGACGCCGGGCGAATTCACGCGAGCAGAAGAAGGTCCCGTTGAGGGTGATGTCGACGACGGTCCGCCAGGCGTTGGGGGACATGTCCTCCGCGGGCACCGGAAAGTTGGCTGCCGCGTTGTTGATGAGCACGCCAGGGAGGCCAAATGTTGCGGTCGCTTCGTCGAGGGCGGCGCCAACCTGCTCGGCGTCACGGATGTCGCACGTCACCCCGAGCACTCGGGCCCCGAGTGCCTCGACCGCCTCCCGACCGGCGTCGAGATGCTCGGCTTTCCGACTGGCGATGACCAGGTCGGCCCCCAGCCGCGCGAACTCAGCCGCAATGGCCTTGCCGAGCCCGGTTCCGCCACCGGTGACGAAGACACAGCTCCCGGCATAGGTTCCTGCGGGCAGGGCCAAGGTCCCTATGGGTGGCGGCTCCGGCAGTCCGCTCTGTGAGGTCATGGTCAGCTCCCCGTGTAGTGCGGCTCGCGTCCTTCGGCGCCAGCCGCTCGGAATTCAGCGAAGTCAGACGACTTGTTGATGAAGGTCTGGTAGATCAGCTCGTCCTCCATGGAGGACCGTACCCCGGGCTCGCTCAGGTGTCGCAGGACGCGGCGCGCCATCTTGACCGTCACTTGCGGCGATGCCGCGATCTTGTTCGCAATCTCCCAAGCCGTTTCGTCGAGTGCCTCGGGTGCGACGATGCGCGAGACGATCCCATGACCGTAGGCCTCTTCGGCACTCATGGCACGCCCGGTCAGCACGAGGTCGCTGGCCACGCCGCTGCCGCAGATCTCGTAGAGCCGTCCCATGCCACCGGTGTCGGGGATGACGCCATGGCCTACTTCAGGCAGCATGAAGCGAGAGCCCTCGGCCGCAATCCTGATGTCGCACAGGAGGGCGCGCTGGAAGGATCCGCCGATAGCCCATCCGTGGAATGCCACGATGATCGGCGCATCCAACTCGAAGACCTGCAGGATGCCCCGATGGCCTCGGCTCATGAGCTCGTGATGACTGAGGGGGGTGACGTTGTTCCCGATGACCGTCACATCCCGACCTGACGACCATGCCTTCCCCTCGCCTCGCCAGATGATTGCGCGTACCTCTGGACGGCCCTTCAGCTCGGTGAGGATGTCGAACAAGCGGGCGTCCATATCGTCATCGAACGCGTTGCGTTTGTCCGGATTGTTGTTGGTGATCACGGCGACCGGACCGTTCACCTCGAGCAGCACCTTGTCTGTCATCACGTTCCCTTCCTTCGGCGGGTTCGCCCTATTGTGAATTCCTCAACATCTGTGCTCGCCTGGTAGACCTGCTTAGCCCTACGCGCTGAATGGCTGATCCTTGTCGACGCGCGGCTCCCGTGGAAGGCCCAGCACGCGTTCTCCCAGCGAGTTGCGCTGGATGTTGTCGGTGCCGCCTCCGAGTCTGGACATCCACTGGTTCAGGAACGCCGTCTCCCAGATGCCGCCATCAGGCGCCGCGCCGTCGGCCAGCATCCCGTTGGCGCCGAGCAGCTCCATGAACAGCTCCCCGGTGAGGCTCATGTGCCGGGAGACGAACAGTTTGGTGGTGGACGCCTCTGGGCCGGGCAGGCGCCCCTGGGAGAGGGCGGTCTGTACGCGATAGTTCATGTAGCGGAGGAGCTCCAAACGTGTGTAGAAGCCTGCCAGGTGCTGGCGGATTAACGGGTCGGTGGTCTTTCCGCACCGGCGAGCCAGGTCCGACACTTGCCCAATGGTGAATCCCTGACCGGTGCCGCCGATGAGCGCGCGCTCGTAGCTCATGGTGGTGTGAGCGACGGCCCAACCGCCGTCGATCTCCCCCACCACGTTCGCCGTGGGGATCACGACATCCGACAGGAAGACCTCGTTGAAATGGGCGGTCCCCGTGATCTGGCGCAGCGGACGGACCTCGATTCCGGGGGCGTGCATGTCGACGAGGAAATAGGTGATGCCCTTGTGCTTTGGGACGTGGGGATTCGTCCGAGCGATCAGGATCCCCCAATCACTGTGCTGGGCGCCCGATGTCCAGACTTTCTGGCCGTTCACGACGAAGGCTTCCCCGTCGCGCTCGGCACGGGTCTTGAGTGCTGCGAGGTCCGACCCGGCATCCGGCTCTGAGAACAGCTGGCACCACACCTCCTCCCCCCTCAGCATGGGTGGGAGGTAGCGCTGCTTCTGCTCCTCAGACCCGTGCGCGATGAGGGTCGGACCCGCCATGCCGATCCCGACGGCAAACACTCCGACCGAAACGTCGTACTTGGCCATCTCCTGGTTGAAGATGGCCTGGTGCCAGGCGCTGTCGCCGCGCCCGCCGTACTCGACGGGCCACGTGATGGCGCCCCAACCCCCTTCGGAGAGCGTGTACTGCCACTCGCGGCACCGGCGGACGTAGTCAGGACGGGAGGGGTTGCGCGACCAATCGTCCAGGCCCGTGCGGACATCAGCGTGCTCCTCGAGCCAGGCCGATGCCGCACGCCGGAACTCGGCGTCCTCCTCCGTGTCGTCAAGATCCATCGCTGCCTCTCCACACAAGACTCGGCCAGAAAGGTGACCATCGCCGCGGCCGGCCGCTCTGCCTCAGACGGAGGCGGATCGCCGAGCGCGAGCTGACGGCTCAGATTGCGGCTCCCAGAGCGAAGTTACAGTCGCTCGTGAGGTGAATCGAGATCCGCGTGAGCCGGCCACGCATGGATCTGACTCCCCCGGGGTGCATACGTTCGTATACTATATTTGAAATTCGGTACCGTATGCTCAGCCACTTCGAGCTGATGCGGGGGATTGGGTACGCATGACCCTTGGCATGCGCCACACATCGGGGAGTTCTCGTTCAGGAGGCCAGACACATTGCATCGACTTTGGAATGTGGCCACCCCGTACACCCCTTCCGTAGGCACTGAGACGCGGCCGCGGCATGCCTGACGCCATCACCGACGAGGGAGTTGCTCGACTCCGGCAGCGGATCGGGATCGCTCGTCCCCACACCAACCCGCCCCACTACCGCAGCCCCAACGAGGACGCGTTCCGGCACGTTGCGGAGGCGTACGGCGACGACAACCCCCTCTGGTGCGACCCGTCCTACGGCGCTGGAACCCGATGGGCCGGTCCGATCGCCCCCCCTCATCTGGTCGGTGGGGACACGCTCATCGGGGAGGACGAGGTCACCGCTCTCGAAGGTGAGACGAAGGCATTGATGAAGGGCGACCCACTCGGAGGTGTCCACGCCTTCTACTCGGGGTCGTTCCGGGAGTGGTGGAACCCGCTCAGTCCTGGCATGCGGGTGGCCCGCCGCAACGCCCTGGTGGGCGTACACGACAAAGTCGGTGACTTCGCCGGTCGCACGGTGCACGAATGGCTGGCTGAGGTGTTCGCCGTGGCGGGCGGACCTGTCCTTTCCGGCCAATACCGGCTGATGATCCGAGCCGAGCGGGAGAAGGCGACCGAGCGCAAGAAGAACGATGAGGTCGAGATCCACCCGTACACCGACGACGAGATCGCCGCCATCGGCGAGGCAGTCGCCGGGGAGAGAGCGCAGCGGCGTGGCGCCGAGCCCCGCTGGTGGGAGGACGTCAACGAGGGAGACGAGCTCCCACCACTCGTCAAGGGCCCGATGCGGGTCACCGACATGGTCGTGTGGCACACCGGCATGGGCATGGGGCTGTACGGCGTGGCTGCACTCCGTCTGGGCCACGACCAGTTGAAGCGTATGCCCCGCTTCTTCCAACCCGATGACCTCAACATCCCCGACGTCCAACAACGCGTGCACTGGGACCCCGAATGGGCCCGCCGGGCGGGGAACCCCGCCTGCTACGACTACGGCCGCATGCGTGAGACGTGGTTGATCCACCTGTGCACCGACTGGATGGGTGACGACGCCTGGCTGTGGAAGCTGGACTGCCAGTTCCGCAAGTTCAACTATGTGGGCGACACCCATTGGATGCACGGGCGGATCACTCGGAAGTACCTCGCGGAAGGAGGCCGGCCGGCGGTGGATCTCGATGTGTGGGGGGAGAACCAGCGGGGCGACACGACGACACCGGGCCATGCGACCGTCCTGCTTCCCTCCCGGGAGCACGGCGAGGTCCGTCTCCCGCAGCCACCGGGAGGGGCGACCACATGCCAAGAAGCACTCGACGCCCTGGCCGAGCGCTTCGCCGCGGAGGAACTGCAGTGAAGCCGTACCCCGACATGCCGCCCGGGCTCACCCTTGAACATGACGGACCGGTTCTACGGCTGCGGCTCAACCGGCCGGAGCGCCGCAACAGCCTCACCGACCCCATCGTCTACGCGCTGACCGACACGGTGGACGCCGCTGCCAGCGACGAGTCTGTGCGGGTCATCCACCTCCAAGGTGAGGGGGAGCACTTCTGCTCCGGCTTCGATCTGGCGGAGCGGACACCCGGTCCCGAACGGCCCCGGGTGGGTTCGGTGCACCGGCGCATGAACGGGCAAGTCAACCGCCTCATCCCGGCGATGCTGACCTGCCAGACACCGATCGTCTGCACCGCTCGCGGCTGGGTAATCGGCCTCGGTCTCGACATCCTCCTCGCCACGGACTTCGCCGTGGTGTCGGAGGACGCCCGGCTCTGGGCTCCCTTCACCACCTTTGCATTCACGCCGGACAGTGGCGCCACCTGGCTCATCCCCCGTCTCGTGGGCGTGGCCCGGGCCCGCGAGATGCTCATGTTGGGCGAGAAGGTCTCCGGAGCTGATGCCGCCTCGTGGGGGCTGGTCCACCGGGCCGTGCCGGCCGACGACCTGGACGCCATCTCGAAGAATCTCGTCGATCGCCTGGTCGCCGCGCCGACCGTGGCGGTCGGGCTCACCAAGCTGTTGCTGCACCGCGCGCTCACCGCTGACGTCAACAGCCACCTGGCCGATGAAGCATGGGCGATGGAGGTCGCCAGCCGCTCGGAGGACTTCCGGGAGTACGGGCAGGCGAACAAGGAGAAGCGCGCGCCTCGCTTCACGGGGCGATAACCCACCACCGCACCGAGCGCACCCGCAAGACCGGACGGATCGTTCGGATATAATATTCAAGATGGAGTTCGCTGCGGCAGAGTCGGGGCCGGTACCCGCAGCAGGACGACCCCTCGAAGGTGTCCGCGTGCTGGCCATCGAGCAGATGCAGGCACTGCCCTACGCCACCCAACTGTTGGCACGTCTGGGCGCCGACGTCGTCAAGATTGAGCCACTGACCGGTGAGCTTGGTCGGGCGTCGCTGCCGGCAATGTCGGACCCCGAGGGTCGGGCCGTCGGGGCCACCTTCCTGCGCAACAACTTCAACAAGCGAAGCATGTGCGTCGACCTGAAACAGCCCGACGGACGTCAACTCGTGCTCGACCTGGCCCCGCGCTTCGACATCTTTGCCGAGAATTTCAAAGCGGGTGCAATGGATCGGATGGGACTCGGCTACGACGACATCGTGGCTGTCCATCCACAGGTCATTTACGCGTCGGTGTCGGGCTTCGGCAACTCCGTGCCGAGCCCTTACCGTGATTGGCCCGCCTTCGCTCCGATCGTCGAGGCCATGTCGGGTGTCTACGAGATGAAGCGCAGGGACGACCTCCCGCCGGTGGTGTCACCCGTCGGTGCGCTCGGTGACATCGGGGCGGCGCTGTACACCTCTATCGGGATCCTCGCCGCTCTCCGGGACCGAGACCGGACAGGACGTCCCGCATACGTTGACGTCGCAATGCTCGACGCGGTCATGGCCATGACAGATATCGTCACGAACTACTGGTCGATGGGCATCGATGGTGGAGACTCCGGTTCCGTCATCAACCATGGCTTTCGTGCCGCCGACGGCTGGTTCGTCATGCAGGTGGCCCGCGTCCACGTCTTCGAGCGTCTCGCTCACCTCATCGGACATCCCGAGTGGATCACCGACGAGCGCTTCGCCACCCCGTACGGCTGGGTCGAACACCTCGAGGAAGTCATCCGCCCCGCCATCGAGAAGTGGGCGGCTGGGCGGAGCCGACGGGAGGTGTGCGAAGCCTTGAGCGGGGCCGGCATTGCCGCCGGCCCCTGCGCCAAGCCCGAAGAGCTGGTCGCCGATGCCCACGTCACCGCTCGTCACATGCTGGTCGGCATCAAGCGCACAGACGGCGTCGACCAACCGGTGCTGGTGCCGGGCAACCCGGCAGTGATCGTCGATCGTGGCGACGGTCGTGACCGACGGATCCCCTGGCTCGGAGAGCACACGGACGAGGTCCTGCGCGATGAGCTCGGACTGACCGACGCCGCGATCAAGAGCCTGCGGTCGTCGTCGGTCGTCGGATAGAGGACTGCACTCGACGTGACCTACGACAGACTCGACTCTTCGCCCCGGCCGAGTCGGGCGCGCAGTCGACCCAGGGCAGCGGCGAATTCGGGGCGCCCCATGGACCACTGCTGCCGTTCGAGCTCCAGGGCGATGGCGTCCGTCGCTCGCAGGCAGACAGCGCTGTCATCGAGCGTCTGGCGTGTCAGGGCCAGCAGAGCACGATCGCGTCCTGCTGCGGCCGCCGCAAGCTCGTAGGCCACCTCCAGCAAGTCACCCTCGGGAACGCAGCGCCAGGCCAGCTGGTGGCTGGCCGCCTCCTCGCCGTCCAATGACTCGCCAAACAGAGCCAGGGCGGCGGCGCCCTGCCGGCCGATCCGCTGACGCAGCTGCCACAGATGACCTCCACCGGGGTGCAGGCCGATGTCGAGGAATCTGGTCTCGAAACGGGCCGAAGGCGAGCACACGATCACGTCGCATGCCAGGGCCAGGTTCATGCCGGCCCCGAGTGCGGGGCCCTGTACGGCGGCGACGGTCGGCAACCCACACTCCATCACGGCGACGAATCCGGCGTACATCTCGCCGAGTGGAACCTTGGGTTCGAGGAGGTCGTCGACCGACCCCCCAGCGCAGAACGCCGTACCCGTCGCGGTGAGGACCATCGCCCCGATACCGTCGTCGGAGGTCACCTGCTGCACGGCTTCCGCGAGTGCCCGGGTCATGGTGAGCGACAAGGCGTTGCGGTCCGCCGGGTGGTCGAGGGTGACCATGGCGACACTCTCGCGGCGGTCAACTCTCACGTAGCCCGGATCCGGCTGCGAGGCTGCCACTCCCCCACGCCTCGACATTCTCATAATATATACAACTGTGCCAAGCGAAAATGAGGCCGACCTCGCGTCGGGTGATCGGCAGCCTCGGACGATCCCCGAGGCGTTGGATCAGGCGGCGGATCGCTTCGGCGACGACGAGGCTCTGGTCGACGGGTCGACCCGGCTCTCGTTTCGAGATCTGGCCGAACGCGTCGACCTCGTGGCGCGCGCGCTCGTGGCGAGCGGCATCGAGCGCGGCGACCGCGTGGCCCTGTGGGCCCCCAACAGTGCCGCATGGGTGATCACGAGCTTCGCCGTCTACACGATCGGTGCAGTGCTGGTGCCGCTCAACACCCGAAACCGCGGCGAGGAAGCCGGCCACGTCCTGCGCACCTCACGGGCGCGCCTGCTCTTCGCCGTCACCGACCTGCTCGGCTCCGACCTCGTGGCGTTGCTGGCCGACGTGCCCGGACTCGAAGCCCTCGAGGAGATCGTGGTGCTGGACGGACCGCCGCGGCCGGGGTGCACGACACTCATGGAGTTCAACGCCCGGGCCACCGACACGCACGGTCAGGAGGTGGCACGCCGCCGGGCCGCCCTGGCCGAGGACGACGCCTCCGACATCATCTTCACCTCGGGAACGACCGGCAAGCCCAAGGGCGCGGTGCTGGAGCACGGCGCCAGTGTCCGCACCTATCTAGCGTGGTCCGAGCTGGTCGGCCTGCGCAGAGGCGACCGCTACCTCGTGGTCTACCCGTTCTTCCACACGGCCGGGTTGAAGTCGGCCGTGCTGGCCTGCGTCCTGCGTGGTGCCACCATCGTCCCCCACGCCGTGTTCGACGTCGTACCGGTGATGGAGCGCGTGGCGGCGGAGCGGATCACCATGCTGCCAGGGCCTCCGACCGTCTTTCAGTCCATTCTCAATCATCCGGATTTCGCGTCGTTCGACCTGTCCTCGTTGCGTCTCTCGGTGACCGGAGCCGCCACCATCCCGGTGGACGTGATCCGCCGCATGCGCGACGAGCTGCGCTTCGAGACCGTCGTCACCGGATACGGCCTGACGGAGACGACGGGTACGGTCAGCATGTGTCGTCACGACGACGCGCCCGAGGTGATCGCCACCACGGTGGGACGCGCACTTCCCGGGGTGAGCGTGCGCATCGCGGACGACGCCGGCCGGCCCGTCGCCCCGGGAGAGCCGGGGGAGATCCTGGTCCGCGGCTTCAACGTCATGAGGGAGTACTTCGAGGATCCGAAGGCTACGGAGGAGGCAATTGACGCGGAGGGATGGCTCCGCACCGGGGACATCGGCTTCCTGGGTGGCGACGGCAACCTGCGGATCACCGACCGCAAGAAGGACATGTACATCGTGGGCGGCTTCAACGCCTATCCGGCGGAGATCGAGCGCATCATGGTCGGCCATCCGCAGGTGAGCCAGGTTGCCGTGGTCGGCGTCCCCGATGAGCGCCTGGGGGAGGTCGGCGTCGCCTTCGTCGTTCCTCGTCCCGGTCAGACACTCGACCCGGACCAGCTCGTGGGCTGGTGCCGGGACCACATGGCAAACTTCAAGGTCCCACGATCCATTCGGGTCGTCGAGTCGCTCCCGCTGAATGCCACGGGCAAGGTCATGAAGTTCCAGCTGCGTGCGCAGCTCGCCGGGTGACCTCGGGATCCGGGCGGACCCAGCTGTCAAGCGTCTGAATCAGGTCCAGGCCACGATCGGCCCGGCTACCCCGATCATCTCCGACAGCTGGTGCGGGTCGGTGGCCAGGGTGCAGAGCCTGTCCCCTGCCGGGAGGCCGCCGAGGACCAACCGACGCAGCCGCTCCCGGTGGGCATCGGCGTCGAGGCGATCCCCATCGGGATCCCACGCCTCGACCGGGACACCGACCCCGAGCGCTGCCGCCGCGTCCACGATCAAAGCGGTTGCCTCAGCATCGGCGAGATCGATCACGGCCAATGCCGGACGGCCAGGGTGGCGGAGCAGCGAGACGGCGACGCAGGCCGCGGCAAACCCCCGGGCTGACGTCGGCGGGACGATCACCGCCCCGAGCCGGGTCGTGCCGAGCGTGCGTGCCACCCAGAAGCCGGCGTCGCCGGCGTCGGCCGCAACCAGCGCTCCGGCGGCGACACATTCCGCGTAGTGCATGGTCGCCCGGCTGGGTGGCAGCGGACTCGCTGCGACACGCCAACCCCGCTGGGTCACCTCGGCCAGGCGGGCCCGCAACGGCGGCATGGCCCAAGTCGGGCGGCGGCGGGTCGTCCACCGTTCGGCGAGCGGCGCCAGGCCAGTGGGAGGGACGGTGAGTGCGGGAGCCAGTCGCCATCGGCTGTGGGGAGACTCGGCGGGGTCCAGGCCCGTCGCGATGATCAGGTCGGCGCGATCGAGTTCGCTGAGCACGAAGTCGTCGGCTTGCAACCCCACCGTCGCCAGGTGGTGCCGGCTCCTCCAGTCGAACACTCCCTTCGCGCCCCAGGTGTTCAGGACGCCGACGCCGGCCGACACGGCCAGATCGTGCAGGCCCGGGACGGCCCCCTCGCGGATCACGCCGGGTCCGGCCAGCAGGACCACCCTTGTGGCGGCGCCCGCGACCTCCGCAGTTTCTTCGGCAGGCTCCAGCCAGGTGTCATCAGGTGCGATGGGCGCCGGGACGGAGTCCTCGACCGGCTGATGGGGGTCCAGGGTGATGCGAAGCTCCACCTCCCCTGAGGACGACAATGCGGGGAGAGCGTCCATCAACGCCTCGGCCGAGTCCGCCTCGATGGTACGGCAGGGCTCGTGGTCGAACCCGGGCAACCAGAAGACTCCATCACCTTGGTGCGCCGCAGCACGGGCAATGTGGACTCTTTGGTGAGCCGCGGCCAACAGCGGGGCCACCGTAACGGGCACCGGTACGACCTCGAGTGCACCGAATGGTGCGCCGTACGTGGCGTCGATGCCCGCGAGAAGGGCCACCCGTCGCCACAGCTCGGCCGCCGGGACGATCGTCATGTGGGGATCTCGACCGCGGCGCGGGGCCGGTTCAACTCGATCCGGACCCCTCGATCGTGGCCCACTGCGGCTCCCGCTTCTCGGCGAAGGCCAGGGGGCCCTCGACCTGGTCGGGATGGCCCCACATGGAGACCAGCTCCGTGGCGCCGGCTCTGCAGGCGTCGGTGAGCCCCCGCTCGAGGGCGCCCCACAGCGCCCGCTTGGTGGCCGCCATGGCGGCGGGCGAGTTGCGGGCGATCTTCTCGGCCAGCGCCTGGGCCTCCTCACGCAGGCGCTCGGGCGGATCGACCACCTGGCTGATCATGCCCAGCGCCAGCGCGCGCTCGGCCGACATACGTTCGTGCCGTCCGACCAGGGCCATGCGCAGCACCGCCTCGAAGGGCATGCGCCGGGCCAGGCCGATCAGCTCGTAGGCGGCCACCTGTCCCACCGACACGTGGGGGTCGAGGAATGTGGCGTCGCACGACGCGATCACGATGTCGGCGTCGGCTATCCAATGGAATCCCCCGCCGGCACAGATCCCGTTCACCGCTGTGATGACGGGCTTCCACACGTCGTTGTGCCAGGACGTGAAGTGGAAGTCGAACTTCTCGCTCGATTCTCGGTACCGCTCGAACCCGATGCCGTCGGATGCGATCTCGATCATGTCGGCGCCCGTCTGGAAGGCCCTACCTTCTCCGGTGTGGACGATCACGCGCACCGCGGGGTCGGCGTCCAACTCCTTCCATGCCTCGGCGAACTCGTCGCGCATGGCGTTGTTCATGGCATTCAGGCGGTCGGGTCGATTGTTGATCAACCAGCCAACCGGGCCGTGGCGCTCGACCTTTAGGGTTTCATACATCGTGCGAGTCCCTCTCGTGGATCCTTGACGTCAAGTTTCAGAGGTGGGTCGTGCGGTCGTCGGTGCGGCCCACTGCGGCTCCCGCTTCTCGGCGAAGGCCGAGGGGCCCTCGACCTGGTCGGGATGGCCCCACATGGAGACCAGCTCTGTGGCACCGGACTTGCAGGCGTCGGTCAGCCCCTGCTCGAGCGCTCCCCACAGGGCCCGCTTCGTGGCCGCCATCGCTGCGGGCGAGTTGCGGGCGATCTTCTCGGCCAGCGCCTGGGCCTCCTCACGCAGGTTCTCGGGCGGATCGACCACCTGGCTGATCATGCCCAGTGCCAGCGCGCGTTCGGCCGACATGCGCTCGTGCCGGCCGACGAGGGCCATGCGGAGCACCGCCTCGAAGGGCATGCGCCGGGCGAGGGCGATCAGCTCGTAGGCGGCCACCTGTCCCACCGACACGTGGGTGTCGAGGAACGTGGCGTTGGACGCCGCCAGCACGATGTCGGCGTCGGCCACGAAATGCAGCCCGCCACCTGCGCACATCCCGTTCACCGCCGCGATGACGGGCTTCCACACGGCGTTCTGCCAGGATGTCAAGCGCAGCTCGGCTCGGCGCGTGCGCCCAGACTGCTTGCGGAGTGCGTCGGGGTCCCGGCTGAGCTGGACCACATCGAGGCCGGTCTGGAACACCCCACCCTGTCCAGTGTTCACGATGACCCGCACATCCGGATCTTCGTCCAGCTCGCGCCAGGCCGCTTCCAACTCGTCGAGCATCACGGCATCCATGGCATTCCCGGCTTGCGGGCGGTTGAAGATGAGCCACCCAACGGGGCCCTCGCGTTCAACCAGCAGGGTGGAGTACGCGTTCAACTGCGCGGCACCTCCCGCCACGGCAATGAGGCATAGGGGTCCGGCTCACGGGGCAAGCCGAGGACACGCTCGCCGAGGATGTTCTTGTTGATCTCGGTCGTCCCGCCCTCAATGGTGTTAGCCCGGCTGCGCAGCATCCCCCGGACCTCGTGCGGCAGCGAGTCGGCATAGTCACCCGAGTCCCCCAGCCAGGCGGTCGCCCCCATGCCCAGTACGGACGTAGCCGCAAGCTGGATGCGCTGGTTGAGCTCACCTTGATGGACCTTGCCCACCGAGCTCTCCGGCCCCGGGGGGCGCCCGGCGCGGGCGCGGCTGCGCACCCGCTGGTTGGTCCATTCCCGGACACGCTCCTCGCAGTAGAGGCGCACGATCTCGTCACGGAGCACAGGATCATCCCACCCACTCGCCCCCGCTTCAGCGCTCCGGCGCTTCGCCAACCGGATCAGATAGGCGACACCCGAGCCTCCGATGCGGTCAACGCCACCCGAGCCCGCGCCCGACACCATCTGGCGTTCCCCCGACAGGGTGGAATTGGCGACCTTCCATCCCGCACCCACGTCGCCCAACCGGCACGTGTCGGGGACCCGGGCCGCGTTGAGGAAGACCTCGTTGAAGTCAACCTCACCGCCCATGTGGCGCAGCGGACGAACCTCGACGCCGGGCTGGTGCAGATGGATGAGGAAATACGTCAGTCCCTGGCGTTTGGGCACGTCGACGTCGGTGCGGGCGAGGAGCACAGCCCAGTCAGAGAGGTGTGCCCACGTGGTCCACACCTTCTGACCGGTGATGACCCAGCCATCCCCATCGCGCTCGGCCCTTGTGGCCAGGGACGCGAGGTCGGAACCGGCACCCGGCTCGCTGAAAAGCTGGCACCAGGCTTCCTCGTTGCGAACGATCGGAGGGAGAAAACGAAGTCGCTGCTCCTCGGTTCCGTGCGCGAACAGAGCGGGTGCAGCCAGGTTGAGTCCAAGCGGGTTGAGACGCCCGAGGTTGAACGGGCTGAGCTCCTGTTCGACCCGTCGGGCAGCGTCGGGGGAGAGATCGAGCCCGCCGTAGGCGCGAGGCCAGGTGGCAGCCACCAACCCGGATCTCCCGAAGACGGGGTACCACGCCTCGTACTCGGCCCTGGTTCTGACTTCTCGAACCGCGGCCGGTCCTCCCCGACGGCCGGCCTGGACCCACGCCGTCGGAACCGTCGACGCAATCCAGGCTCGCACCGTCTCGACGACCTCGTCGACGGAGGCGTTCGGTGGCACCGACAGGAGGCTTCCGGTGTCGTCGTTGGTGGAGTCGGGGACCGTGAGCGATTCCGTCATCGGCTCATGCGATCCGTGGGGGCGGCATGACCGGGCCACCTGTCCCCTTCCGGGGGTCGCCCACCTGGTCGACCCCCCTTTGGTCATTGCACACGAGCACCTCGGCCAAGTGTCCCACTCGTCAGATTGTATATTTTATCATGTCGTCGGTTCCGCAGCGACGCATCCGCCTGTCCGGTGCAACCGCCACGCCATACTGGCGTGCCAACGCAGCAGCGAAAGCGCCGGTTGGGACTGCAAGGTCGCATAAGATATACGTATGCCATCGCCCACTGACAGTTCCCGCGCTGCAGCCAAGGGCCGATCGAACGGAAGTCGTGAGGCAAAGATCGTCCGCACACCCAGTGGGGAGTACATCGCCTCGCATATCCGGAGGTTGATCTTCGAGGGCGAGCTGCGCCCCGGCATGCGGGTTCCACAGGATGCGATTGCCAACGACC
>Ga0116217_10002223_pt1 | contig 18155 bp, 18 predicted proteins | sample Sb_taG_6_FD_89697 | JGI IMG/M metagenome (GOLD analysis project Ga0116217, IMG submission 89697) | Peat soil microbial communities from Weissenstadt, Germany - Sb_50d_4_PS metaG | ecosystem: Environmental > Terrestrial > Soil > Wetlands > Peat | place: Germany: Weissenstadt | collected 2010-09-21 | reverse complement strand
TGCGGAGCCCCGTTACGGAATCGAACCGTAGACCTTCTCCTTACCATGCATGCAGGTTTCGTCTGATGACATCGCGGCCCGTCGGGTTGTCGCAGGTAGGAGGGATACCGGCGTCTGGGACCGTCGCGTTCCGTCTGCTACTGCCTGGATCCGTTGTCACTCGATTTGTCACTGGCTCCGGATCCTGTTCGACCAGACCGGATACAAGGAGCTGGCGCCAGCGTAGCGATCGGCGAAGGGCTGCTCAGCCCGCTCAGCTGACACTCGCCGGGGCTATAGCGGGGGAACTAATGTCAGCGGCCACGATGATCGTATCGCCCACGAGATGCACCGAACGGCCGGTCAGCTGAAGCGGCTGACCGGCCACTCCGTTGCCCAGCTCGCCGACGACACCAGTTCCTCGGCCGCGAATCTGCGATGAAATGGATATGACAGCACGGTCTGCAAGGTTGGCAGCCAGCAATGAAGTAATGACGCGTGGTCCTCCCTCGACTACTACTGAGCGGATGCCTTCGGCATAAAGCTGTCGCAGTACCGCCGAAATATCCACTCCGCCTCGCCCCGGTGGCTTGTGACGGACCGCAATGTGACGGTCTTCCAGCGCCCGGCGCTTGTCCTGGTCAGCGGCCTGGGAACTGGTCATGAGGTAGGTGGGCGCGTCAAGGCTGAGGATCGCGGCTGTCGTCGGCGTCCGGAGACGGGAGTCGAGCACCACGCGGGCTGGTGACCGGCCCGGAATCGCCCGCACGGTCAGGGCCGGGTCGTCGGCGAGCACCGTTCCGACTCCTATCAGCACGGCATCGCAGGCAGCACGCACAGCATGCCAGATGGGAACCAATGCCTCCGCATCAGCCCGGTCGGCGCCCTCGGCCAGGATCCGGCCGTCGAGCGTCTGGGTGTACCGCAATACGACGAACGGGCGATCACGGCCAGGAGCGGCGTTGCCGAGCAGACGGCCGACATCTATCGACCGGACCGGCTGTTCAGCAGGCACGTCGTGGTCGATCAGGGTCATATGGCCGAGCCGATTCTGCTTGGTGCGCAGATAGCGCTGGTTACGCAGATAAGGAACAGTCGGAGTGGGAATGACCTGCCTTATGGCGATTCCCGCGGCCCTCAGACCATCAACCTTGCGCGGATTGTTGGTCACAAGCCGGACCGACCGGACGCCGACGGCCTTTAGCACCGCCGCCGCATCGTCGTAGCGTCTGCTATCCACGGGCAACCCTAGCCGCAGATTGGCGTCTACGGTATCGGCTCCGCGATCTTGTTCCATGTAGGCACGAAGCTTATCTATCAGGCCGATGCCGCGACCCTCGTGACCGGTCGCGTACACCAAGACCCCCCGGCCTTCGGCCGCCAGGGCGCGGAGGCCCATGTCAAGCTGAGCGCCGCAATCACAGCGCAGCGAGCCCAGCGCATCTCCCGTCAGGCATTCGGAATGCACCCGCGTCAACATGGAGTGCCCGTCGTCTACCTCGCCCTTGACCATGGCGAGGTAGACGTGACCCGACGTGCACTCGAAGGCGTGCGTGTCAAACTCCCCGGAAACCGTGGGCAGCTGAATCCGCGCAACTTCGCGAACCTCCGTCATGGCGGCCCCTGCTACCCGCGCGAAACGAAATCAACCGCACGTTTGCCATTACAGTCCACGGGTAGCGGCGGGCCGTGTCCGCTAGAGCGCTCTTCCACACGGCGCCGCGCTGCGTGGAGATCCGGGAGTTCCCGGAGCCGAGCCCAAGGCCTGGCGAGGTGGTGGTCCGGACCGTCTGCTCTGGCATTAGCAGCGGAACCGAGCGGCTGGTCTTCCGCGGCGAGGTCCCTGAAGGAACCGCGCTCGACGACACGCTCACGGCCCTCGCGGGCGAGTTCCGCTATCCGTTCCGGTACGGCTACGCATGCGTCGGCCGGGTTGACGGCGACGGCCTGGTATTCGCCTTTCACCCTCACCAGGATGTGTTCACGGCGGCGGTCAGCGACCTGATCCGGCTGCCTGCCGTCGACCCGGCGGCGGCCACGCTGTTTCCCTTGGTAGAGACGGCCCTGCAGGTGACGCTCGACGCCGAGGCGGGCTACCGGGACCGCATCGTGGTCCTCGGTACCGGCGTCGTCGGGCTGCTGACCGCACTGCTGCTGAAGCGTTCCGGGCGGCGGCCGCTGTGCGCGGAACCGCTGGCCTGGCGTCGCGACCTAGCAAGCAGTCTCGGCATCAGCGCGGTGGCCCCTGAGGAACTGACGGAAAGGGGCGTTCCGCTCGTCATAGACGCCAGCGGCAATACGGGGGCACCAGCGATGGCCCTTGACATGCTGGCTCATGAGGGAACGCTGCTGATCGCGTCCTGGTTCGGCGGCAAGCCAGTCCAGCTACCGCTGGGCGGCGCCTTCCACCGGCATCGTCTGACGATCCGCAGTACCCAGGTTTCCACCATTCCGGCCGCGATGTCGGCGACCTGGACGGTGCCGCGGCGCCGTGCCGAGGCTGCCGCGCTGCTGCCCGAGCTTCCGCTCGCCGAGCTTTGCACCCATGTCTTTCCTTTCGCGCATGCTGCCGACGCGTTCCGTGCTGTGGACGAGAACACACCGGGCCTGATGCACGCGGTACTCGACTACGAACGGGGAGCCCATGACCACGCTTGGGTGGACTAACCCAGAAGCCACGGCCACCGTCACGATCTTGCTGCGGCACGGCGATACACGGCTGTCACCAGAACACCGGTTCAGCGGGCTTTCCGACGAACCGCTCAGCGCGGATGGCGCCCGCCAAGTCAGCTCGGCGGCACATCGGCTCGCTTCGGGAGCTCGTATCGACGCGATCGTGAGCTCACCGCTGCCCCGTGCGGCCGCCACCGCCGCTATAGTGGCCAAGCAGCTGGCCCTGACCGCGGCGACCGATGACGACCTCCGCGAGACTGATTTCGGGGAATGGGAAGGGCTCACCATCGCCGAAATCCAAAGCCGGTGGCCTGAAGCAGTCGCCGCATGGCAGCACGATCCTGAGAAAGCTCCGCCGGGCGGCGAGAGCTTCGCCGATACCGCTTGCCGGGTAAGCCGCGCCTGCGAGCGGATCCTGCAGGAAAATAAAGGCCAGACAGTCCTCATCGTCAGCCATATCACGCCGATAAAGATCATGCTATGCCGGGCTCTGGGCGCGCCACTGCTTAGCCTGTACCGGCTTTACCTCGGCTCGGCTTGCATTAATGAGATCCAGTGGCATGGTAATGAGTTCGCCGCTGTCCGGAAGGTCAACGATACAAGTCACCTGACATACCCGTAACGGAATCGCCGAGGTACAGGAGTAGAAATGACTTATGAGGTGGGTCTGAGCCGGGAGGTTCGCGCCTTCCACATGATGCCGGGAATGCCGCCACCTGAAGGCGAGCGGCATCACCACGACTACCGGATCGACATCGTCGTCGAGCGGGGGAACTTGGACCAGCGAGCAATGGTCTGCGACCTGGATCTGCTTGAGGAGGCGCTGACCGATCTGGTCGCCCGGATCGAGGGCAAGGATCTCGTGGACGCGATCCGGCCGGCGGACGGCAGTGGGGTCACTGTCGAGGTGTTCGCCCGGTGGGCGCACGACACGCTCGCCGACGCGGTGCGGCAGGCCGGCGGCGAAGCGCTCGGGCTGCGCGTCTGGGAATCACCCACCGCGTTCGGCGGCTACCGCGCTGCGCTCAGCGGGTAGGCGGCCAGGCACCGCTGCGCGCAGGCCTGCCAGGTGAACTGCTCGAGCGCCAGCAGCCGGGCATTATCACCCAGGCGCCGGGCCAGGCGCCGGTCGGCCAGCACCATCGCGATCCGTTCCCGCAACGCGCCGATGTTGCCCGGCTGGACGAGGAAACCTGTCTCACCATGCCGCACCACTTCAGCCAGTCCGCCGAGCCGACTGCAGATCACAGGAGTGCCGCTGGCCATCGACTCGATCGCCACCAGGCCGAGCAGCTCGGAAATCCCGACATTCCGCCCGTAGCAAGTGACCTGGACCGACGGCAGGCAAACAACAGCGGCCCGCCGGTACAGCGCGGCGACCTCGGCATCATCCGCCTCGGTCACAAACCGCACCCGGCGGCCGTCGGTGAGACGGGCCAGCAGCTGCGGGTAGCCAGATTCGGGCGGCCGCGGGTCATGTCCCCCGGTGCCGACGACGGTCAGCGGCAAGTCCGGAGGGATAGCGCGGATCAGCAGGTCGATGCCCTTGTGCGGGGTGAGGCGTCCCACGAACAGCACGCCTTCGCGCTCCTCGTCTCGGGCCGGCGGATGGTAGCGCGCGGGGTCGGCGCCGCCGTATACCACCGCGGCCCGGTCCGGCGGCGATCCGAGGGTCGCCGCGGAAAAGCGAGAGACAACGAGAAACCGGTCGAACAGCCGCGGGAGCATCCCCCACCACCCTCCGCCACCGAGCCCGTGGTCCGTAACCGCGAGCGGCCGGCCTGCCAGCCGGGAGGCCACGGCCGCGATGCGGCTCGGCGCGCTGCGCATGTGGTGCGTGTGCACCAGGTCGGCGCCCGCCAGCACTGCTGGAAGGGCCGGATTGACAGGGTGGGCGGGATGGCCGCGCAGCCGCGCCCAAGGACGCAGCACCCCGACACGCAGGCCGCCGGGCTCCGTGAGCGTCCTGGCGGAGCGGCCAAAGGTAACCAGCTCACACTCGACCTCCCGAGCCAGGGCCCGGGCGAGCTCCAGCGGATACCGCTCCCGCCGCCGAACAAGCCGTCAACGCCAAAGCAGGTAGGAGCCACCTGGATGATGCGCACCGCACCCCACCACCTGTCGGTCTCGCTGGTAACCCTGGGTGATCCTGACACCTTGACCGGCGGTTACCTCTTTCACCGGCGGCTGGCCGAGCTGGCTCCCCGGTACGGCGCCCGGATGGTATTCGCGTCCTTTCCCGCGTGGCCGTTCCCGTTCCCTCTTCTGGGCGCTCCACGCATCAAGCGGATACTGTCCGAGCAGCGGGCTGACGTGGTGATCCTGGATAGTATCGCCGCGGCGTTCCTCGCCCCTTGGATGGCCAGTATCAGGGTGCCGGTGGTGGCCATGACGCACCAGCCACCGGGCGGCATCGATCATGGTCCCATCCGGCGGCATGCCCAGGCCGTCTTGGACCGTGCCGCGTACCGGCGGGTCACGCGCCTGCTAGTTGCCAGCCAGCTGCTCGCGGACCAATTCCGCGCGCAGGGCTTGGCCGGCAAGATACTCGTGGTTCCCCCCGGACGGGACGTGGCACCCGCGGCCGGCGAACGGACGAGCGACCTTCGCGCCGGTGCCCGGGCCGCGCTGCTATGCATCGGCAACTGGGTCGCCCGCAAGGGCATCCTCCATGTGCTCGACGCCGTCGCCGGCCTGCCGGCCGGGCTCGCGCGGCTTCACCTCGCTGGTGACGACCGGCCCGATCCCGGGTATGCCGCACGGGTTCGCCGCCGCCTGGGCCGCCCCGACCTGGCCGGCCGGGTGGAGTACCACGGGCGCCTTCGCCGGGAGGAGGCGGCGGCGCTGTACCGCGACGCGGACGTCTTCGTCTTGCCCAGCATTCGCGAGCCGTACGGCACCGTGTATGCGGAGGCCATGGCGGCGGGACTGCCGGTGGTCGGCTGGCGGGCGGGGAATCTCCCCTACCTGGCCAGGCACAGGCAGGAAGGGCTGCTCGTCGAGCCTGGCGACGTGGCCGGCCTTGCCTCGGCCCTGCGGTCCCTCGCCGAAGACGAAGAACTGCGGACCCGCCTAGGCGCGGCCGGCCTCCGCCGGGCAGAAGCCTTCCCCACCTGGGAGCAGACCGCCGAGCGGTTCTTCGCCGCCGCCCGCGAGGCGGCAGGCTGACCGGGCTGCAGCCCGCTACCTCGGGCTAGGCTTCCGGGACCTGTTCCTGTATTGCCGGTGTTCGCGGCTCGGCCTGTGATGGCGACCCGCCCTGTGATTCACTCAGTTTGTCGCTCAGAGCGGCGACGAGCATGTGCAGCAGTGAGGCCTACTGCCATGAGTAGCTGACCGCGAGACCGTCGCCGTCGACCGCCACGCAGAAGTTTCAGGCCGGGCAGGACACGTCGACCAGGACGACGGCGTTGCTGCCTGGGACCACCGGACCGGAGCCTCGTCTCCCCGGCCGGATAACTGGCCACGCTGCGCCGAGCGAGCCTCTGGTGTGATCATGCTAGGTGCTGGCCCCAGGCTGTGACCATGAAGGTAGGTGCGTAGCGGAACGACGGATCTGCGGTCAGAGCTAGAAAAGACTCGATGTCGCTGGCGGTGACCAGCCCGGTGCCCACCAGAACTTCAGCGACATTCTCGACGATCCCCGGTATCCAGCCATTGGTTCCGCCAACCACCAAAGGTGTGTGGACTTCTGCGGCGATGTTCACCAACCCCGCCTCGGTGAACGCCCCGACGAGCCGCGCACCGAAGTTGGGATCAAACTGAGTGGCGCGACCGGCAGCCTCGATCGCGCGGGTTATCCGCTCGTAAAGCGCGGCATGCTCGGGCGGGTGGGTGTAATGCGCCAGCGCCGCGGTCATGATCCCGCCGATGTCGATTTCTTCCAGCACCAGCCAGCCGCCCGGGCGGACAGCCGAGAGCATCCGCTCCAGTGCGCGCTGCCGGTCAGGGACGAGATCCAGGACCGCACGCGCGTGAGCCAGGTCGAAGGCGGCTTCCTCCAGCGGGTCGGCCGCGACGTCGTGCTTGCGGACCTCCAGATTGGCCCGCCCGTGCCCGTCCAGGAAACGCGGGTCAAGATCGACCGCGACAACCCGCCCGGTGCTGCCCACCCGTTCGGCCAGCCACAGCGCGACGCCGCCCGCCCCGAATCCGACCTCCAGGCACTGCCAGCCCTCGCTTACGCCCACGTCGGCCAGGCGCCGCGTGGAGTAGCTGTCGAACAGGGACTCAATCCCGGCCAGCCGATCGCGTTCCTTCTGCCAGCCCTGATCGAAGGCGTATGTGTTCATGCCAGCCTCTCCCCTGCTCCGCGCCCGCTCGGTACCCGCTATGCCACACCCAACTCACGCGATACGCTCACCAACGCTGCGCAATGGATCGGTTCTTGCGTCCGATTCTGCCCTTCCCGCCCACCGCGTCAAGAGCACGATCCGTGTTACGCGGTCGCTCGCGCGGTGCCGCGAGCGGTTGATTGGGAGTTCGTCAACCGCGAGCGTACGACCGGCAATCTTGCAGCTCAGCGGACAAAGAGGGTGCCCCGTTAGTGGCTGGCTGCCTTGCCCCTCTCCTACTCCCCGATGGGACAGGCACGCAGCGGGCACGGCGCGCTGGACGACTTGACGACTCCGGCAGCGGCTCAGGTGCTCGGGTTCGTGGCCTGCCGCGTGCAGGTCGATCCGGTGCCAGTCAGTTTCGCCACCCACATCCGCAGGTCTTGAGCCGGGCGTTGGCGGCCTCGTGCTCCCCAACTTTCGTGGTAAGCCGCGGCGAGGGCGGCCGACGGGGCCTCCAGCGGGTCGGTGAGGTGGTGACCAGGGCGATCAGCTCGTCTTCCCTCGATGGCGACCGGGATGCCCTCGGGTGAGGTCAGCAGCCCGTAGACGATCTGCAGCCGGGGCGGCGGCCGGCGGCTGGCTCCTCAGCACCCGGGTCAGCGCGTCGACCTTGGCCTCGGGCCAGGCCGACAGGTTGGCCAGGTCCGGTTCTTGACCGTGCCGGCCTCGCGGTAGCTTTCCCGCAGCAAGATCAGCCAGACACGCCGGTACGAGGGGAGCCAGGCGCCTATTCCGTTTTTGTCAGGGGTGACTGTCGTGAGCGGCCGGGTAGCGCCGGATCGCTGACCGGCGTGCGGTGCGGGCCAGCTCGCGGCCGGTGGCCTGGTACCACTGGGTCATCACGATGATCGCGAGGGCCAGGTCGATGATGGTGCCGCCGTAGTACATCAGTTCAGCGCCGACGTGGCGGCCGGTGATGGAACCGCCGCCCATGGGCAGGTTGTGCGCATACATGAGCTTGGCGAGGGTGTCGTGTCCGGCCCCGGCGATGACCAGGACGGCGAGCCTGGTCTTGACGCCCGGGCGGCGGGGGCCGGGGTCGCTGCCGATGATGGCCCAGCTGAGGAGGCATCCGGCGAGGAACATGTGCAGGTGGACGGCGGCGTGGATGAGGTCGTTGTCCTCGGCGGCCCGGTACAGGCCGGTCAAGTACAGCACGTACAGGCCGCCGAGGTCCAAGATGACGGCTGTGGCGGGCGCAGACAGGATCACCGCCGGGCGGCTGTGCAGGAACCGCAGCAGAACGCGGCGGGGCGGACGGGGCAGGGCGCGGAGCGCGAGGGTGACGGGCGCGGACAAGGCCATGAACGCCGGGCCGGTCATGCCCAGCAGCAGGTGCTGGGTGACGTGGACGGGGAACAGCTCGTCGTGAACGCTGATCGGGGGGAGAACCGCGGTGGCCACGCACACTGAGCCCGCGGCCAGGCAGGCGGTCCGGCGAGCCGGCCACCGGACGCCTTGCTGGCGGAGCCGGGCCAGCGCCGTGCCGTAGCCGGCCACGGCGAGCAGCGTCAGCGCCAGCGGAATCAGTTCGGGCACCGGCTTGCCTAGCGGGATGTGCCGTCGGCGCGGAAGAGCCCAGACGTGGCCACCGCGGCCCGCCCTTGCATCAGCACGATGCCTGCGATGATCATGATGGCGGCGATGCTGTTCCAGGTCAGGTCATACGGCCACAGGGTCACGTGATACCGGATCTGGTGCAGTTTGAGGATCTGATGCTGGACGATCCCGTCGTAGAGCTGGAAGCCGCCCCAGCCCAGCAGCAGCGCTGCCCACCATCGTTTCGGGATGAAGTTCCCCCGGCGCACCGCGTCGGCCATCAGGAACAGCCCGACGACCATCGCGGTGAACCCGAACGCGTGGAAGATCCCGTCTGAGACCAAGCCGGCCGCCAGGGTGGACTTGTCGTAGAAATGATGCCAGTGCAGCAGCTGGTGAAATACGGTCTCGTCGATGAAGGCCGCGAGGCCGACGCCAGCCAACACGCCCGACCAGATCGTGCGCTTCGCCTCCGCGCCAGCCGCCCGGGCCGGCCGCTCGCGAGACCACGATGCCATACCGTGACTCCTCTGGGATTACAGGATGGGCTTTCCGCCGGTGACGGCGATCCGGGCGCCGGAGACGTAGCTGGCCTCGTCGGAGGCCAGGAAGACATAGGCCGGGGCGACTTCGGCGGGCTGCCCGGGCCGGCCGAGGGGTACCTGCTGGCCGAAGCTGGCGACCTGCTCGGCTGGCATGGTCGCCGGGATCAGCGGGGTCCAGATAGGTCCCGGGGCGACGCTATTGGCCCGGATGCCCTTGTCCGCCAGCAACTGAGCCAGGCCGGCCATGAAGTTCGCGACGCCGGCTTTGGTGACGTCGTAGGGCAGGAGCTGCGGGGTAGGGGTGTCGGAGTTCACTGAGGTGGTGCCGATGATCGACCCGCCCGCTGGCATGTGCGGCACGGCGGCCTTGCACAGGCGGAACATGGCGGACAGGTTGGTGGCCAGCGTGTAGTCCCATTCCTCGTCGCTGATCTCGGTCAGATCCTGATGGGTGGCCTGAAACGCGGCGTTGCTGACCAGGATGTCGACCCGGCCAAATTCCTGCACGGCGTGGTCGATGACCGTCCGGCAGTGCGCGGCGTCGGTGAGGTCGCCGGGGACCAAGACCGCGGTCCGCCCGGCGTCCCGGACCCATTTCCTGGTGTCTTCGGCATCTTCGTGCTCGTCGAGGTAGGAGATGACCACGTCCGCGCCCTCCCGGGCGAAGGCGATCGCCACCGCCTTGCCGATGCCGCTGTCGGCGCCGGTTACCACCGCGGCCTTCCCGGCCAGGCGGCCCGATCCCCGGTAGCTGGCTTCGCCGTGGTCTGGCGCCGGGCGCATCTGCTGCTCGGTGCCCGGCGGGTTCTGCTGCTGTGCTGGCTGGCTCATTGAGTCGTTCCTCCGTAACGGTTCTGGGACGCCCGCCGGGACCAGGCTCGTGCTCGGCGCATAACCCGGCAGGTGGCTCAGGTCGGGCCCTCGCGGGCGGTTTCAGGTCAGGTAAGGGCATTCGGTGGACGGAACATTCACAACTCCTCTGGTCCTCGGGCAGATGCCCGCAGCGGCATGCTCCCTCGAGTGCTGCGGACGGCACATCGCGAGCGCACTGTCTGACCTCGGCTGCGCTGCTGCCCGCGATCCCGGCCGCTATTCCATCCCGGGCCGAATTCTCCAGGAGAGCTCCCCGGCGGCTAGATCTCGTCCCGGGCGGCCCAGCTGTTACCGGGCTCCGGGTGCCGCCCGGCCAGCGGTCAGGAGCTGATGACCTGCTCCGCGGCTTGGACCCGGAGTTCTTCGAGCAGGTCTGCTTGGCGCCGCGCCCGGGACATGAGCTCCTCGATGCGCCCGGAGTCCAGCCGCTTGTCGGTGTCCGCCAGCGCTCTCAGGGTGCGCCAGCCTGCTGCCTTGCCTTCTACGCCCAGCCGGAGCAGTTCCAGCTCCTCGAGATCGCTGAGGGGCGACCGGGCGAGCAGCCGGCCATTGAATTTCAGTCGCCCGGCTTTCTCCCCGATCCAGGCGGCGCAGACCTTATAGGCGCGGACCGGGAGATCGAGTGCCTTCATCATGCCGATCAAGGCGGCGCGGTCCTGCGCGATCTCGACCGCCAGCCCCTTGAGCTGGCCGTCTGGCCCGTGCGCCTGATGGGTTCGCGCCACCCGGTGCGCCAGCTCGGTGCCCGCGGTGGCGCCGGCAAGATGATCGTTGAGATAGATGCCGAGCACGCGGTACCCGATCTGCCGGGTACCGGCTCCGGTGCCTGTCTGTGTCATGGTCCCTCCATTCCAGCTGCCTGCCGCCTTCTCGTCCCGCCTTGCTCGCCAGCCATCAACGAGCCTAAGCGCCGACCGCGCTGAGCTGGCGGGACCAGAACCGCAGCTGGGCGCACCGGGAAACGAACTCGGCCGCGGCGACCTCGTCGAGGCTGACGAAGCCGTCGTCCATCAGGCGGCTGAGCCCGGCCGCCTCGAACAGCGGTGCGGCGTCGCCGGTGTAGCCGATGAACTTGCAGTGTGCGTAGGCGTCGGTCACGAAGTCGCGCGCTGCGGGCAGCGCAGCCAGCGCCCCGGCGCCGTCCTGGGTGGTCAGGACGATGATCGCGTCGTACAGCACGGACGGGCCACCATCGATCTTCTGGCCGGCCGGCACCCGGTGGCCGTCACTGGCCTGGATGCCGCCCACCGCGGGTGCGACCAGCTCGACATTGACCTTCGCCTCCTCGGCCGCCTCGGTCAGCTGGGCCAGCTTGTCGGCGTCCGCGCCGTCGGTGACCAGGATGCCGAGCTTGCGTCCGGCGAAGCTGCCCGGGCCGTTGGCCAGGATGCTCAGCGCCGGGGAGGCGGGCAGGTCTCGGACCGGCTCACGGGCCGGCGGCAGGGCGTCGGGCAGCTCGGGCAGGCCCAGGCCGTCGGCGACGGAACGGGCCAGGCCCTCGTCCACGTTGCGGAGCCCGGCCACCATTCTGGTGCGGATCGCCATCCGGTCGCACTTGCTCAACTCGAACACGAACGCATCGATGATGTGCTGCTGCTCGGCCTCGTTCTGGCTGACCAAGAACTGCCTGGCCTGGCTGTAGTGGTCGGCGAAGCTTTCTGGCCGCAGCCGCCGCTTCGGGCCCGCCTCGTCGCCCTGGCCGTCGGGATAGGTGCGCAAGCCGGCCGCCGGGTCCTCGCGCGGTCCGGGCGGGTCCCAGGAGTTCGGTTCGTAGTTGACCCGCCCCTGAGGGTTCATCATGGCCATGTGGCCATCCTGCTGGAAGTGCGCGATCGGGCACTTGGGCGCGTTGACCGGCAGATGGGTGAAGTTGGGGCTGCCGAGCCGCTTGAGCTGGGTGTCGAGGTAGGAGAAGTTCCGGCCCTGCAGCAGCGGGTCGTTGGTGAAGTCGATGCCGGGCACGATGTTCTGGGTGCAGAACGCGACCTGCTCGGTCTCGGCGAAGAAGTTGTCCACCACCCGGTCTAGGACCAGGCGGCCGACCCGCCGGATTGGGACCTCGTCCTCGGGAATGATCTTGGTCGGGTCCAGCACGTCGAAGGCGAAGCGGTCAGCGAAGTTATCGTCGAATAGCTGCAGGCCCAGCTCCCACTCGGGGAAGTCGCCGGCGGTGATGGCGTCCCACAGGTCGCGGCGGTGGAAGTCGGGGTCGGCGCCGTTGATCTTCACCGCTTCGTTCCACACCACCGACTGCAGGCCCAGCTTCGGCTTCCAGTGGAATTTCACGAACGTCGACCGTCCCTCGGCGTTGACGAGCCGGAAGGTGTGCACGCCGAAGCCTTCCATGAACCGGAACGACCGCGGAATGGCCCGGTCGGACATGATCCACATCAGCATGTGGGTTGACTCGGGCATCAGCGACACGAAGTCCCAGAAGTTATCGTGTGCCGTCTGGGCCTGCGGGAAGCCGCGGTCCGGCTCCTGCTTGGCCGCGTGGATTATGTCCGGGAACTTGATCGCGTCCTGGATGAAGAAGACCGGGATGTTGTTGCCGACCAGGTCCCAGTTGCCTTTCCGGGTGTAGAACTTGGTGGCGAAGCCGCGCACGTCGCGGGCCAGGTCAGAAGAGCCCTTGTTGCCCGCCACCGTGGAGAACCGGACGAACACCGGCGTGCGCAGGCCCGCCTCGGAAAACGGGTCGGCCCGGGTGAGGTCGGTCAGCGGCTCGTAGTTCTCGAAATAGCCGTGCGCCCCGTAGCCGCGCGCGTGCACCACCCGCTCGGGGATCCGCTCGTGATCGAAGTGGAAGATCTTCTCCCGGAAGTGAATGTCCTCCAGCGCGCTGGGCCCGCGCTCCCCGGCCCGCAGGGTGTTCTGGTCGTCGGAGACAACCGTGCCCTGCTGGGTCGTCAGACGCGGGGCGCCCTCCGCTGCGACCCGGTGGGTCTCACCACCGTGACCGCGTTCGACCTGCTGGTCGCCGTACTGCACCGCCTGGCGGCTGTCCTCATCATTGCTGGTAGCCACAGACCCTCCTGGATGCCCTCGGAACCGGCCGACGCCGCGCACGCAGCAAGCCGATGAAGTGCCTGCCCTACCCTCCACCGCCGGATTAACCCGCGAGCGGGCCCCGGGATCTCCGGTTTTCCGCTCATGTGACCTACGACCTAATCGCCGGGCTGAACGGCATCGCGCAGTTATTCCGCGACGCCATGAAGGAGAAGACAGCGCCCGCGCCGCCTGAGCGCACGAACTGCTCAAGCGCACCGCCGGCACGGAACAAGCCGGCCGGCCGCAGTGACCGCGGTTCCGGACCGTGCACCACGGCCCGTTCGGCATTAAGTCAATCTTTTACCGAACGGGCTGTGGTACCCGCAGCCGGCCGGTGCCAGCGCCCAGGGCCGATCCGGCCCTTCGGGATCAGTCGCCGCGCCCGGTCACCGCATCGCGCGCCTTGTCCGCCGCGGCCGCGATCGGCCCGGCCGTCTTCAGCGCGCCGGGGAAAGGCGGCGTGTGCGGATGAGGCCGGGTGGGCGCGGTCTTCTTGCCCGCCGCGATCTGGGTGCCCAGCTCGGCCGCCCGCTCGCTGTTCAGGGCGGCACGCAACCCCGGCCACACCGCGGTCTCCTCGAACTGGATATGCTCTCGGGCCGCCCCGATGAACGTGCCGAGCAGCTTCTCGAACTCCGCGTCGCCGGCGTCGAGCTTGTCCAGCTTGGCCAGCACTTCCCCTTGGCTTCCTGCTCCTGGCCGGTGGCCTGGTCGGCCAGCGTGTCGCCGTCAGGCAGGTGATCACGCACGACCGGCCAGAAGTACATCTACTCCAGCGCTTCGGCGATGTCTCAGCCGGCTTGGTCCGCTGAGGAATCCTCGGTGATTGTTTCCTGCGGATCCACGCCGGTGCCCGTCACATATGTGCAGAGCGTTGCCGCCCGGACACATATCCGCTGACCCGTTTTCCAGCTCCGGCCCGGTAAACCCCCGCTGGCTTGTGCGGCGCCTCTGGGCTGCCCCCGCGCGCGTATGGCCGGGACCACACCACTTACGTGCGGAGGCAGCCGCATGCCAGGCGAGCGGGAACTGCCGGCGACGCCGCCGAGGTTTGGCCGCCGGCCAGGCGGGCAGGCGGGCCGCGCTATGACCGCCGACCAGATCACCTTCGTGGGGACCGCGACCACCTTGATCCAGGTGGCCGGGTTCACCATCCTGACCGATCCCAACTTCCTGCACCGCGGCGACCGGGCCTACGTGGGCCTGGGCGTGACCACGAAGCGGCTGACCGAGCCCGCATTGTCGCCCGGGCAGCTGCCGGAGCTCGACTTCGTGCTGCTGTCGCACCACCACGGCGACCATTTCGACCGGATCGCCGCCCGGGACCTGGATCACGACCTGCCGATCATCACCGAGCCGCACGCCGCCCGCAAGCTGCGCAGGCAGGGATTCCGGTCGCCGGTGGCCCTGTCGAACTGGGACTCGCGCACCGTCAGCCGCGGCTCCGCCGAGGTCCGGGTGACGTCCCTGCCGGGCCAGCACGCGCCCCGGCCGTTCGGTTACCTGGTGCCGCCGGTGATGGGCAGCCTGCTCGATTTCTCCCAAGGCGGCCAGCGGCTGCTCAGGCTCTACATTACGGGTGACACGCTCATGCATGACGGCATCAACCAGATCGCCGAGAGGTTCGGTGACATCGACCTGTGCCTGATACACCTGGGCGGTACCAAGATTGCCGGGATTTTGCTGACCATGGACGCCCGGCAGGGGGTCCAGGCGCTGCGAACTGTGGCCCCGCGTGCGGCTATCCCCATCCACTACGACGACTACACGCTGTTTAAGTCACCGCTGTCCGACTTCAGGAAGGCAGCCGAGCGGGCCGGGCTGCCGTCCGTCGTCCACTACCTGAACCGGGGCGACAGCTACCAGCTCGGTCCCGGGCCTGGCGCGCGCTGAGCCGGGACACCTAAGGAGGAATCGTCATGGGCATCGCGGAATCGGTGCGGGCCGTCATGTGGGCCCGCAGGCGCCAGCCGGACCAGGTGGCGTACGGCATGGCACTCGGGCACGAGCGGTTCAGCCCCCGCGAGCTGCTCGACCAGGCTGTGGAGGCCGAACGCGCCGGGTTCGACCTAGTCTGCTGCAGCGACCACCTGGCCCCCTGGTGGGACCCGGCCGAGGGACCGCCTGCGCACTGCGCGAACGCCTGGGTGTGGCTCGGCGCGGCCGGGCAGGCCACCTCCGAGGTGTCGCTGGGCCCGGCGGTGAGCGCGATCGTGCACCGGTACAACCCGGTGGTGATGGCGCAGCAGGCGGCCACGCTGGAGCTGATGAACCCGGGCCGGGCGTTCCTCGGGGTCGGCAGCGGCGAGGCGATGAACGAGGTGCCCGCCGGCCTCCGCTGGCCGCCGCCCGCCGAGCAGCTGGCCCGGGCCGAGGAGGCGCTGACCATCATCACCGGATGCTCGACGGCGAGACGGTTACCTTCGAGGGCCGGTACCTCTGTGCCCGGGGCGCCCGGCTGTACGACCGGCCGGAACGGCGGGTGCCGGTGTACATGTCGGCGTTCGGCCCGAAGGCGGCCGCGATCGCCGGCCGGCTCGCTGACGGCGTGTGGACGCTGGCCCATCCGGTGAAGGCCCCGCGGGTTATCGCCGCCTACCGCAAGGCGGCCCAGGAGGCAGGCCGCGAGCCAGGCGAGATCATCCTGCAGGGCATCGCCGCCGCGGCGGAGACCGACGACCTCGCCCTGGAGTCGTCCCGGGAGTGGAAGGCCACACTGCGCGACGAGCCTTACGCCGAGGATGTCGCTGATCCTGCCCAGGTCGGCCAGCTCGGCGAGGACCTGTCGGACCGCAAGTACAAGATGATGGCGATGCTCGGCCCCGACCCGGCCAAGCACGTGCGCCAGATCAAGGCCATGCAGGCAATGGGCGCCACCGCGGTGGTGGTGATGAACGTCTCCGGCGCCGATCCCCTCGGCACGGTCCGCCTGTACGGCGAGCACGTCCTGCCCCAGCTGCGCAGCTGACGCGGCCGACCCGCGGCACGCTCCAGCTGGATCGTTGATGTTCACTGTCTGCCTTTATGGTGATCCCCGCAGTAGGGCATGCGAAAGGGGGCCGATCCCGGCCATGGCTACGGGCCGCCGCCCGGACGCGGCATCCAGCTCGGGGAAGCTGGCGTTGTACTAGCGCAAGCGGGGACTTCGACAACTGCCATTGGCCCCACGGCAGCCTCGGAGGCCAGACACCCTCCGAGCGGCTGCCGCAGAAAACCACCGAACCGAACCGGCCTCAGGCGTAAACAATCTGCCTCAGTTGCACATGAGTAAACGGCCCTTCGCGTGCGCCGTGTACCCGGTCATGCTGACGGGCAGTCGGCCGGGCCTCAGTAGCGTGCCTAAAAACTGCCGCCCTGGCTTGCCTGCTTGGTCACCCGGTCCCGGGCCTCCTGCGCATGGCCGGTCACGTCAGCGGTCCTGGACTGGGCCTCGTCGGTGACCGTCGAGGCGGCGTCGGTTGCCGTTTCCTTGACCGACTGGGCCCGCTGCTGTGCCGACTCACCCAGCTCCTGCGCGCTTCCTGCCCGGCCTGGCTGAGTTGCTGCGCGAGCGGGCGGCCCTTCTCCACCGCCAGGTCCTTGACCTGCGATGCCACCTGCTGTTCCGGCTCAGTAGCAGGCAGCAACGAGGAAAGCAGCCATCCCGCCCCGAAGGCGATCAGGCCTGCCGCGAGCGGGTTTCCCTGGGCCCGCCGCCGGACCTGTCCGGCGCCGCGCTGGCCAGATCGGCCGCCGAGGAGGCCGATCTGGCCAGCGTGTCTTTCGCCGAAGAAGCCGTGGAGCTGACGGACCCTCCCACACTGGAGGCCCGATCTGCCGTACCGCCCATCATCCTGTCCTTCATCGTGGTCATCGCCGAGCGGGTCTGCTGAACCCGCCGTTCCATGATTCGCGGCGGGCTGACCTTTTCGGTCAGCGCGTCGACATCGGCGCTCAGGTTGTGCTGTGTCTGCTCGAAATTGCTGCGAATCTCATCTGGGTCACTGGTCATGCTCAGCTCCTCGCCGTCCCTTGATCGCATCCGGCAGTTCCTTCATGGTCTCCATCGGGTTTGAGCTGGCGGCACCTCAAGAGGCGTAACGACACCGGTAAGGTAGGCCCGCGGGCGCGGTGCCGGTGTCACCACCGGTCGTCTCCCGCGAGCCCCCTTCCGCACCCGGCGTGCGGCTCTCACCGCACCGGGCGCTCCCCGTGCCTTACCCGCTGGTCAGCTGCCGCTTGGCGGCAGCTGCTGGTTTCGGGGTCCATGGGGTCGGTATCCTGCTGCCGCGATAGCGGTAGCGGGTCACTTTGACGCTGGAGGCGCCGGTGAACACGACCCCGTTGTCACCGAACCTGCGGGACGGGTCTTCTCCCGCCCAGCGGTGCAACTTGGTCTGCATGCTCCGTATCGTGAAACAGGCCAAGTCATCTGGCCAGGCTACGGCGCCGGCATTCACCAGCGCGTTTTCGGACATTGCTTTCCCTCCTTGACTGGCACGCTGCCGCCCTTCCCCATGCACGCGGCTTTCCCGCGCTCGGAGTACTACGACGGCTCCGCCCCACCCGCGCCTTCGGCAGGCGTCGCGCCTATCCGTGTCCCGCCGCCCCGGCATGGGCGGCAGGCACGGAACGCACGCGGATGGTTCCCACGTTCACTGTCATCCGATCAACGGGTTAGGCACCCGGCTCTGCCCCTGCGGCATCGCCACGGCTACGCCGCAGACCTTCACCGTGGCCTCCAGACCCAGGCGGAACAGACCCAGCCTGAAGTTCCCCGCCCGTCATGAGGGGAGGGTGCGCGCCGCTAACCAGCCCGAATCCACCGGGTTTAGAGCTGGCATACGCTCAAGAGGCGTAACGCAACCGATTTCTCACGTGTACCTTCCCGTCTCGCTCACCGCGCCCGCCCCATCCGGCAGTCCCGGGACGACGCGACTTTGACGAGGCTGCTCCCGCCCTCCCCGCCGACCCGCGGATCAGGCTGCCTCCTGCTTCACCCCGCCGCTACGACGGCAGGGAGATCGAGGTCTTCCACCTCCATTCGGACCAAACAGCGCCTCGTGGCGCACGTTCCTCGCGTATACCTTCCCGTCTCGCTCACCGCGCCCGGCCCATCCGGCAGTACCAGGCCGACACGACTTCGTCGAGGCTGCTCCCGCCCTCCCCGGCGATCCCC
>Ga0116217_10002221_pt1 | contig 18160 bp, 14 predicted proteins | sample Sb_taG_6_FD_89697 | JGI IMG/M metagenome (GOLD analysis project Ga0116217, IMG submission 89697) | Peat soil microbial communities from Weissenstadt, Germany - Sb_50d_4_PS metaG | ecosystem: Environmental > Terrestrial > Soil > Wetlands > Peat | place: Germany: Weissenstadt | collected 2010-09-21 | reverse complement strand
GTTGGACCAACTTCCGCCCAACTCGCCGCAGTCGTCGAACTCACGAAAATGCCAACGTCGGTTCCCGCGTAAACCTGCCCCACTTGCGAATCCACCAGCAAAGCGTTCACCGGAGCGTCCGGCAGCACCGTCGGTCCCGTTCCGCTCCAGTCCGTCCAACTCGCGCCCGCATTCGTAGTCTTCCACACATGCGATGTTGGGTAGGACTGCGTGCTGAATCCCATGATCCCGACATACGCCGTGTTGCCAGTTGCATCCGACGTATCCATCGCGACCGTCGAAATCGCATACCCGTTCGGGTTCACATCCTGCGTTACATTCGACATCAAAGTGACGCCGGCGTTGGTCGTAACCCACACCTCGCCGCCCGGAGATCCGCTCAGCGGCCCGTATCCGTCGGTCACCGCATATACCACCGTCGAATTGTTGTTAATGTCCTTTGGCCCGCCCGCGGCCAGCGCATTCACCAGGTTGATCTCATCGCCCGTGCACACGCCGGTCCCTAACGTGTCGAAGTCATTGCTCAGTTGCAGCGGAGCGGTTCCGCTGGTGCTGATCCACCAGACCCGGCAAGTTCCCACCAGCATCTCACTGGTATTCTGCGGATCAAGAATGTAGGGAGTATAGAAAGCTCCTTGGTCTCCACCCAGATTGTTGGAGTCGACGACCTGGAGAAATGTATTGTCGTTACAATCCGTTCCCGTTCCCGTTACCGACTCGCACTTCAAAATCGTGACGTAGGGGTTCGCCGCAAACCACTCGCTGGGATTCGTAGGATTGATGGTAGTAAATCCGCCATCGCCGCCGAGTGCATTCTGCCAGGTACTGCTGCTGGTTGCGGTGCTGGTTTTCGGCGAGCCGTTATCCTGCGTTCCGCCGAGCAGAATGTCCGCGCTGGTCGGGTCCACCGAGAACGAAACGAATTCCGTCATCGAGCCCAGTGTCTCGCTCAGGCTGTCGAACTGATTCGTCCCCGTGCAACTCCCGGTGTTCAGCCCGGAATAACCATCCAGCGTCCGGCTGATTCCGCCGTCGTGCGCGAAGTAGCCGGGCGCTGTGTCACCCACAACCATGAACGCGATTCCGTGCTGGTCCGGATGCACATGGGCCGGCGCCCCCAGCGGCCCTGGATTGCACCCACACACGTGCGTCAAATTGATCCAGTCGCCTTGCGTGCAAGTCGTGCCCCCAGCAATCGTGCACTTGTAAAGATTGATCGCGCCCGCGTAAACATCCGTTGCCGTTCCATTCGGGATCGCGGCCAACTCCAGGTTGTACCAACCCTGCTCCACGCCGCAGCCGCTGTTCGCTCCAAAAGCGCTGTCCCCACATTCTGTGATGCCGTTGTCCGGAATCGCTGTCCAACTCGTTCCGCCGTTCGTCGTCTGCCAGATGCCCTCGTCGGCGGGCACTGGGTTTCCATTGTTGTCCGTCTGCACGTCGACGATCCACACATACATCTCGTTGCGCCCCGGCACCACCGCGAACTCGCCGCGATAGATCAGGCAACTGCTCGCGTTCGAACCCGCCGGGAACAGCCCGGATGCAAGACCCGCGCTCGGTTGCGTAGTCAGCCGCGTGAAATGCTGGCCATCGGTCGAGGAGTACAGCCCGTGGCGCCGGATAAAAGCGTAGAAAGTCCCGCCAGCTTGGCTCGCGTTGTAAACCACGGACGTAGCCGAGGCGGGAACTGCACCGTCCGAGAGGATGGCGCGGTTCCACGTCACTCCCCCGTCCTGCGAGTAGTAAAGTCCGCGCGCCGTCGAATTCCCATCCTCTTCCAGTCCAACGTACAAGCCGTTGTCTCCCGCTGTCGCCGCCACCACCAGGCTGGGATTCGCCGTACTCAAAGCGATCTTGCTGAATCCAATTCCCAGAAACGATTGCCCACTCGCTGCGCTCTGGATCTGCGTCCAAGTCGAACCTCCGTCCGCGGAACGCAGAATTCCAAGGCCGTAATAAGAATCGCCCGAACTGTTCGTCTCGCCGGTTCCAACCAGAATGACGTTGCTGTTGCCCGGCTGCAAAGCAATCGCGCCCACCGCCAGCGTCGGCTGGTCGTCAATCAAAGCCTGCCAGGTGACCGAAGCAGGATTGGAATTCTGACTGCCCGCGTTCGTCGATTTCCAGAGACCGCCATATGCGCCGCCCAGCAGCACCGTGTTTCCACTCTTGTCCGCAGGATCAATCAGCACCGAAGTAGCCCGCCCCGAGACCCAGTTGTAATCCTGCGCTCCATCTCCCGTAGCATCGGAAGCAAGCGGAGCCGGTCCAAGCGGCGCCCACACCGTCAAGCCCGAGTTGGAGTTCGAAGCGGGTGGAGGCGTTGCGGGCGCCCCACCCAAGCTCCGCTTGGGTGGGGGTGTTGCATTCGCACTCGCCGCCGCGCGCTGGGCCCGCATCGCCATCTTTTGCTGGTAAGCACGAAACCGCAGTCCCGCCGCCGATTTCCCCCCAGGCACAGTCCGCCCCCGCTGGTTCCAGTTCCAGTTCAAATCATCCCGCAGATAAGGACGATGCCCGTCGCGCTCTTCAGCGCGCGCTAGAGAAGCCGAGTAATTTGTTTTCCTGTCAGCCTCCTGACCGAAGGCCTTGCTCAAAAATCCGCCAAAAAGAAAAACGAAAGCCGCGAAGAAGATAACGAAGAAAATAAAACGAGAAGAACGCAAACCAAGGCTGGCCATAAGTTGAAACGCCATTTTGCGCCGGCGCGACGCAGCGCACCTGTAGAGTTTCAACGATTAAGAGAAGATTTCCACGTCCACGAAAGTCCCCCCGTCCTTCGTAGCCATTTTCGAAAAGCGAAAAGCGAAAAGCGAAGAGCGAAGAGCGAACAGCCAAAAGCCAGGGCCAAAAGCCGAGGACTGAGAGCTGAGAGCTGACAGCCGAGAGCTGCCTCTCCACCCAACATCCGCTATACTAACGAAGCATGTCCGTAATCAAAAACATCGGCGCCATCGCCCAGGGAATGACCATCACCCTGAAGGAGATGTTTCAGCCCTCCATCGTCGAGAACTATCCCGACGGTCCCGGCCCCCTGAAAGGCGCACAGTTTCAGGAACGCTTTCGCGGCATGCACGTTCTGCAGCGCGACGAAAACGGACTGGAAAAATGTGTAGCGTGTTTCCTCTGTGCCGCCGCCTGCCCCGCCAATTGCATCTACATAGAAGCCGCCGAAAACACCGCTGAAACCAGAGTTTCAGGCGCCGAACGCTACGCCCGTGTCTACAACATCGACTATAATCGATGCATATTTTGTGGGTATTGTGTGGAGGCTTGTCCTACGGATGCGATTACGCATGGACACGGGTTTGAGCTGGCAAGTTTCAATGCGAGCAATTTGATTTACCGGAAAGAACAGATGCTGGCGCCGGCTCCGGCGCACATGGGAGCCAATCAGGTGTTTGCGCAATCCGAAACGGACGCGGGCGTGACAGGGAGTTAGCGAACTTCGAGATCTTCTCTACCAAGCGCCGGTCCCGCAGGGACCGGCGTTATTGTATGTGGAAGCAGTCGCTGGTCGTTGGTCGTTCGCGCATCTCGAATGGCCGCAAACCCTAGATGCACGACCCGCGACTGAACAGCAAAGACGAACGACCGGCGACTGAAGACGAACAGCGAACGGCCGACGACTAACGACCAACGACTAATGACAGACTTTCTCCAAACCGTAAAGGAACGAGTCGTCATTTATGACGGCGCGATGGGGACGAACATTCAGAAGCGGAGTCCTACCCTGGACGATTACTGGGGCAAGGAAAACTGCAGCGAGGTTCTGGTGCTGAGCCGTCCCGATATCATTCGCGAGATTCACGCGGACTTTTTCCGTGTGGGCTGCGACATCGTGGAGACGAATACGTTCGGCGGGACGGGACTTGTTCTCGGCGAGTTCGATCTGCGCGACAAAGTGCGCGAGATCAACCTGAAGGCGGCGCAACTCGCGAAAGAAGTGGCGCAGCAATTTTCGACCAAGGACAAGCCGCGCTTCGTCGCCGGATCGATGGGGCCGACCACAAAATTACCTTCTCTCGGACATATCGGCTTTGACGCGATGGTGGAGTCCTATGAAGAGCAGGCGCTGGCGCTGATCGAGGGCGGCGTCGATGTGCTGCTGATTGAGACGTGCCAGGATCTGTTGCAGGCGAAGATTGCCACGGTCGCCGTGCTGGAGGCAATGCGCAAAGCTGGCAAGCGCCTGCCGGTGACGGTGCAGGTCACGCTGCAGGAATCTGGCACCATGCTGCTCGGGACGGAAATTGGCGCGGCGCTCACTGCGCTCGAACCTTATGACATCGACGTGATTGGTCTGAACTGCGCTACGGGTCCGGCGGAGATGAATGAGGCAGTCCGATATCTGGGGCTGAACTCCACCAAGCTCATTTCAGTTTTGCCGAATGCGGGACTGCCGCAGAACGTCGGCGGGCACGCGGTGTACAAGCTCGCGCCGAAGGACCTGGCCGACTACCACAAACATTTCGTGCAGGACTACGGCGTAAGGATTGTAGGCGGATGTTGCGGCACGACTCCCGAACATCTGAAAGCCGTGGTGGACGCGGTGTCCGGCGTCGAGCCGGCGAAGCGGGATGTGAAACCGGTGGGCGCGGCGTCGAGCGCCTACACATCGGTGCCGCTCGATCTGGAACCGAAGCCTCTGATCGTTGCGGAGGAGATGAACACAACGACGCGAGTCGATCATTTCCGCAAGCTGGTGCAGGCCAAGAAGTACGACGACATTCTGACGCTGGCGAAAAAGCTGGCGAACGAAGGCTCGCACATGCTCGATCTTTGCTGCGCCATCGTGGGCGAAGACGAGAAGGGCTACATCTCCGCAATCCTGGAAAGAATCGCAACCCGCGTGCCCGCCCCGATACTGATCGACAGCACCGAAGCCGACGTGGTGGAAGAGGCGCTGAAGCGCATCCCCGGCAAAGCCATCATCAACTCCATCAATCTGGAGGACGGCGAGAAGCGGACATCGAAAGTGTTGCCGATGGCGAAGCGCTATGGCGCGGGCGTGATCGCGCTGACCATCGATGAAGAGGGCATGGCGCTGACCGCGGACAGAAAAGTTGCGATCGCGCATCGCATCTTCGATCTGGCTACGAAAAAGTACGGCATCCGTCCGGTGGACTTGCTCTTCGACGCGCTGACGCTCCCGATTTCCACGGGCCAGGAAGAATACCGCTCGGCGGGCGTCGAGACCTTGGCAGCGGTCAAGCGAATCCGCCAGGAACTGCCGGAAGTGAAGACGGTGCTAGGAGTCAGCAACATCAGCTTCGGCCTGGACGCTTATCCAAGGCGAGTTCTGAACTCGGTGTTTCTGCATGAGGCGGTCGAAAACGGGCTGGACGTTGCCATCGTCAATTACACGAAGATTTATCCGCTGTACAAGATTCCGGCGGAAGAAGTGGAACTGGCGCGCAAGCTGATTTACCAGGACCGGTCGAATGAAGATCCGCTCCAGGTTTACATGCAGCATTTTACGGGCGTGAAAGGCAAGGCGCAGGCGCAGACCACGGCGCACGTGGAAACGCTCTCGATCGAGGACAAGCTCAAGTACGCAATCATCAACGGCGAGAAATCGGTGGGCGAGGGCAAAACCAAGCGCAGCCTGGAAGAGTTGCTGGAAGAAGCGCTGGGCGAGTACACGCCGCTCGACCTGATCAACACGGTGCTGCTCGACGGAATGAAGACGGTGGGCGACTTGTTCGGAGCGCGCAAGATGCAGTTGCCGTCGGTGCTAGACTCCGCGGGAGTGATGAAAGCGGCGGTAGCCTATCTAGAGCCGAAGATGGAAAAGAAAACCGGGTCGCAGCAGAAGGGCACAATCGTGCTGGCCACGGTGAAGGGCGATGTGCACGACATAGGAAAGAATCTGGTCGACATCATCTTATCCAACAATGGTTACAAGGTTGTGAACCTGGGAATCAAACAGGCGGGCGACACGATCATCCGCTCGGCGCAGGAGCACAGCGCGGACGCGATCGGTCTGAGCGGCCTGCTGGTGAAGTCGACGCTCGAGATGAAGTACGTGATCCAGGAACTGGAAAGGCAGAAGCTACAGTATCCGGTGATCTGCGGAGGCGCGGCCCTAACCCGCAAGTATGTAGAAGACGATCTGCGCCGCGAGTATTCGAATGCCGTGTTCTACGGTGAAGATGCGTTCGCGGGTCTGCACGTGATGGAGGACCTGGCGTCGGAGGACGGCAAGCGCGAGGCGCGGCTGAAGGACGGCAGGACCGTGAAGGACTACGCGAAAGCGGCCGCGGTGGATGAAGAGATCGGCCCGGTATTTGCGGAGCGCAGCGCGGTCGTGACGGATGCGCCGAATATTCCCGAGCCTCCATTCTGGGGCGTGCGGGTGGTGAAGGATTACGATCTGCAAGAGATTTTCAATTACATCAACGACACAGCGCTCTTCAAGAACCAGTGGCAGCTAAAGACGGCGTCGCAGGAAGATTACGCAAGGCTGGTGGAGGAGAAATACCGTCCGATCAAAAAGAAGCTGGAAGAGGATGTGATAGCGGCGGGCTGGTTTGAGCCGAAGGGAGTGTACGGATATTTCCCAGCCCAGGGCGATGGCAACGACGTAGTAGTCTACGACCCAAGCTCGTGTAGGGACAGCCGCCCCCGGCTGTCCAAGCCGAGCGAAGCTCGGCAGCAGCCGTTTGCAGCGGCTGGGCAGCCGGGGGCGTCCGCCCCTACGCAAGCAAAGGAGTTGCTGCGCTTCACCTTCCCTCGCCAGAGAGAAGGCCGCCGCCTCTGTATCTCCGATTTTTTTGCCGCGCCTTTTTCGGGGAAGATGGACGTGATTGGCCTGTCGTTGGTCACGATCGGTCCGAAGGCATCGGTGGAAACGCAGCGCCTCTTCGAGGGCGGAGAATATACGCGCTACCTATATCTCCACGGCCTGAGCGTAGAGACGGCGGAGGCCCTCGCCGAGTTTCACCATAAGAAGATGCGCGAAGAGCTAGGCATAGCAGCCGAAGACTCGCCGCACATTCGCGATCTCTTCCATCAGAAGTATCGTGGGTCGCGCTATTCGTTCGGCTATCCGGCCTGTCCGCATCTGGAGGATCAGACAAAGCTCTTCGCCCTCCTAAGGCCGGAAGAGAACGTAGGCGTGCGCCTGACTTCGGGGTTCTTGCTCGAGCCGGAGCAGAGTACTTCGGCGATCGTGGTGCATCATCCGGGGGCCAAGTATTTTGTGGTGTAGGAGAGTTCGTAGTGTCTCAGTTTCAAATTGAGCCGAGTCCAAAAGGGCCGGTTCCTTCCTCGAACAACCAAGTACGGCATTTTTAGGAAAGGAACGAGACTCTGGAATGCATTACCTTTTGTTCTACGAGGTTGGTGAGGACTACGTTTCCAGGCGCGCGGAGTTTCGGGATGCCCACCTCGAAAAGGCTTGGCAGGCAAGCGAGCGCGGCGAACTGGTGTTGGGCGGCGCGCTGTCGAATCCGGTCGACAGTGCCGTGTTGCTGTTCAAGGGCGACTCGCCCGAGGTCGCGGAGAAGTTTGCCCGGGCTGATCCTTATGTGACCAGCGGGGCCGTGAAACGATGGCATGTGCGGGAATGGACGACGGTTGCGGGAGAAAACTCCGCGACGCCCATCAGGCCGAATGCAGTGGCCGCCGGCAAGATAACGCAGAGCGGGTCTTCGAACCCAGTAGACGAAGGTGCTTCATCCCCAGATAGAAGCAAGGGCATGATCTTGCGGATGTGGCGCGCTCGCGCGACGGTCGAGAGAGCGGACGAATATGTTGCGCATGCAACAAAAAAGGTCTTCCCGGCAGTCGGTGCGATCGAAGGACATCGCGGAGCATATTTGCTCCGACGCGCGGTTGACGGCGCGATTGAACTTGTCGTGCTCACGCTTTGGGAGTCGATGGAGGCAGTCCGTAGGTTCGCCGGAGTGAAGCCGGAGAAGGCCGTGGTGGAACCGGAAGCGCGAGCGGTCCTGACTGCCTTCGATGAATTTGTAACGCACTTCGAGGTCGTTCATCGCACTGGCTCTGGCAGAAGCAGCTAGTTCGTCCCTATTAGCGGCGGTCACGCGCTGCTTGACTTGCGCGATGGGAGCGTCGAAGCGCGGATCACGCCGCAGGACTTCAGGCCTTGTCAAGGTACTCGAAGGCATCGCGGGTGTCCCATTTGATCGAGGAAGAGTTCGACTATACTGGTTCGGACTTGACTCCCAAAGGAGAGAGAACATGCTGCGTAACACTTCGCTGATTGTATGCTTGGCGCTCGCCGTACTGACCGTCGGCTGCTCGAATGCCCCCGCCCCACCACCTCCCGACACGCGCGCCGCCGATGTGCAAGCGGTAAAGGACATCGAGGCAGCCTGGGTTAAGGACGCTGCTACCAAAAACGCCGACAAGTGGGCCAGCTACTTTGCGGAAGATGGCTCCGGGCTCTACCCTGGCGTCGGGATACTGAATGGGAAGGCGGCCATCAAAGCGGCCATGGTGCCGATGCTTGCCGATCCCAATTTTTCGCTGACTTTCCAGTCCACGCGGGCGATGGCCTCCAAGGGTGGTGACATGGTCTATTCGCAGGGCACCTATACCATGACCATGACCGACCCGAAGACCAAGAAGCCCATGACGGACAAGGGAAAGTATCTGACGGTCTATACCAAGCAGGCCGACGGAAGCTGGAAGGCCGTCGCCGATACTTTCAATTCCGATTCGCCGATGTAGGAGTCTAAGTGCCGCGTGGCCCAACACATTCGCCTCGTTTGCGAATGTGTGGGTGTGCCCGGGCGGGTGGCCCAGCCTTCCGCTGGCACAACTACACAGAGGGTGCCCCTCGCGTGCTTTTCGCGAAGGGTGGGCGGAGGTCTGATCGCACGATGGGGCCCGCGCCTTCACGCCGCGCGGGCGGGACCTTTGACTTTTTTTCATCACAAACGCGATGTACGAGCCATCACAGACATCTAACCGCCCGTAGGCGACAATGGAGTCGACCTGTGGCAGGGCCGAGCTGTGCCCGTCAACCAAGACGGCCCTCGAAGCTGCCCCAGCCCCACTAGTCGGCGCTCTTTGACAACACGAAGTTGAGGCAGTCAGCTGTCAAGCGCCCCTGCGAAATCCTGCGAGTGAGCCAAACAAAGCTAACTCCTTATTCCGGAATATTTTACGTATAACTCCTTTAAACTCAAAGATTTGAAAGGAATTTCCCGCCAAATCTATGATTCTAAAGGGCCGGGATATTAAATTTTCTGTAAAGCCGGATAGTACCTCTAGAGTAAACAAGCCGCAGCCAAAGTGGGGACAGTCGAGCTAAGTCCTTATTTCGGAATACTTTACAAGTAACTCTTTATTACTCAATACTTTAGCTGAAATAGGGGGGAGGGGGGTGGGGGTCAGGAATGTCCCCGGCTGTTAAAACACGGGTTAATACCTTACAAGTTAACAGGCTCGGGAAGGGCCACCTCTCGGGAAGCTTTCGAGACGGGTGTTAGTGCGGATGAGGGGGCGGTTACGAACTTTCTTCGGCGTACTCCGATTGCACGCGGGAGTGGGACCGGACGATCAGCACTCCCACCAGAACCGCGCTGACCAGCATGACCACCCTAATGTAGAGGCCGGCGTGGAATGCCTGGTCGCCAGCAGCGGTGCGGAGCAGGCCTGAGCTGGCGCTGATGGTGCAGAAGGCGAAATAGAATTTTTCCATCCATCCGCGGGAAATGACGAGGAGCCACAAAAGAATGGAGGAGACGATGGCAAAGATTCCGCAGAGAATCCACGTGCCACGCGACACCGCGGACGGTTCCCAGATGCCGACGGCGGAATCGGCAGCAACCATCTGCCGGACAGCGATCAGGAGGAACACGACGGAATGCACAAGCGCGACGACGGCGCGTTTGCGGTTGGTGAGAATGGAAAATCCGCCCATGCGTAACCATACTGTACCGGAAGCGGCGGGCATGAGGCTGTGATCCAGGTCACGCGAGGTGAGAACCGTGCTGGGCGCGCGGTTTGTGTCGCAGAGTCAAAGGCCGCGGGCGAGGACGCCCGCGCCACGCGACCATAATGGAGATGCTGGACACTGTGCTCTTGTGCACACTTTTAACATTAAAAAGAGAGTAGTTTAAAGGTGTCTCTTCTAGCATCTTTCCGCCGCACCGTACGGTGACGGTTCCTTGCGAAATCAGACAGCGTTGCGCTGCGCAGGGAGCCGTTTATGTCCAACAAGTCCCGTCTGCCTACAGAGTTCTCTCCGACGCTACTCATCGCTAACGTTGACGGCAACCACATCCATAACGAGATCCTGCTTGGACTGCCTCCCAGAGAGCGCGACCTGCTGTTCTCGAAATTGGAATTTATGCGTCTGAAGACGCACCAAGTGCTGCATGAACCGGGCGATACTTTGAAGTCTGCTTATTTCCCCAACCGCGGCTTAGTGTCCATTCTGAGCGTCTTCCCGGACGGAAAGAGTGTGGAGGTCGGCCTGGTGGGCAAGGAAGGCTTTATCGGGTTGCCGCTGGTTGCGGGCTTTCACACCGCGCCCACGCGAGCCATCGCGCAGACTGAGGGCTCGGTCTTTCGAGTCGACAGCGAAGCGCTGAGGGGAGTTCTCCTGCAGTGCCCCAAACTGGAGCGGCAGTTGCAGCAGTTTTCGCAGATCATGACCATGCAGGTCACACAGATTGCAGCCTGTAATCGTCTGCATGCAGTGAATGAGAGATTGGCGAGATGGTTGTTGATGAGCGCTGACCGGATCGGATCGAATTCGGTGCCATTGACCCACGAATTGCTTGCTCAGATGCTGGGAACTCGCCGCTCCAGCGTGACCGTGGCGGCCGGAATGTTGCAGAAAGCGGGATTGATCACCTACAGTCGCGGGGACGTAAAGATTATCGACCGGCGAAAACTGGAAGCGGCAGCCTGTGCGTGCTACCGAATCATGCTGCTGCAAATCAAGGAATGGCAGGGCGAAGCGGACTAGTCGCTATGCACGCCAGCGCACGTTCGGCAGTTCCTCAGCGTACCGACACATTGCCAGCGTGCGACTAGCGTGAGCGTAACGCGAGCATGTCCGAGAGCGGAAGCCGGCGCTCCCCATGGGAACAGGAATAAGTCATGTCGGAAGGCGATCTCATCGATCTTGATTTCAATCGGCATGAGATCGAATGCCCACACTGCCAGCAGCAAACTGTACACCATTGGCCAGGAAACATGATCCTCTTTGCCACGGCGAAGTGTACGCACTGTGGCAGGGAGTTTCTCATCGCGATGAACGAACCGCGGCTCGAGTCCTGAGTCAGAAATGCGCGAAGTGCCTTAGTGGTGCAGGGAAGAGCCTTTCACGGCCGAGACGCAGGGAGCGCCGAGGAAGCGGAGGCTGCTTCAACCGGTCCCATAAATTGTAGCGGGCTATGATTGACCCACGACGAGGGTGCCTGCGCCACGCCAACCTGTCGTTGCGCCACGAACCTGCCGTTAAACTAGGAGGCACTGATTTTTCCTTTTGACATGAGGTTTGTGGTCGGGGAGAATAGCGGGCATCCGTGCGTGTCGGGAAAAGCTTAATCCACAACTTGGAGAGGAAAATCTATGACGAAAGCGATTGTAGTTGCCGTTCTTTCTGTGTGTCTGTCGTTTGCTGCCGGGGTCGCGGTTGCCGATAGGGTTCGTGACTGGCAAGACCTGGAAGCGGCCCATCACCATGTGGAAGAGGCGATCCATGAGATGGATCATGCCCGCGCAGCGAACCACTACGACATGGCTGGGCATGGCGCGAAGGCGGAAGAGCATCTGCGGGCGGCGGAGCATGAGCTGCACGAGTCCATCGAGGCGGCCCGGGCAGCGCGGTAGGAGCTGTCAGCTATCGGCTGTCAGACCTCAGGGGTAAGAAAAGGGCGCGGAGCTGTTTCCGCGCCCTTTTTATGGGTGCAGAGTCAAAGGCGAGTGAGAAAGGGCACCCTCCGCGGAGGAATGCGGAGGGTGCATCGCGGTTGGGCTTTGTCCGCCGAGAGCCGCCGAGGGAGTCGCGCGGGCGAGGGCGCCTGCGCCCACGAGCCGGTCAGGCTTCTAGCGAGACGGGCGGCTGCGCCTGCAGGGTGCTCGCCTGGGAGGAGAGGGCTCCGCCGCCGAGGGCGAACTGTTGCAGTTCTTGCTGCAGGGTAGGGTAGGCCTGTTGAGCCCCGGCAAGGTTGCTGGACGTAAGGTTCTGGCCGACGTGGTTGAGGTCCTGGAGCAGGGAATTCTGGTTGCTTGAGTCTGCGCTTCCGCCTCCGCTGCTGAGATGGTGGTGGTGGTGAAAGTGGTTGGTTGAGAGATTATTCTGGAGCCCCTGTTGAACGGTGGAGAAATCCTTTTGCGCGGCGGAAAGGTTACCGGACTTGAGATCGGTGGCGAGCTGGTTGAAGGCTTGTGCGACGGGGTTGGACTTGGAGGCCGTAGAAGTGGAGGCAGTGCTGGTGGGGGGCTGCGAAAAGGCTGCCTGCAAGGTGGCGAAATCGGACTGCGCGGCCGAGAGATTGCCGGACTGGAAATCCTTGCTGAGCTGTTGGATGCCCTGAAGGTAAGAAGCACTGGCGGCCCTAGGCTGGTATCGACTGACGTTGCTGCTTAAAATCCCGGAGATGGACATTGATGTACCTCGATGTAAAAGTTGACGGAGCGTTCGACGGGGAGTTCGCTGGCCGAAGATGATCCGGGCAGCCGGCAAAATTCCGGGTGAACCTGGTGGTGTGGGAGCACGCCCGATTCCATTCGCGTGAGGAATGGTGCGGAAGAAATGTTGGAGCGTTTTGTGGCGGTTGCGGGCTATGGCGCTTGGTGAGATGGCGCGGTGAGGGGACGGGTGGGCAAAACGTGCAGGGGTCGGCGGAGGCAAGAGCTGCCGGGTGGGCGGGCGTGTCCGAATTAACTACGAAGCACACAAAGGAGCACGAGGAAACGCTCAGGGGGTTCACACCTTTGCGTGACTTCGTGTCCTTTGTGGTGGATAAATTTAGGACACTAACCGGGGGGCGGGCCACACGGGAAATTCTTGAAACCGAATCCAGAAACAGTAAACTTGTCGGCATGGCGCGAAACTTCAAAGATTTGACGGAGCGCGAAATTCTGGCGCTGGCAATTTCACTGGAAGAAGAAGACGGACGAGTGTATGCGGATTTTGCCGACGGGCTGCGCGAGACGTACCCGGCGACCGCGAAGCTGTTCGATGACATGGGGGCAGAGGAGTCGGGGCACCGGGCGTCGCTGATCGAGACTTATCGGGAGCGCTTCGGGGAACACATTCCGCTGATCCGGCGGCAGGATGTGAAGGGGTTTGTGCAGCGCAGGCCGTTCTGGCTGACGCGCCCTTTGAAGATTGCGGAGGTGCGGAAGCAGGCGGAGATCATGGAACTGGAGACGCGCCAGTTTTATCAGAAGGCGATGGGGCAGGTGACGGATGCGGGGGTCCGGAAGCTGCTGGGAGATCTAGAGGAGGTTGAGCGCAGGCACCAGATCACGGCGGAGGCTCTGGAAGAGGAGATCACGCCGGATGTCGAGAAGAAGGAGGACGAAGCGCAGCGGCGTCTGTTTGTGCTGCAGATCGTGCAGCCGGGGCTGGCGGGGCTGATGGATGGGTCGGTGTCGACGTTGGCTCCGGTGTTCGCGGCGGCGTTTGCCACGAGGAGCAGCAACGATGCGTTTCTGGTGGGGCTGGCGGCATCGATTGGGGCCGGAATCTCGATGGCGTTTGCGGAGGCGCTGTCGGATGACGGATCGATGACGGGACGCGGGCGTCCTGTGCTGCGCGGTGCAGTGACCGGATTGATGACGACGGCGGGCGGGATTGGACATACGCTTCCTTTCTTGATTAAAGATTTTCATGTGGCGTTCAGTGCGGCGGTGATTATCGTCGCGCTGGAGCTGGCGACGATTGCGTGGATACGGAATCGGTATATGGATACTCCGCTGCTGTCGGCGGCGTTTCAGGTGGTGGTGGGCGGGGTTTTGGTCTTTGCTGTGGGGATATGGATTGGAAGCTCTTGAGAAATTTGTAATTGGATAATTTGTAATTTGATGTTGGGGATCCGCAAAAACACTGCGTCCTCGCGGCCTTGCCGGTGATCTATTTCTCATGGAAGTTACGGTTCGTCCTCCAGCATGGAAGACCGTGCTGGCGTTTGCCATCATCTACTTTGTCTGGGGCTCGACCTTTCTGGCGATCCGCGTGGGGGTGCGCGAGGTTCCACCACTGTTCTTGCCAGCATGCGTTTCTTCGTGGCAGGAGTCGTGCTTTTCGGATGGATGCGCCTGTCAGGCACCCCGTCTCCATCGCGTCGCGAGTGGCTTGCGGCTTCGGTCCTCGCGGTCTGCATTTTTGTGCTCGATTACGGCCTGTTGTTCTGGGCCGAACAACGCGTGCCTTCCGGAATCGCTGCCGTGATGCTGGCGATTATTCCGGTCTTCATGGCGCTTTCGGAGATCCTTATTCTGCGGACGCAGCGGCTTACGTTCCGGCTGGCGCTGGCTCTTCTGGTGGGGATCGGCGGTGTGTCCATTCTCGTGAGCCGCTCGGTAAGCTTCGGCGAAGCCCCTATCGATCGTGCGGGAGCGGTCGCCCTGGTGATTGCGGCGATGAGCTGGTCGATTGCTTCGGCGCTTACCCGCAAGCTGCCACTGCCCGCGTCAAAAGTCCTGAGCTCCGGAGCGCAGATGCTGGCCGGAGGAATCCTGCTCGCGCTGACGGCGGCAATCCTCGGCGAGTTCCGCGGATTTCACATTTCGGCGATCTCTCGCGGCGCGTGGTACGCGCTGGCCTACTTGATCGTGGCCGGCTCCATTGTGGGCTTTGCGGCCTACGTCTGGCTCATACATCATGAATCGCCAACCAAAGTTGGTACCTACGCTTACGTCAACCCGGTGGTGGCCGTGATCGTCGGATATTTCCTTGGAGGCGAGACCGTCGGTCCGAGAACCCTGCTCGGAACGCTTCTGGTGCTGGTCAGCGTGATTGTGATCACCACCACCCGCGCCAGGAAGCCCGCCGCCGCGCCCCTGGTGAAACCGCTGCAAGAAATGGCGGAACAGTAGCCCACCACCATCTCAAGCTCGGAGCACCGCAGAGAACACCTTGCTTGGACATAAAAGCTCCGGTGTGGGATAGAGTCATTTGGTTGGTGTCAGGATGCGCTCGATTTGGCGGATATGGTTGATATCGTGTCCGGCTATCATGCGGACGATGTGCTCGATGGATTCCTGGCCGCGCTCGGCATGCTGGCCGTAGTGCTTCCACTGATCGGGGGAAAGCGATTTGAGAAGCGCGAGATTTGCTTCGCGCACGACGCGGTGCAACTCGATGGACTTGCGGGGATCTCGTTTTTCGTAGTGTCCGGCGACGACCCAGGCGTTCTGATCATAGGCTTGGACATGGGTTCCGGGGGCCCCGAGGATGGAGCGCATGCGCCAGCCGATTACGATTTCGACGTCGGCGAGGTGAGCGAGGATTTCGGCGACCGACCATTTTTCGGGTGCGGGGCGCTTGCGGAGTTTGGCGGTGGGGACGTCCTTGATGAGGCGAGCTAGTTTTTTTGTGGTGGCCGATTGGACTTTGACCGGGTCCTGCCCCTGGGCGTTGGCTAGGATGCGCTGCGTGTATTGCTGAGCGGTTTCGGACATTTGGAATCTCCTCTTTTGCTCGGCCCCTTAAAGGGGCGTCTCATTTCGAAGAGCTTTCGGCATCGCTGAAGCAATGCCCTGATACGAAGCCCGCGTTCACTCTTAGCATACTTCTAATGCAGCGCTGCTCCAACCAACTTTGGGGCGGAGCATGCTGGCGACGTAGGAAGTGGTGGAAGCGCGGCATCCGGAGACGATTTGTTCGTTGACGCAGCATCCGCCGACGATGTAGCGGCGTTCGAGGACGAGGTTCAGTATCCGGCGCGGGCGAGATGCGGCACAGCGGTCAGGCCGTTGGGGCCACCACCGATGATGACCGATCGAAAATCGAGTTCGAATGCGTGGACATGTGGCTGACCGCTGGTCAAAACAACGTAGGACCCCGGTTGGACAAACTAACGAAAGCCGACGAAAAAAGCCATTGAAAAATGGTTTGCGAGTGCTATATCTTTTGTTGACCGACGGTCAGAACCTGGGAGGAGTTGGGCCATGGAAGGAATTACGAGCAGTCTGGCAAAACCGACGCAGATGAGGCGGGACGGGAAGCCGCGTCCGCGCTCGGAAGCGAAACGAGGGCGGATTGTGGAGGTCGCGGTCCGGCATTTTGCGGAGCGCGGGTATAGCGCGGCGCGAGTGGAAGATATTGCGGCGCAGTTAGGCATCGCCAAGGGATCGGTGTTCCAGCATTTCAAGAGCAAGGACGGATTGTTTTTCGAGGCGTACAAGAAGGCGGTGCAGTCGTTTCCGAAATATATGCAGGCTCCGGCGGCGGTGCAGGGGCGGGGATTTTTTGAACTGCTGCGGTACTGGCTGGGGCGCACGGAGAATATGGTGCGGGATAACTGGGCGGCGTACCGAATTTACCTAATCGGCAATTATGGGACGGATCTGGCGCTGCGACGGGAGATCAACCGGTTTCTGGTGGCGGAGGATCCTTACGGATGGCGTCAATTTGTGAGCTTCGGAGTCGAGCGGGGAGAGTTGCGGACGGACCTAGATGTGGACATGATCGGATCGATCCTGGAGTGGACAATGGACCGGTTTCAGGATGCGCTGCTGACGGAGGAGTTAGATCCGGGACTGTTCCGAAAGACGGGACCGGTTCCGGAGGAGAAAGAAAGGCGGATTGAGCAGTTTGTGGAGTTGTTGCGGCGGGCGATTGGGCCGGACAAAGTACGGGAAAGAGAGCATGAAGACTGGGATGACGGTGGAGCAGATTGTTGCGAGTTATGACGAAGCGGCGCCGTTGACGGAAGCGTCGACGATTCCGGCGCCGTGGTATGTGGATGCGCGGATTGCGGAACTGGAACGGCAGACGGTTTTCTCGCGGACTTGGCAGGTGATGGGTCGAGTGGACCAGGTGGAAAAGCCAGGACAGTTTGTGACGGCGACGGTGGCGGGAGAGCCGCTGGTGGCGGTGCGCGGGAATGATGGCGTGCTGCGGGCTTTTTATAACGTGTGCCGGCATCATGCGGCGGCGGTGGTCACGGAGCCGTGTGGGCATGCGTCGATTCTGCATTGTCCTTATCACGGATGGAACTACGGGCTGGATGGGACGCTCAAGGGAATGCCGGAGTTCGACGGGGTGAAGAACTTCGAACGCAAGGACAATGGGCTGGTCCCGGTGAAGGTCGAGACGTGGGAGAAGTTTGTGTTCGTGAATCTGGATGTGGAGGCGGCCCCGCTGGCGGAGTTTCTTGGTGGAATGGCGAGGCGGGCGGCTCCGCTGGGATTGAGTAAGTTGCATTACTTTACGAGTAATAGTTACGACATTCATTGTAACTGGAAGGTGTTTGTCGATAACTATCTGGATGGTGGATATCACGTACCGCATCTTCACAAGGAACTTAGTTCGGTTTTGGATTACAAGCGGTACACGATCGAGAATGAGGACCGGTATTGTTTGCAGTCGAGCCCGATGGTGAGTTCGGATGAGGATGCGGCTACGAGTACTGCCCGGCGGGGTGACCGGGCGTTGTATTTCTGGCTGCATCCAAATTTCATGTTCAACTGCTACGAAGGGTATCTGGATACGAATCTGGTGATTCCGATTGATGTGGACCATTGCCGGGTGATTTTTGATTTCTACTTTAGCGACGTGAGCGAAGCTGCGCGCGCTTCCAACGAACAGAGTGTCGCGATGGGAAATCGGGTGCAGGATGAGGATTTGGGGATTTGCGAGGCGGTGCAGAGAGGGCTGAAGTCGCGAGCGTATGGAGCAGGGCGGCTCTCGGTGCGGCGGGAAGCGGGAGAACAGTTGTTTCATCAGTTGCTGGCGGCGGATTTGAAGAGTGGGTTGGGGCAAGCGGCGGTGGCTTGCTAGCGGTGAGATTCGAGCGCGGAGATCGCTGAGCGCGCGGAGAGAGGCCCTACTTCTCGAAAAGCGCGAGAAGCGGGGCACCTGTGCTATGGATGAGATGTAATAGCTCAGACTTGATCTGACACTGTGGTTAGATCAAGCAGCCGTTTCCGCGGCCGCGCCTCCGCCTGCGCTCCGCTGTGCAGGGCTCCGCTCCGGCTCCGGCGCGGGGATCGG
>Ga0116217_10002219_pt1 | contig 18168 bp, 19 predicted proteins | sample Sb_taG_6_FD_89697 | JGI IMG/M metagenome (GOLD analysis project Ga0116217, IMG submission 89697) | Peat soil microbial communities from Weissenstadt, Germany - Sb_50d_4_PS metaG | ecosystem: Environmental > Terrestrial > Soil > Wetlands > Peat | place: Germany: Weissenstadt | collected 2010-09-21 | reverse complement strand
GGGCCGGGTCGGTCGAAATGAACCACACGATCGAGATACCAGTCGAGCCTGGACGTCACACCCTGCAAGTTCGCAATGGACGAAACTCGAGCAGCACTGAAACCTTCGACGCCGCCGAGGAAGAGATCGTCGCCTTCCGGTGCACCGGAAAGCGGCTCTTGCCGATCTTTCTCGCATCCTTTGCCGTGCCCAGGCTGGCACTGAAACTCGTCCGCGATTGAGCCGGCGTCGCCGTCGTGGCGCTCACCAGCACGTCGTTACCGCCGCCGGGGCGTCGCTCCCGGACCGGGACAAAACGCTAGCCGGAAGGGGCCAGGCCCCCCTTCCGGCCTCCCCCGGTGCGACCGGTTCCACCGCGTGATCGCCGGGCCGAAGGCGAGGAGGGGATCCCTCACGTTCAACGGGACACCACGATCCTGACCCGCCCGCAGCAGGCCGGGAAGCGACATCGTCAAAGAACACGGCCGGGCACCCGCCCAGGACGCTCAGATAGTTAGGCCGTCAACACCACTACCGACTCGAATACCGCACCGACCCCAGCACAGACGGAAACCAGCACGACCACTCCGCCGACACCCCAGCACCGCGCCACCCGGCCCGGCGAGGAAACATCCCCCGCAAGCCCCAGCCACCCCGCCCGCCACAAGCGCAGGGGCCAACCCTCAGATGCGAGAGCGGCCCGTATACGCGCCGGCGAGCGAGCCAGTAACGACCGCTTCACCTGGTCAGCGAACCTGCGCCACGCGGCAGGGCTAAACCGCAGCACCGGGCCGGTCCGCTTCTTGGTGTCACGGACCAGCACGCAATCAGCGTGATCGGCTACCTCGATGCAGTTACCACCACCATTTGAGCTATATGACGCCTTGCGCCACTTCAGATCTGTATCTTCCATTGCTCCATCTTCCATTGCTCCATCTTCCATTGCTCCTCTGCCACCTTCACGATCAGCTCATGGGACGCGATACGCGGCAGCGCTGCCCCGAGTATCCGTTCGAAAGCTACTGTTGCCTTGCCTACCAGGCCGGACGCTGCGCTCGTCAGGTCTTCCACCGTCTCAAGACGCACAGTGGCCGCAGTGTCCCGTGCCGCGATGTCGAACGCACCCCACAGCCCCACGTTCGTACCTTCGGGGACCACATGCAATGCGATATCGGGACGCTCCGCCATGCTCAGCAGATGGGCGCACTGCTCGGCCATGACCGGTGCTGACCCGATCAGCCTATGCAAAACATGCTGGTCAATCACCGCCGTGAGATATGCACGCCCGATCACGGCCTGGCGCTCCAGACGTGCCGACACAAGCTCGTCCAGCTGTCCGACCGTGTAGGGCTCGACCGACAGGACGGCACGCATATAGCTCTCGGTCGAAGGACGCCCGGCACCAGCAAGGGTGACCAGCACCGCAGGATGCTCGCCTGGGCTTCGGCCTGCCGGTACGGCATGAACCAATCGGGAGTGCCCGACTTCGCGCGCTGCGCCAGGTCGGTCAGCGTGTCCAGCGCTACACCCGTGGCCCCGGCCCACGCGGCCAGCACCGCATCGGACGGCACAGGCTGAGCCGGGTTCTCTGCTTTGCTGACCACCGGACGGGACACGTTCAGCTTCTTCGCCAGCGCCCCATGCGACTCATAGCCAGCATCCAGCCGGGACTGGCGCAAAAGGCTGGCGAGCTGTTCTCTCGGCGTCGGCACCGTGCGCACCTCTCGTTACCGCAGTTCAATGCTGGTCAGTAAACGGGTAACTACTCCCGATTCTCTCACCGCCCTGGCAAGTTGGCTATTTGAGATCACACCCGCCATTCCTCATTTAGGAATTACCGCTCATGACCATAGCAACGTCAACGAGTTATCAGGGCACGTTCCACGGGCGGCCCGATGAGCTAGCGCGGGTCCGTAAGGAGATCGCCGCCTACCTGGGTGAGTGTCCCGTTGCTGACGACCTGGTTCTCATCGCGGATGAGCTTGCCTCCAACTCGATCCTGCACACCAAGTCCAGAGCCGGGTCCTTCCACGTCCGCTGCGAGCTATCCCCTGAATCGGTGCGGCTTGAAGTCAAGGACCTGGGAGGCCCGTGGCGCACGCGCAAGAAAGACGACCGGCCCCACGGGCTGGATATCGTGCAAGCGCTGACCGGGCCGGACGGCTGGGGCACCGAACGGACCCCCGGCGATACCCGCGTTGTCTGGGCAACGCTCGAATGGACCGGACGCACGGGATGTAACGACATGAACGACACCTGGGAAACGACAGTACGGACAGCGGCCAACACGATGCTCCGCTATCCAGACAAGATCTCCGACGGGCTTGAGGCCGAACTATATGCGCTGCTGGAAAAACTCGGCACCGCCAAAGCGGACCAACCCGCGAGCACTGGCACGCCTGATGATGCCGCATGACCCCGGAGAAGAAGAACACCAGCGCCACCCGCCGTAACCTGCCGCTGGGCAAGGGATGAGGATGTGAGCACCCGGATCGAGGGTGCCGAGCCGCCCGTCATCCTGATCACGGCCAAAGCCACCCTGGCCGCCGGGACGACATGTCTGCACCTGACCGTCTGGCAGGAAAGCGGGAACCTGTGGCGCTACAACCTCTCCGAGCAGAAGAACACCCGCCTTGCCTACGGCAAGATCATCATGCCCGGCCACATGGCCGCCCTGCGCCGGGCCGCTGAGATCTGCGCGGACGGGTACCAGCCCGGCAGCATCGAACGAGGCCTGCTCGAGCAGTTCGCCGCGGACCCCACGAGATCGTAAGGAAGGACCCGCCCACGCTCCCCGTTGCCCTGACCAGCCGGGCCAGGGCAACGGGTTTGAGAAGGCGCTCCGGCATAGTCGGCTATGCCGGAGCGCGCCATGCCCGGCCTGGCCCCCGGCCGTGCCTGCACCGCAAATGGTGACCATCTGCTTATGTCTGCTCACTGTCCCTGCGCCCGCAAGCTGCTGAAAAACGAGGACGCCATCATCTACGACAACCCGCACGCCCTCATCCTCTGCCACTACAAGCGCGACAAGGCCCTCTGTCACCGCGACGGGGTGAAGGACGCCCCCAGCCTCGACCGGTGCGTCCCCGGCTGCGGGAACATCGCCCGCATTATGCGGGCAACATCAGTGTGTCTCGCATAGCCAACGAGTACCAGCACGGGACTGGATCTACGTGTTGCAGGTGACCGTGTCGCGCGTCTAGCTTCCGTCCGTGCAGCTGATCTTCTTCTCCGCAGCGGGCTGGGAGGGCTGGGACCTCGACCGGCGCCCGCTGATCCGCCAAGGCATGCCGGTGCTTGTCGATGACGATCTTCGGCTCGAGGATGAGCAGGGTCCGCGCGCGAGCGTGGCGGCCAACCAGTGGCTGCAGGAGTTGCCCGTGAGCGGCGCTCCGTCGCCGAATACGTGGGAGGTCTATGCCCGGGCGCTCAAGGGCTGGCTGGAGTTCCTGCCCGAGCGCGAGGTGCCGGCGTTCGGCTCGCGTGAGCAGCTGCGGGCCGCGCTGGGCTGCTACGCCGATTACCGGCTGGCCGGGCCGCTGCAGGCGCGCCTGGCGGGAACGACGTGGAACCTTCATGTCGGTGTACTGGCCCAGTTTTACGAGTGGGCCGTCGAAGAGGGCCACTGCTCGTCGGTGCCGTTCACCTACGCGGCAGCCAGGCGGCTGGTCGGCGACCAGCTGATCGAAACGCGCCGGAACCTGGCGAAGGTACGGCAGCCCAAGGCCCACGTCACCGTGAAGCATCTTGAGCCGGATTTCGCCGGGCTCCTCGTTCGCGTGCTGGAGGGACTGCTGCCGGACGGGACCCCTGACCCGCAGTTCCGCGGGCTCAACCCGGGACGCAACGCGGCGGTGGCGAGGCTGGTACTGGCCAGCGGGCTGCGCCGGCAGGAGTTCACGTTCCTGCTCGTCCACGAGATCCCGCCGCTGCCGCCAGCGCCGACGCCGCTGCCGATCCCGCTGCCGGTGGCGGCGGCGATCGCGAAGGGACGCAAGCAGCGCACCACGTGGGTCTCTTACGACGCCTTGACGGCGGTGCACCGCTATCTTGACCTGGAACGGCCGCTGGCTGCTGCGGGCTCGGCGTGGAAGCCGGACCCGGAGCTGGGCGAGCCGCTGGTGGTGACGGCGGCGGACAGGCAAGGCGGGAAGGTCAACGGCCGCCGGGTCTCCTGGTCGAAGCTGGCCCCCGCGGATCGCCTGCGCCTGGTTGACCCCTCCGGCGGGTCACTGCTCCTGGCGTTGCAGCGCGACGGGGCGCCATTCGTGGACTGGCCGACTGTGTTCCGCCGGGCCTCCGAGGGCATCCGCGAGCGGTTCGAGCCGCGGTTCCCGCATGTCAACCCCCATCGGCTCCGGCACTCGATGGCCCTATCGACCCTGGAGCGGCTGGTGGCGGGCTACTACCAGCAGGCCGCGCAGCTCGTGACCGACACCGGCGACAACCCGGCGATGGCCTTGTACCTGACCCAGGCCGACCCCCTGATGATTCTCCGCGACCTGCTCGGCCATACCTCAGTAACGACTACGGAGATCTATTTGTCCAGGTTGGATACGGCCCGGGTGTTCCGGGAAGCCTACGAGAGCGCGGGGCACCGGGGCCGCCTTACCGATGCGGTCCTGGACGAGGTCGAAGCGGAATTCGACGACGATCTCGCCGGGCCGGAGGCCGGAGCCTGATGCCCGCCCGCGTGATCGAGGACCCGCTGGCCGTCGAGTTCACGTTCAGCGACGCCAGCCGCTTCACCTTGCCACTGAGCCACCTGCCCTGCCCGGAGCTGGTCACCGAGATGGCTGCGGCCCTGGCCGCGCAGGCGCACCCGAACGGCGGGATCGACTCCCCGTCCACCGCGAGGCATTACCGCACTGCCCTCGGGCAGCTGGCCCGCTTCCTGGACCGCACCGGCTTCAGCGGGGGCGCGGCCGAGCTGACGCGCGCACGGCTGGTCGAGTTCTGGCTGGGAACCCGGCCGACGTGGGAGCGCCTGAGCCGGGCGCTGCTGCGCACCCTGGACGCGCAGACGGGCGTGCTGCGGCCCGAGGTGCGGGACTACCTGCCCGGGCAGGCACTGCAGCGGGCACGCAGGCACCGGAAGAAGCCGCACGAGCCCTACAGCGACGGCGAGTGGACGAGGCTGCGGGACTGCTGCACCGAGATCACCCGCACCGCGCTGGCCGGGCACCGGGCGGCTGTCATTGCGGGACAGGCAGGCCAGGACCCCGCTCTGGACGGCTGGTCGGAGGGCAACCTGCTGTGGCTGCTGCTGCACCGCGGCCCGGTCAGCCAGCCAGCCGCCGCCGGGTACGCGGGCTGCACCTCCTGGAAGGCCGGGAAGCTGGGCGGCGTTACCGGCGCGGCCAGGGCGCTGTTCCCGACGGTCGAAGTCGCGCTGGCCTATCGGCTGCTGCTCGGGATGACCACGGGAATCGTCCCGGACGGCCTGGACGAACTGGACTTGACCGATATCGAGTGGGCTGGCGACTCGACGGTCCTGCTGGACTACATCAAGGGCCGCAGCGGCCCGGAGAGCCTGACACTGCCCAAGCCCGCCGTCGCGGTGCTGCGGCGCTGGCTGGAACACTCCGCGCTCCTGCGGCAGTTCGCGCCCGAGCCCGAACGGTCGAAACTGTGGCTGTCCTACTTCAGCGGGGCTGGTGATACCCCTGTACTGGCACCGAGTTTCCACAGGCTGACGGTGCAGCGCTGGGTCCGGCAGCATCAGCTGGCAAGCGATGACGGGAAGCCGCTGCGGATCCACAAGCACCGCATCCGCACGACGTTCGAAAACCGGCGGGACAAGAGCAGGTGGACTGGCCGCACCACGATCGACCCGAACCACACCGCCCAGGTCGAGGGCGACAACTACCTGTCCCGCCTTACCCCGGCCCAGCAGGACGCACTGGACGCGGTGATCGAGGACGCCCAGGCCGACCTGGTCCGCAAGGCCAGGACACCGCTGGTCCTCACCAGCGACGACATCCAGGCAGCCGCAGCAGCCCTGCCGGAACAGGTCGCCGGCCTCGAGCTCACGGAAACGGTGATCGCCGAGCTCGTCGGCGGGCAGCGCGACGTGTTCACCGGCGCCTGCGGCGACCAGCTCGCCGGATTGCACGGGCCCGCCGGCCAGCCGTGCCCAGCACGACCGTGGGTCTGCCTGCTCTGCCCGCTCGCGGTGTTCGCACCCCGGCATGCAGCGAACCTGCTGCGGCTGAAGGCGTTCTTCGCCCGGGAATTCCGGCAGATGCCGGCCGCGCAGTTCATGGCGGTCTTCGGACGCTACGCTGACCGGCTCGACCAGGACATCCTGCCCCGGTTCTCACCCGCGGTGCTGGCCGCTGCCGCAAGCCAGGTCAGCGACCGCGACGACGAACTGCCCCTGCGCCCCGAGGAGACCACCGCATGACCTATCCCGCCGCGCCCAGGCCGGAGGCTCCCAGCCGGTCGCCGTTCGCCGGCCAGCTCGTCCACGTCCTGGCCGGGCTGCGCCTGACCCCCGATGCCCGGCAGCCGTTGTTCGATGAGGGAATCTGGGACCTCACAGGCGCGGCGGAGGTCTCAGTACAGGTCGCCCCCAACATCCTGACCTGGGACTTCACCAAGATCGAGCACGAGGGCTGGCGGCTGGTCGCTCGCGAGCTGCTGATCGCCGTCCTGGCGCCGGGACACGAGCAGGTGCTCACGGTGCCGCTGGCCCGCCGGGACCCGCTCGCCCTGGCGACATGCCACAGCCGGCTGTCCGCGGTCACCACATGGTTTCAGTGGATGTCGGATCAGGGGATCCGGGACCTGGAACAGGTAACCCAGGAGCATTGTGACCGCTATCTTCAGCAGCGCCAGGGTGACGGGCTGAACAGTTCCGCGATGATGGCGGAGGTCAGCGCGATCAAGGACCTGGCCCGCTACGGGGAACTGTTCACCGCTGACCACTACCGGCCGGGATTCGCGCCCTGGGAAGGCGTATCGGCAAAGACGGTATCCGGCTACTCCTCTCACGGGGAGAACAAGACTCCTCCGGTCCCTGACCACGTGCTGCGGCCCGCCCTGCTCGCCGGCCTGTTCCTGGTGGAAGTGCTCGGCCCGCACGTCGCGGAGATGATGGATCGCATCGGCGATCGCCGGGCGAAACCGCTGACTGACAGCCGCCCGCGAGATGACGAGTTCGGTGAACTCGCGCAACGGCATGTCGCAACGGGCCGACCGCTGCCCCAGGCGGATGAGCACGTGGTGCGGGAGCGCCTGACCGCGGGCTGGAACCCGCAGGATCCGCTACTGAAGGTCAGCTTCGGCGAACTGGGCCGTGACCTGGGAACCTGTCAGTTCCGTGCCCGGGACATACAGGCACTCCGGGACAACGCTGAAGCCGCGGTCGCGAAGGTCGGGACCGCACCCTACTGGGCGCGTGACGCTGCCCTCGTCGAACGCGCGGACGGAACCGGCGCCACGCCCTGGAGCCTGCCGCTGACCTCGATGCAAGCCGATGACCTGGCGATGATCGTGTTCAACGCCTGCCTTTTCGTGGCCGCAGCGGTCAGCGGGATGCGCTCGAGCGAGCTGATGGAACTGACCACCCGTTCCTGCCTGCCGCCAAGACAGGCCGGGCAGGGATTGTTCCGGTATTCCCTGGCAAGCAAGAGAATTAAAGGCGAGCCTCTCGGCGGGGCGGCCGACGAATGGGTGGTCATCGAACCCGCTTACCGGGCGGTCGAGCTCGCCGCACGCCTTTCCGACGCCAAAGCAGCGCTAGCCGGAATGGAACCCGGCACGTCAGTATTCGGCCGCTACGCGTTCACTACCAGGTTTAATACCTTCCGGCGCTGGGTAAACAGCCCGGCCGGCGCCCGGCTCAGGTTGTCGCCGATCCCGGAAGAGCAGGTCACTGCCCGCATGGTGCGGCGCACCCTGGCTCTGGAACTCGCCCACCGGCCTCACGGGCTCCTCGCGGCAAAAGTTCACCTGAAACATATCTCTATTGCCACAACAGAAGGATATGCGGCCCGCCCGGGCGGTTCCCAGGCACGTTTTCACGCCGAGATGGCAGCTGAGGAGCAAAAGCAGAATGAAAAGCGCGCAGTCGCAGCCTATCGCGATTTCCAGGATGGCATCCTCCCCGTCGGCCCCGGCGCGCGTTCCCTCATCGCCGCCTTCCGCTACGTCGACGCCGAGCTAGCCAGTCTCGAGGCCCGCCAGCCGACCGTCGTGGCCACCGACCGGCACATCGAGCTGCTGCTTCAGAAACGGACCGCTACGTTGCACATCCAGCCAGCCAATTACTGCTGGTTCACCGATCCGGCCAAGGCTCTCTGCCTGAAGCTGGCCGGGACGCCGGCCGCGACCAGCCCGCTGGCCGGGCTATGCGACGCCGCCCGCTGCCCGCAAGCCACCATCCACCGCCAGCACCGCGAAGTCTGGGCCACGTGCGCCGCGACCACCGCGACCTTCCTGGGCAACCCGCGGATTCCCCCAGCGGAGAAGACCCGGCTGACCGCCGAGCACCACCGCGCCCAGCAGATCATCCAGGCCATCGACACCGCTACCGGAGAAAGGCCCCGGCAGCCTTGACGATCAGCGAAGCCCAGCGGCGCCAGACCGAAGAACGGATCCGCGCCGCCGCCGACCGGCTGCTGCGCGGGCAGATCCCGTCCGGCGGCGGCTGCGACATCCAGACCCTCGCGATCGAGGCCGGCGTGTCACGCGCATCGCTCTACCGCACCTACCTGCACCTGAAGAACGAATTCGAGAAGCGCCTGGCGCGCCTGCGCGCCGAGGGACAGCTACCCGACCCGCGCGCGGCCCAGATCATCCGACTCAAGGACGACAACGCCAAACTCAGGCAGCGGGTGACCGACCGGGAACAGGAAATCGCTGACCTCTCCGCCTTCAAGATCACTGCGTTGTCCCGCCTTGCGGCCCAGCACCAGGAGATCACCGCGCTTCGCGCCGCGCTGTCCAGCCGAACCAACGTCCGGACTCTCCCGGCCACACTCAAGCCCCCGGACAGCAAGCCGTGATACCTATCACACTCCTGCCGCCAAATGTGAGACACACCGGGCCAGCACAAGTCACGGTCGGCCCAAGCGCCCATGGTCCCCGATCTGCTGTCAGCGGCCTATTTATCTCCACACAAACCATGATCAGCGCATTGCTCTTTGCGCCGCCTGGCTCTCACCGAGCGTGACTACTCTGCTGGCCTGAATGCTGCCAAACCGTTCAGATCGCCGACTCGGCGCGGCGAAGCGCTGTGTCGGCTGCGCGAGCGTCAACGTGCAGAATGACCAGATATGGGCGGGCCACGGGGACTGCCGCGGTCAGCGCAGGGACTAAGGGCTCTGTAGCTACGCACCAGGGCCGATCGAACGTGGATCCCTGGAGGTGCGTGGTGAACGTACTCGTGGCCTACGCCGGCGCCACCAAGAACGGCTCGACTCAGGAAGTGGCCAGCGCGATCGCCGCGTCCTTTGCGCGCACGGTGCGAGAAACGCGCCCGCCCGTTGCCCCAGGCCGGGCACCAAGCCGGGTTCGGGCCATGCCGCTGGCGGTTCGCCGCTCAAGACACCGCCTTTGGTGACATTGTCTCGACGAGGTCACGGTGGGCCGACCAGATGACATCCCGTGCCTGGTCACGCAGCCCGGCAATGTCGCGGTGGGTCAGGCGGCTGGTATGCAGGGGGCGCCCTATGACGATGCGCACCTCGCCGCTGCGGATTGCCCGCCGCCCCGGTTGCCAGATCCGGCAGGTGCCGTAGATGGCAGCCGGCAAGACCGGCACCTGATTGGTGACCGCGATGATGAAGGCACCGTCTTTGAACTCACCGATCGTGCCATCCGGTGAGGCCCTGCCCTCCGGATAGACCAGCAGCGAGTGCCCGGCCGCCAAATCCCGGGCGGCAGCATCGTCGATCTGGCGGAAGTCGGGGGAATCCCGATCCACCTCGATCATCCCTATGGTGCGCATCGCGCGGCCGAGCAGCGGGATCCGGAACAGCTCACGCATGGCCAGGGCCCGCAACGACAACGGCAGCGCCCGCAGCTGCGCCATCGGGTCGAGGTCGGACTGGTGATTGGAGACCACGACGTAAGTGGCGGCCGGCTCGACATGCTCAAGGCCATCTACAACCACTCGCGCGCCCGCGGCGCGCAGCCACACCGCCGCGCACCACCGCACCACCCGGTCAGTGACAGCCGAGTCAGCCCGGGCTGGTCCGCGGCATAGCACCAGCAGGGCACTCGCCAGCGTCGCCAGCGCGCCCGCGGCCAACGTCGGCACCGTCCGCCAAGCCACCCATCCACCCTCTCGATACCCACCCGCGCACGGCGGCGGGGCGCCCGTCCAGAAGCTGCAGCAGCGGCCAGCCGCCTGCCTGCCACCCAGCCAGTGTTGCCGCATGCCCAAGCCGCGGCAAGTGACATCCGGGCTCGCTGCTGCCTCGCTGCGCCGGGCCGCTGTCCCGGTCCGGACTGACGACGACGCGATCCTGGCCGGCGGGCTCGTCCTTTGCGCCGACCGACAGGTGCACGCAGATCACCCAGATCTGCGCGAACCCCTGGTCTAGCGCCAAGCAGCTGCTGGCATGCAGATTAGGCGGCACTGTGCGCGCCACACCGGAGGCTCCAGCACGCGGAGTGACCGGCGGGAGCTGGCCGGCGGGCTGCCGGTCCCTGCCTTCCGGGCCCGGACCCGGAGTTCGCCGCCTGGTCCGGGCTGGAGGGCGGCGTTGCGAAGGACTCCGATGGCCCGGCCGACCCGGCTAGCCACCGGGTGCGCCAGCCGGGTCCTGGCGTAGCGGCCGGTGCTGCCGCCTGCGCCGCTGCCACAGCAGGAGGCTGCCGCCGGCGGCCGCGACGGTCATCGCGGTGAGGTGGCCGACGGCCGCGACGTCCAACTGGCTCAGCCCGCCGAAAATGTTGCCCACGACGACGAGCAGCGCGAGGTCGAGCGCCGCCGCGGCTCGCGCCAGCCATGAGCCGTACAGCAGGGCCACCACGATCGCGGACACGACCACGTAGGAGGGGCCGACGTCGATGATGTACCTGCTCGACGCCGGAAGCAGCCCGCGGGATATCCGGTAGGCGACGATTCCCTCGCTGACCAGCGTGCCGGTCACCTGCCCGGCCGTGCACACCAGCGCCGTCCGCCAGTTGCCCAGCACCCGGTTGGCGCGGAACATGGCCAGCGCGATCAGGGCGGGCCAGGCGGTTGCGAAACTCTGGGTAACGAACGCGGAGGCCACCAGCGAGCCGACCGGATGATGGCGAAGGTTATGCACGTTCGTGCTTGCCCACCCGATGACCGCCGCCTGGTCGTGCGGGGACAGCGCGGCGTAGATCACCTCGGCGCACGCCAGGGACGACTGGGCGAATAGATGTAATCGGCCCTGACCAGCGCGAACGCCATCTGCCGCAGCTGGGCACTCCGCTTAGATGGAGACCCCCGACGACCATTATGCGCGGCTAGGACGGCAGAGGCCTTGTGTTCAACAGCCGATCAGATCGGCGGCTCCGGTGCACTTCCTCAGGGCCAATGGCTCTCACTAAGCGTGATCACGCTGCTGATGTCACAGCTGGCGTGTCGGCTCGGCTTCCCGAGAGCGCCGACTTGGCGTGCCGGTCCCTCAGCGCGTGCGCACGTGTCCTCCTTCGGCCGGCAAAGCGCAGGTTCAGCTTGCAAGCTCAGCCTTAGTAGATTAGCCTTACTATATGCATGAAGACGTGGACATCGGCGAAGTCGCCGGAGCGCTCCAGGTGAGCATCGGGCTGCTGCGTCGGCGGTTGCGTCAGGCGCATGCCGAAGGCGAGCTCACGGTGCCGGAGACCTCGGTTCTCGTGCGCCTGGACCGCGGCGGGCCGAGCACCGTGACCGCGCTCGCCAAGCTCGAGCAGATCAGTCCGCAGTCGATGGGAGCGACCCTCAGCGCGCTCGAAGCCCGTGGCCTTGTCGAGCGCCGTCCTGACCCCGCCGACGGCAGGCGGGCCGTCATATCGGCAACCGGATCCGGGCTGCAGGTACTGCAGAACCGCCGCAACGCCCGGACCGAACAGCTGGTGCAGGCCCTCGCGACCCGGTTCACCCGCTCAGAACTCAGGCAGCTAATGGCAGCCGCACCGCTCATCGAGCGGCTGGCTCAAAGCATCTGATGCCGCCCGGGGCGGGCGACGGTCCTGCCCGGGGACCCGGTTTCGCCCGGCGGACGCTGTTGTCCCTCCGGTGGCGGAATTTCCGCCTGTTCTTCATCGGCCAGACCATCTCCCAGACTGGCAACTGGCTGACCAATGTCGCCCTGACCCTCCTTATCTTGCACCGCACCGGGAGCGGGGTGGCTGTCGGCCTGCTGGCGGCGTGCCAGTACGGCCCGATCCTGCTGCTGTCGGCCTGGGCAGGTGTGATCGTCGACCGCACCAACAAGCGCAACCTCCTGTGCATCACGCAGGCGCTGGAGATGTGCGAATCGTTCGCGCTCGCCGCGCTGGCGTTCATGCACCATGCACCGCTCGCCGCGTTCTACGGCATCGCCGTGGCAGGAGGCGCCTTGCTGGCGCTGGACAACCCGGTCCGGCGGACGTTCGTAAACGAGATGGTGCCGGCCGGCGACGTGCCCAACGCCGTGACGCTCTACAGCGCCATGAACAGCATTGCCCGCATCGCGGGACCCACCCTCGCCGGCCTGCTCATCGTGACCGTCGGCTATGGATGGTGCTTCACGGCCGACGCCATCTCCTACCTGACGGTGCTCACCGCGCTCGCGATGATGCGCCCGGCCGAGCTGCGACGGGCGCCGGTGACCCCTCGCGGGGCTGGACAGGTCCGAGCCGGACTCAAGTACATCGCCGGCGTGCCAGACCTGTGGATCACTTTCGTCATGCTCCTGCTGGTCGGGACTATGAGCTACAACTTCGCGGTCGTGTTCCCCCTGTTGCTGGAGAAGGGACTGCACGGCGGCGATGGCACATACACCCTCGTCTACTCTGCCTTCAGCGCAGGCGGCCTGGTCGGGGCGCTGCTCGTCGCGAGGCGTTCCACCGTCAGCATCCGGACCGTCGCGGTCGGCGCCGCGGGCCTCGGGGCGGCCATGCTCGTCCTGTCAGCCGTCCCCGGCGTCGCCCTCGCCTTCTTGGCGGCGGCCCTGGTCGGAGCCGCAAGCGTCGCCTACATGACGGCGACGACCGCCATCGCCCAGGTCCGGACGGAGCCGCACATGACCGGGCGGGTCCTCGCTATACAAACCGTTCTCCTTATCGGCACCACTCCGATCGGCGGACCGGTCCTCGGGGCGATCGCCGACGCGGCCGGCGCCCGCACCCCAGTCCTCATCGGCGGGGTCGCCGCCCTGGCTGCTGCTGCTTTCGGCATGCTCGCCGCCCGCCGGCTGGACGCAGGCCGCGGCAAGAGCTGAGCCGGTTCCGGCCAGTGCCGCATCAGGCAACCTGTGCGCGCAATGACCACTGGCGCGCCGGACGGCGGCTCGGCGTACGTCATCCGCATCAGGCCCTGTAACGGTAACGGAGCGTGATGGCGGCACTTAGGTCACCCGCGGAAGTCAGGGCGCCGAGCGCCGATTCGGAGCGCCTGAGAGCTGCCGCGGCCGCGCGGGCGGCGGCACGCAGATCATCCAGTTCGGTCGTCCGGGGCCTGGAAGCTGACTTGGCTGTCCACTCCTGCGCTAACGTGCGCCTGCCCCGTCCGTGGCCGGAGACGATGCGGCCGGGCGGCCGCGCAGCCGCGCCCGCCGCGCTCGACGCCATCGCGGAGACCACGCTTTGGCGCTTCGTCGTCACCTGCGGGCGCGGCGACCGCCCGCTCACCGAGCTCGCCGGCATGGTCGCCGGGCTGCTGGCGGCCGACGCGCTGGAGCCCGGCAGTCCCGCAGTTGCGGCGCGGCTGGTGGCCCTGGCCCGAAGGCTCAGTATCGGCCTGCCCGCCGGGTTCCCCGCCCCGCCCCAGTGGACCTCCCCGAGCCCTGGGCCAGCGTGCCGAGGAGCGCGACCGCCGGGACGGCCCAGCTGGCGTCGCCCGGCCGCGGCCGTCCTGCCGGAGATCGACGGCGCGCAGTTCGCCCTCGCCGAGCTGCACTCCGCCGCCGAGTCGTCAGCGTGAGATGAAGATCCACGCGCTGCCCGTTGCCGCCGGAAGCGGCTAGCGATGGTCGATGGCGACGCTCACGGCGCCCCCGCCTTCACAGCTGAGGGGCGGCGCTCTGAGCGGATCAGCTCGTTGTGTGCGACCCAGTTGGGCTCCGGGAAGAGCTGGCAGTACTTGGCGTCGCGCATTAGCTTCTCGATCCCGGTCCCGACCATGTAGCCGACGCCACCGAACACCTGCACGGCGTCGGTCGTGCTCGCCACGGCGGCGTCGGTGGCGGCGATCTTCACCGCAAGCGCCTGCGCCTCCTCGAGGGCGACCCCAGCCGGATCGGCGGTGATCTGAGGCCAGCATGCCAGTCTCACCGCCATCGCGGAGAGCATGTCGCTGACGGCGTCGTGCTCGATGATCGCCACTCCTCCCTGCTGGCGCGCGTGGGCATACTCAAGCGCCATCTGGTAGGAGCGCCGGGCGATCCCATGTGCGATCGCCGCCGTGCCGGCTCGCAGCAGCGCCGGGGCCCTCGCGACGCTCACCGCCGCGCTCTGCGCGCCTGACCCACCCGGGGCGGGCACGTAGTCGACGCCCGCGAGCTCTACCGATGCCGCAGGTGCCGCACGCAACCCCATCTGCGCGAGATCGCGCTCGAGCCTCAAGCCGGCTGCGCCAGCGCCGGCCGCCGACGCCGCGGGCTCGGGGCCGTCGAGGAGGAAGACGAGCCCGTCGGCGCCGTGCGCGCCCAGCGCACAGGCCACCTGCCGTCGAGCTGTCCGTCTGAGATCGTCAGCTCTGTGCCGAGCGCGGCCGGCACGAGCGCCCAGCGTGCCCCCGCGGGGACGTCCGCGAGCTGCTCGTCGGCGAGCATCGCCAGAGCGGCGTTGCAGAGCAGCACGCACATCGCGACGGCGCCGTCGCCGACGGCCAGCTCCTCGATCGTGTCCAGCAGATCGAGGACGCCCAGCCCCGATCCACCGTGTTCCTCGTCGAGCAGCGCGCGGTCGAGTCCGAGCTCGGCCAGCAGGCTCCAGCACTCAGCGAGAACGTCCTGGCCGCCGGCGTCGAGCGCCGCGGCCCGCGGCGCCAGCTCGCGATGCGCCAGCTCGCGCGCCATCCCTCGTATCTCGGCGCGCTCGGTTGCCGTGAGCATGCTCATGATCGGCCTCCATCTCCGTTGACGCTCGCGTGCCTGAGCGCGTCTGCTTCGAGATGAGCGCGCGCATCTGTGTTTGTGTGAGCCTTCCCGTCTGTGTCGGGGTAGATGGCGCGCAGCGGCGGTAGGCAGCCGATCGTCTCGCGGCGGCACAGCCCGCGGTAGACCTCGAGTCTGTTGAGCTGGTTGGTGCCCTCGTAGATCTGGGTCAGCTTGGCATCACGCCACAACTTCTCAAGCTCCGCCCTGACCGGACCGGCGCGCAGGCCGACGAGCTCGAGTGCCGCTCCGGTGACCCTCATCGCCACGTCGCCGCCGCGCGCCTTCGCCATCGAGGACAGAGCGAGCGAGCGCGTCACGGCGCGCTCACTCGTGGTGCGGTGAAGGAGTGCGATGGTCGCGTCGCGAGCGCGGTCTGAGGCCAGCCAACCGCGGACGGGCGCCCGCCCGCGGACGCTCGCCGGCACATGTCCGAGGGCGCGAACCGCCGGATGGGACATGGCACCCCCAAGCGCCGTGTGGTCGAACTCGGTGGCGGCGTCCATGTAGAGCTGGCGCGCGAGATGGATCTCCTCCTCCATGCCCGCCAGCGCCAGCTGCACATGCTGGCGCCCGAGCAGACCCCTGGCGGCGCGGTCCTCCTCAAGCCAGCCCAGCACGCGTTCGTAGGCACCCCGTGCGATGCCTGTCGCGATCGCTCCGACCGGCGGACGCGAGCAGGCGAGCACGATCATCGTGGCGGCCGCTCCGTCTCCCTCCCTGCCCACGATCCGCTCGTCGGGGACGAACACGTCGTCGAATGTCAGTTCAGCGGCGGGACAGGCGCGCTGGCCCATCTTGTGCTCGACACGGCTGACCGCGAACCCCTCGCTGCGGGCGTCCACCAAGAAGCAGGTCCAGGTCTCCGCCGGGCGTCTGGGATCGGTCGCCGTCATGATCGTAATCCAGCGCGCGACACTGCCGTTGGAGATGAACCGCTTGGTGCCGCTCAGGCGAAACCCGCCCGGCACACGGCGGGCGTGGCTTGTGATCCGCGCGCGCGAGCAGCCCGGGGTCCTCCACGTCCGTTCCGGCTTCGGGCTCGGTGATCGCGCACGCCATCAGCAGCGGTTCGCCGCTGCGTTCGGACCCGGCCAGCTCCGCCAGCACACCATCCCACTGGGAAGGCCCAGCCAGCAAAAGCGGCGAGATCCCGAGCGCGTGAGCGCCGAAGATCACCGCGATCCCGGGACAGGCGGCGCACAGCTCCTCCATCACGACCGCGGCCTGCGTCGCCAGACCGCCCTTGCCGCCAGCCGGCTTGGGGATCAGGAAGCTCAGCATCCCGTGCTCGCCGCCCGCGCGCACCAGATCCCAGTCGAACCAGCTCGGATCCTCGCCGGTGCGACGGTCTATCTCCAGCGCCCGCGGGCGCACGTGCACCTCAGCGAAGCGGCGGGCGCGCACACGAAGCCGCTCGAGCTCGCGCACATCCACGCGGCCGCCGTTCGGGACGAGACGGGGGAACTGCTCGCGCAGGGAACGCTCCGGTGCGATCGATGTCATCGTCCGGCCGCCTGTGCCGGCTGCGCCGCAGCGCCAGCGGTGGCCTGCGCGAGCAGCGCCAGCGAGAGGTGCTCGGGCCCATAGAGAATCCCCTCGAAGCGAGCCATGTACTGGTACTGGATCGGACGGCTCCAGGCGATCACCTCTGCCAGCTCGCGCGCGATCGGGTGACGCTCGCCCAGCGCAAGCGAAGCGACCCCCGGCCGCACGCTGACACCCATCTCGACCGCGTTGATCTTGAACTCGGAGCCCTGCGGCTGGCGGTCCATCCACAGGTGGCTGAACAGCTGGAGCTGCTCGGAGCGCGGCGTAGCGATCCGCTCGCCGGAGAGCGTGAGGATATGCTCGGCGCCGTCGCTCAACCGGCAGGCGCGGCGCTGCCCGCTCTCCTGGAAGTCGATCCCGGCGATGAACTTCGGGTAGTTGTAGAAATCCACGCCCCCCGCACGCGCGATCTCGGTCGTGACCGGCAAGTGGTGCACCCAGGCATGCAGCTGGCGTCTGTGCAGACCCGAGACCAACGCCAGACCGGGCAGGTTGGGCAAGAACCACGGCTCGTTCAGGATGACCGAGATCGCCAGCTCGTTATACGGCCCGATGTCGGTGTCGCGGTACTCAAAGCACGTGACCGCGACCGCGCCGAGCCCCAGGACTCCTGACATGGTGAGATCGTTTATGCAGCGTTCGGCCTGATCTCGTAGCGGAGGATCAGGCTGGTTCCCGGGTAGCAAGTGCCGGCGGCGTTGAGCTTGTCGCAGAGGGCGGCGATGGCCCGGGTACGGCGGGGCGCCGATAGCGGGTCGAGCCGGACGCGCAGCGTGCCGTCGCCGGGGATGATGTCCCCGCTGGCGGTGAGGGCCTCGCGGATGATGGCGCAGGCGCGGTCGCCGGCGCCGAGAGCGCGGGCGAGGGTGATCTCGCTGTTGAAGGCGGCCATCCGGATGGCGTGGGTGATGAGCTTGGTTTCGGCGTCGGGCTGCATCATGTCCGGGTTGTGCGCGGCGAGCGGGATCTTCGCGGGCACCGCCTTGGCGGCGGCCCGGGCGGTTTCGAGCTTGCGGCGCGCGGCCTGGACGGGCTTGTCGAGCTGGGCGAGATCCTGGTTGGTGATGATGGCAGTGGTGCCCGGGGCGGGGCTGCGGAGCTGGTCCAGCTTGCGCTGCCGGGCGGCCTCTGCGCCGGCGAGCGCTGTCCGGGCGGACTTGACCTGGGCGAAGGCGGTTTTCTTCGCCGGGTTCGGCACCAGGCGCTGCCCGTCGTCGGGGGTGACGGCGTAGGAGTCGAGGGCGTCGAGCGCGAAGTGGGCGCGGGCGTAGCGGAAGTAGTTCTCTTCCCGCCACCGGTTCCCCATCCGCCAGGTGACGGCGGCGGCGGGCAGCCCGTCTGGCTGCCCGGCACGCGGCCTGGTGGTGAGGAT